>Ga0268283_1000674_pt1 | contig 20034 bp, 19 predicted proteins | sample saktaG_13_FD_190140 | JGI IMG/M metagenome (GOLD analysis project Ga0268283, IMG submission 190140) | Saline water microbial communities from Sakinaw Lake, British Columbia, Canada - sak_2013_06_06_36m | ecosystem: Environmental > Aquatic > Non-marine Saline and Alkaline > Saline ... | reverse complement strand
AAAAAGCCTGTCTGATCCGGAAAGTGTTCTAGAAGCGCACCCAAGATGGCCCCGAACGGGTTGTCAATTGTTCGAACGACTTGGAATCAGTTCGAAATAGTCTTGGCGGGCCAGAAGATACCAGATCGCAAACCGCCTAAGTTTTCCAAGGGCGAGTAGTCGAGCTCTTGGGATCCGGTTCGTCATTCGAAATGTTGGGACAGCCATTTGGTGCCGCGTCTAAGCGACAGCGAAGCGACTTGGACTCTTTGTTTAAGAACAAACTTGCCTTGAGTCCCACTCAAAAATCGAAGCTCTGTTCACTCTCACGGCTCTACAGCCCTGCCGCCCTTACCGGCCCAAAGCAGCCTCAACCGTGAATCCACGTTGACGGGGAAGACCACGTCTGTCCCAAGGCCATAAAAAAATAAATGCAAATGAGATTCATTCGCATTTATAATTAAGGCTCACAGACACTTACAAGTAAAGGCAAGCGAACATGACCCTCCCAACAGCAAAGGCAATTGCTATCAGTCTATCTATTTCGATAGCTGGTTATTTGGCAGTCTGCCCAGCTCACGCAGCTGATCTAGAACTGTCCATGGCGATAAAGAACCATGCCTTTGAGCCATCGGTCCTGAAGGTACCTGCCAATCAGCGAATCAAACTCACTGTTCAAAATTTAGACACCACGCCAGAAGAATTTGAGAGCCATGCACTAAATCGGGAGAAGGTCATCCCCGGCGGCGCGAAAGCGGTGATCTACCTCGGGCCATTGAAGCCAGGGCGATATGAGTTCATAGGTGAATTTAATCCCACCACCGCCAAAGGCGTCGTGGTTGCAGAGTAAGGGAGCAATTCAATGTTTGGAACTGGATTAATTGTCTTTAGAGAGACCTTGGAGGCGGCGCTATTCGTTGGCATTGTTGCCGCTAGTACACGTGGAGTTTTAAATCGAACACGTTGGCTCTCGCTTGGGGTAGCCGCAGGCGCTATGGGGTCAGTTTTGATGGCCTCGGCCATGGACCGGATCAGTTCTTGGGCTGATGGAATTGGTCAAGACATAGTCACGTTATGTATTTTGAGCATCGCACTTTGCATGCTTGCGTGGCACTGCATCTTGGTGTCACCAAATTCAAATCAAATGGTTCAGGATGCAAAACAAATCGGGACGTCTACTTCACAAGGTGACAAGACTCTTTGGGCACTTGCCGTAGCAGTAGCTTTGTCAGTTTTGCGCGAAGGTGCAGAAACGGTACTTTTCGTATCAGGTTTGATAACGGGCTCTTCAGAAAGTCAGGGGGCAATCACCTTAAGTGTTGCCATAGGACTCGCAATGGGTGCACTCACTGGATGGTTGATATATGAAGGACTTGGCAAAGTCAAACCTCAACGTCTATTTGCAGTCACCAATATTTTGATATTGATGTTGGCTGGAAGTTTGGCAAGTCAACTTGCAAAAACTGCTAGTCAAGCAGACTGGATATCTCTTTTTGGCGAACAGGCTTGGGATATTTCTGCCCTACTCCCCAATGACTCTGCCATCGGCATCGTGTTGCATGGCGTGATCGGGTTTGATGCCAGTCCAACTCAACTGCAAGTGCTCTTCTATCTGGGCGCGACCTCACTCATCTGGATCGCAGCAAGGCGAACGAAGTTGCTTATTTCGCAACGCCGAAGCGCTCTGAACACAAAGATTTAATCAAAGGATTGTTATGTTGAAAATGAAATTGGCAATGGTTGCCACGGGATCGCTTTGCCTATTTGCAGGTGTAAGCGCTGTTGCTGGCCCCAACGACTACATCAGAACCCCAACCGTTGAATACGGAGAAAGGGAAATTGACTTCAAAAGTGGGTACCAAAAAAATCGCGATGGAAGCAGTGAGTCAGCAACATCCATTGGCTATGGCTTTACACCCCAAACATGGTGGTTTACTGAGTTCTATGCCAAGTATGCAAAGCCTCCAGGCGAATCTCAGAGCTTTGATGCATGGGAATGGGAAAACCGCTTTCAGCTTACAGAAACTGGCCAGTATCCTGTCGACGTTGGATTTTTGCTTGAAATTGAACGCCCCAAAGACAGAACCGAAGGCTACGAAATAACCTATGGACCAATGTTTCAAGCCGAGTGGGGAAAGATACAAGGCAACTTTAATATATTCATCCAAAAACACGTTCGCGCAACAGAGGTTTTTGATACCGAATTGCACTATCAGATGCAAATCAAGTACCGCAACTCAGAACAACTGGAATGGGGCCTTCAGGGTTTTGGAAATGTTGGTCAATGGGATCGATGGAACTCAGCATCTAAGCAGGAATTCAAAGTAGGGCCTGCACTTTTTGGCAAGATCAAAACAGGAACCAAGGAAGCCATCAAATGGAATGCTGCGCTTTTAGTTGGTACTACAAATGCGACGCCAAACACTACCCTGAGAATCCAAACGGAATACGAGTTTTGAGATGACTTCAAAAAAACTACTGTCTTTCTATGTAGGGCTCGCAATATCAGTCGGGTGTATTCAAGGTTGCGGTGGAGCAGCTGAAAATCAATCCTCGCTAAGCCCTATCGCTAGCATTGGAGCTCAGGCCTTCGTTGACCAAACGCTATCCGCCTCTGGAAGGCAGTCTTGTGCAAGCTGCCATGCACCAGAGACAAGCCATTCAGCAGCTAACGCACTGGCAGTCCAACTTGGAGGAATTAATCTTGACATACAAGGGTTACGTAACTCGCAGCCGCTTCGTTATCTGATTAAAAACACCCCATTTCATTTTGACGAAGAGGGCACGCCAACAGGTGGCTTCTTTTGGGATGGCAGAGCAAATTCACTCGCGGAACAGGCTGCAGGACCTTTGCTGGGTGCAAGAGAAATGGCCAATCCAGACAAAGCTTCTGTTGTTGCGAAAATTGCGCGATCTAGCTGGGCAAATGATTTCAAAATAGTTTTCGGCTCAGACATATTTCAAAACGAAGACCTAGCATTTGAAAAGCTAACTTTGGCGCTTCAACAGTTTCAACTTGAAGACGCTGTATTCAACAGTTTCACAAGCAAATACGATGCAGTTCTGCGTGGACAAGCGTCTCTTACAGCACAAGAGGCAAGAGGCTTGGCGCTTTTCAATGACCCCGACAAAGGAAACTGCGCCTCTTGTCACACTTCAACAAAGGGAGCAGATGGCAGCCACCCTCTGTTCACAGATTTCACTTACGACAACCTTGGTGTACCCCGTAACCCTGAAATATTAGCCAATATTGATCCAACATATTTTGACTTGGGTCTGTGTGGCAGGGATGGTTTACGAGATCGCACTGATCTTTGTGGTGCTTTTAAAGTTCCAACGCTTCGCAATGTAGCCATCAGAAAATCTTATTTTCATAACGGGAAATTTAAATCACTTAAAGACGTTTTAACTTTTTATGTTCAACGTGATACAAATCCTGAAAAATGGTACCCACGTAATCCAGACGGATCTATCAAAAAGTTTGATGATCTGCCAATTACTTATCACGCGAACGTCAATACCACTGAAGGTCCATACAACAGAAACCCAGGCGATTCGCCAGCACTAAGCGAAGCAGAAATTAATGATGTTGTAGTTTTCATAAATACGCTTACAGATGGTTGGACTTCGCGGTAAGTCACATAACCTGAAAAAGCGTCAGGGACCCACCCCGCTGAGAAAAACGCGTAGCCAACCGGTATGAACCTATATGAAACCACTGCATATAGGCATCAAGGAGCAGGCCCATGGCTACTAACAACACCTCATCCTCGAACCCACGGGTTGAAAACATGGGTGACGTGCTAGACGGCCTGTCCTGTGGCATCGCCAAAACCGCAGCAAACGAACCCAAGTTTGAGCCCAAACTGTTGGTTCCAAAGGTCCAGCCGAAGCTGCCCGCCAGCTATTGACTGAAAAAATGCTCGCAGATCGTTGGGTGTGTTCAGTCGCACGCCTTCAGCGCTTGCGCACCGTCAGGGAGGGCCCGCAGTATCTGAAGATCGTGGGTAAGGTCTTCTACCGGCTCAAGGACATTAAGGCATATGAAAAAGCCTGTCTGATCCGGAAAGTGTTCTAGAAGCGCACCCAAGATGGCCCCGAACGGGTTGTCAATTGTTCGAACGACTTGGAATCAGTTCGAAATAGTCTTGGCGGAGAATATGGGATTCGAATGGTCAATTCCGATATCAAACAAAACACACATTTCCTTTGGTTCTAGCGTAAGTTGTTGATTTCATTGACCCTACAGCATGGACGGACTCAGGTTGCCCAGACCGAACCAAAGAAAACACAATAAAGCACTGCTTTTATGTGATTTCGGAGGAACAGCTCATGGGCAAAGCAAAAACGCTTACAGCGCAGGAATTGCGCCGGGTGCAAGACTACATAGCAACACGCGCACACGCAGCGCGTAACAGGGCTATGCTGCTTTTAACCCACCTTGCGGGCATGCGGGTTGGCGAAGTCGCTGCCCTAACCTGGGGTGATGTGGTCAACGCAGAGGGCCGCGTCAAAGATGAAATCCGCTTGAACGCAGATCAAACCAAGGGCGGCCACCCGCGCATCGTGTTTTTGAGCCCCAAGCTGCTGAAAGAACTTGAGTGCTATGTACGCTCCGTCAAGCAGCGCGACGCGGATTGGGCGTTTTTTGCCACGCAAAAGGAGCCACAACGTGGTTTTACCGCCAACACACTGGCCCAATACTTTTTACAGCTCTACAAGGGCGCGGGTGTTGATGGGGCATCAAGCCACAGTGGCCGCCGATCATTTGCCACTTCACTGAGTTCTAAAGGGGTTGGCGTTAGGGTACTGATGAGGGCCATGGGACACCGCAACATTTCCACCACCATCGGCTACATCGACGCATCGGATGACATGCTCCGCAAGGCCGTGGCTTTGGTGTGAGGCAACTACTTATGCATAAATCTTAATGCTTGCCAACCCTTTCTATGGACTAAAGATCAGCATCACAAGGGTCACACCACAAAGTGTCGGTTGACCCGACGTTTCATGACAAAGCACGCATCACGAGCTGGACTCCTAAATGCTCACCAAAACCTGATGCACCCTTTCTTAACATCAGCTAATCAGAACAATACCCCTTGGTGCTTAATAGATGGCTCCAAGGAAACCCTGCCAATAGAGCCTGTGCACAAGATAACTTGTTGGCGGGCATAAAGCGACTCTTCCAGCGAGTGCGGTGCCAAATTTGAATTCAAATTCACTCCTTGCAGATCTAGAAATTGCTGCTCAAAGGGCAACGGATCTTTACAGGGGAATTGGTCCATGGCCGCATATTCAGAAATGTTGTGTGCCCAGGCCTTATGCCTTAAAACAGTAGCCACGAGCAACCTGCGCTCATAGTCCTGACTGGAATTCATGCGCCGGCCAGTGGGCTCGACTTTGCCAATGAATCTTTCTACCAGCATGGCTTCAGCCCCAATGCGCCACAACTCGGCCTCCGGGTAATTCTTAATAAGGTAGCTCAGGTAGATATCCCGCCAAAGATTCTTTTGTACAACCGGGGTCAGCCTTGCTGCGCTCTCATTCCTTGAAATGGAGGGAACCATGGCAGAGACCGCTGTCATCAATTCCTGCACTGTCCATCCATTCCTGCCAAATGGAAAGCGCAAATAAATGTCTGACTGATGGCCAACTTTCAAAGTGTCAGCTGTTAGAAATTCTGGAACTGTTGTCGGTACTGTTAAACAAACACAACCCGGACCTTGGATCCAGTCATTGAAGCTCAATCGATGTACATCACAGTATTTGTCCACACTGGCGAGCACTGTTCTTCCGTGCTTGTTTAGTTTTTTTCGCGATTTTCTTAACTTGTGAGCGCAGCCAGCAGCATAACTAGGACTGAGCCTCAGGTAGTTATAAAACAAGCGCGCTTTGGACACAGCAAAACTCCATCGACATTGAGTTGACCGAACGATTGCGGTCAGCGTTTTTGTCACCATAGCCATTACCCCTTCCATCAATTTACTTACTTTTTTCGTTAATCCTTTTTGTGTGTATTCATTGGCGCAAGCAAAAGATGAAATCGGGATGTGGCCGTCATGGTGACTGCCGCATTTTTCATTCACATTTTTTGGAGAATCCAAATGAGCGATAAAACTCAAACCGCAGAGGCAAGTCCAACAGCTGAACGCCCGAGCCAATTTGCTGTCAATATTGGCAATCTTTTGACAAAAGGCAACCCCGAACAATCCATAGGTGCCGCCATGGATGCCTTGGTAGCCCAGCGGGTAGATTGGGAAAACAACGAACTGGCATCGGCTAATGACGCCCTTTACGCCCTGCTCCAGCACTGCTACTCCCTCAACAACGCCATGTCCGGCACGGGGGTGGCATCCAAGGCTCTGAAAAAAGGCTTATCAAACTACATTGACAACAAGGGGCTCAAGTTCACAGATGCCACGCCCTTGATTACGAAAATCGTCAAGTGCGTATTTGGTGTCGACCGCCGCCGGGTTAACGCCTATGCATCAGCTCTGAAGGTGGCCATTGCCGAGAAAAAGCAAGTGATGGAGCTGCCGAAGTTTTTTAGGGACAACGGAGGCATTGAAGAAGTTCGGCGCAGCAACACCAAGAAACCTAAGTCGGTCAAAGACAAGGCAGCCCTTGGTCGCTCGGTGCTTGATGGTGATGTCTTGGCTACCGTGTCTGGCGATTCACTAAACGCTAACTATTCCACTGAGAGCTTAGAAGAAGGTGTGGTGCTTCTGGCAACACGGGAAGACGATGGTACTTTTGCTGTACGCAAGGTTGTACAGAACAAATCTGTCATCAACAGCGCTCTGGCTACCTTTGCCAGTATTGGTGCTGAGCAAGAAAAAGCCCGCCAGTTGCAGGATGAGCAAAACGCTGTGGATGAGCAACGTGCTGCCGCTCGCGCAGCCCTCAAAGCTGCTTGACCTAATACATTTAACCCAAGGGTGATCACGCCAGTGTGGTCACCCAATTTACTTTAATCAATGGAGACGCCACTATGGCCACAGCACACATCAACTCAGTCAAAGTCACAACGCCGCAATGTCTCAATGACTTTGCGCTTCAGCAATCGAGTCGATTCAAGTTGGACAGCATCTTGGATGCCACCCTGTCATTTCCGGATAACGGCGTCAACGGCATCGTCTTACACGGGCTTTATGGCACGGGCAAAACCACCATGGCCAACTTGCTACCCGGCTTGATTGAAACAGCCAAATCAGATCCAAATGCTCAGGCTATCCCTACTGGCAATCTGACAGACACCACAAATCCAGCCCAGAGTTATCACCCTTGCATTCAAGGTCAAAATGGCGTGGGCTTGATCAACAGCATTCAAAACGCCACCAGCTTTGTGTCTTGGAATGCCAGTGGTCTGCACTATGTGATCCTGGATGAGGTGGACTTGCTCACAGACGCAGCCAAGGCATCTTTCAAAGCCCTGATGAACCGAACCAATGTGGTGTTTATCATGACCACCAACCACTTAAATGAAGTTGATCCGGGCGTTCAAAACCGAAGCGTATTGATTGACATGAATGTGCCCCCGGCACAGCACTGGCGTCCCATCCTTCGGCGCATCTACACCCAGTCAGGTTTGGTCGCACCGCCAGATGCCACGCTGGACCAAGTCGTGCTAGCCGGCAGAGGTTCGGCACGATCAATATTCAGCGATGTGGTCATGAGTGCCAACCAAGCGCGCAAAGCTGGTCAATCCAATGTGATCAAAATTTCAAACATCCGGAGCTAATAATGAAATACCCACAAGGCTATATTTTTTTGAATGAGCAAACCAAGCTTCCGCCAATGGCAACTTTGCAGGCTCGGATTGGGGGCAGCGCTGACATTTATGTGCGAGGTGTTAGTAAACCATCTAAGCTTTTGGACGATCGTATTTCATTGCTAGAGCAACTGCATCGGTATGCCATGAAGAAAAGCGACTACCAAATGCAGTGTGTAGTTTTTTGTGGCACGGCTGTCAATGACCTCTTTTTGCTTGCACACAGCAGCAACTTTCTCAAGGTCTACTGGATTGATTCTGCGGATCAGGCCAAAAAAATAAAGCAACTGTCTAAACATATTCACTGCGCCATGGAATTGCGACATTACATCCGTGAAGTACGGGAAACTTACAGCGCTTTAACCAACTACATTTTTGCAAACACGGGGCAGACATTGACTGGCGATGCGGACATTGAACGATTCTTTTCTGGTCGAGACTGGGGCACTACCACCGAGGCAGAAATCCATATTCGTCAAATTGCCAAAAATGAAACGCGTGCGGGGATATTACGGCGATTTGATCTTGAAGAGCACGAAGAAGCACAACTCTGAAATCAATAATGTCAACCAGATTGGGGATCTTGTTGCACTTTGGTGGGTGGTTGCAGATTCACCAGGGGCCAAGATCTCCAGACCGCTTGAAAACTGCAGCCCAATTTTTTACCCACGCAAATAGTCGGTTCAAGCAAGCCCTACATCAGCTTGAATCTAACCACCTAAGGCGTCTCGCCAGTGGCCCTGAAATTGACAGCTTGCTGCGGCGATTTGACACGCTGCAGACTACCTGCTGCACACAACTTAGTCGTAATCATGTTCGCTTGCCCTGCAACAAATCAATGTTCATCTCTGCGGTCAGGTTGCTGGCGTAGAACCGTTAGATCATTTGCACACTGGTGCCGGCATTGCGCGCCTATTTAATTAGATCAATTTTCTTTCCACGCAAAGGCCAAGGGGAATCTACAGAACTTCTCGACCATCCATGCCTTTGTAAATCAGCAAGGAAATTAACGATAGATCTCTCGCCTGTTCTCGACTCGCAAAATCAAGATGATCATTTTTTGGTCTTGAATACTGGCAATGATTCTGAAATCTCCGACCCTGTATTTCCAGAATTCACCCAGCTTGGAGCCTTTAAGGGCTTGACCAACGCTGCGGGGGTCTTTCAGGCTGATGACCCGTTGCTTTAAAAAATCCAGCAACCTTTTTGCAACTTGTCGGTCAAGCTTGGCAAGTTCCTTTTTGGCAGCTTCATCAAACTCAATGGGCCAAACCAAGTTCGGCCTCCACTGCGGCTAAGCTGAAGGTTTTGCTTTTACCGGAGAGCACCTTGCCTAGGCGTTTTTCAGCAAGAAACAGGTCCTCTAAATCATCAAGGTGCTCAACGATAGCTTCACGTGCATAGAAGCTTTTGGTGCGGCCAGTCTTCTTGGCCAGCTTGTTCAAACGAAGCTCAATTTCTTCAGGTAGTCTTAAAGCCAACATAGTTTTCTCCAAAATGCTATACAAGTATATGTCCTACAAAAAGCAAGTCAACACTCATTGCTTCTAGCAAGTCAATGTCATTTGAGATGCCAAGTTAAAGCTGTAGAACTTTTTTGCCACATCAACACTTGATCTGACATTACTAGCCAGTGTAGGCAAACCCACCTTGCGTACAAATAAAAGCCGAAATACTGCTACCCCATCAAACCAGTTATGCAAACATCTGGCAGATTGGGCCACGATCGTGTCGTATGCGGCGGATAAGTCAAAAGCGCATAGGCTGATTTGAGAGCCAACAAATAGCCATTAAAACTTGTTTTAGTTATCTTCAACTCCTTTTACCCTGCAGCAAGTCAATGTTCATCTCTGCGGTCAGGTTGCTGGCGTAGAACCGCTCAATCATTTCAACGCTGGTGCGGGCATTGCGTGCCAGTGTCAGCAAGTCGATCTTGCCGCCATAAAGCAATCTGAAGGTCATGGCCGTGTGCCGCAAGCTATATATGGTTCGGGTTTGACCGTTGGCGGCATTGGCTTCTATACCAGCCAAACTCTGCAAGTACATGAACTGCCAGCCATAGACCACCAACAGGTATCTACGCTCCTCTAAGCTGGGCAAGAACAGGTAGTCATTGGGCCGGCCATACCCATCTATTCGTTGTTGGGCCAACAGCCTTTCATAAACAAACACAGCGGGCTGCAGGGTCACGATGGGTTTATCGTGCTTCTTGGTCTCAGGCAGGTTCAGTCGCAGGTAGATGTGTTTTCCCCGAACGATTGAGACATGCTTGTGTTTGAGGAACTTGATGTCTCCTGGCCGCATAAAACCATTGACCATGAATCGAATTAACCAGTGCAGGTCAGCATTGATTTGTCCATACTGCTCCAGCATTTGTTTGCCAAGGCGGTATTTTTGAGAGAAGTCCAAGGGCACAGCTTCACCAATACGCTGGCGTGCAAGACGCACAAGGTCTCTATATTCGGCCACTGTGAAACTACCTCGAGGCTTGTCCGAGACTTTGATGACTGGAAACTTGGGCAAGTTCTGGATGATGTTGTTGCCGTGTGCGTGAGCGAACACCTTGCGAATAGCCACCATGTGTTGATGGACTGTGGTGGCAGTCAGGTCCCGATTGCTCATCATCTCCATAAAGGCGGACAACTCTTTGTAGCCAATCTGCTCCATGGTCATGTCACCAAAGTACGGCAGGATGCTGTTGTGCATCCGTTGCAAAAAAATTGGTATGTTGGCTGCTGCAAACTCGCCTCGTTTGACCCGAGCTTGTAAGCCCACAAGCACACCCGGCATCAGGTCGGTAAATTTGGGGCTCTTGTCGCTGCGTGCAGTCACATGATCTGAATACAGCTCGGCAGTCTTGATGTGGAAGAACTGCTTGGCCGCACTGATAGCCGCTTGCTTGTTGGTGGTCTTTAGGCTTTGTGTGTAGGTGCGGCCTTTGAGGAAACACCGCACTTGCCAATACCTGCTGGCGTTGGTCAGAAAAATACGCAGCTTTGCGGGATAGTTTGCAATTGGCGAGATAGACGCCAAGATGGGTAGTGTGCGATGCCGCGGCGGAAGATATAGGTTGTCGTTTGCTGCCTGCTGCCGTTCCAAATCTTGCATAGCCACAAGCGTAGTTTCGGCCACGCGGTCAGAGCAACCTGTTTTTAAGATTTGTAGTTAACCTGAAGGCAAAGCGTGGTGCACGCTGGCATACAGGCTCGAAAACGGTCCTGAACATTGCCGTAATCCAGCCACTGCCCAGCGTGAAAAATCGTGACGCTTGTGCCACTGCCCGCTCCACTCAATTCCCATAAAAAGTAGCACACCGAAAGGTTAGCTACAAATGCACCACCCACAATGGCAGTCAAATGGCATGATCAATGTCCAACTTATGGTCATCACAATGGGGTTGTCACAGTGTATAAATGGCTTGGCTTGAACACAATCGAACCACTGTGAATGAGGCTACTACGGACGGTGTTTGGCACCCTCTTTAGTGTTAGAAAACACAGTAAATTACGATGAAAGTACGCTTTTTAAACTGGAGCAGCTACTACGCAATGGCGGTGATCGAGTTAGGTCAGGAGGTCGCCAGGGCCATGGAGCCCTGAGCGTCCGATCACCTCACCTCTTGCGAGTGGCTATCCACTGATCGCTTTGTTGCTGGACCAACTGGGGGAACGCAACTTCGTGTTCCATCGCCAGCATGAACAGGGCATTCAGGACCGGACCAGGAAAGCCGGCTCTCTTGCCGCCCCGCGTGTCGGTCTGCAACTCACTGATCAAAGCGTTGAATTCCGGGCAACCCCAAAACAGCTTGAGCTTTTTGCCAAGGTGCGGAAAAGCTGTGTTGATGACCTTGAAGTTGGGATTGTTTTCGATCACGCTCAATTCTCAATAACGCTTGGCAAGAGAGACCACGAATAGCAAGAGCACAAGGGCCAGCATGATGACAAAGATCGGATGCGCACCGGTCCGGCGCTTTCGCCTAACACCTGAATCCATCGGTGCCAAACTTGACGGTATGGTCGTATCCCTCTCCATGCTGATCTCTCCCTGGTGGTGTTATCCCTGTTGGCGCGATGGTATCTCAAGTTCGGGAAACAATACCTTCGTAAAGCCAAATCGGCTGAAGTCCCGCACCCGCATCGGATACAGCTTGCCGAGAAGGTGGTCGCATTCGTGCTGCACTACACGTGCATGAAAGCCCTGCACTGTTCGATCAATCGGGTCGCCGTACTGGTCAAACCCGGTGTAGCGAATGCACTCGAAGCGTGGCACCAGAGCTCGCAGTCCGGGCACCGAGAGGCAACCCTCCCAGTCTTGTACCTCGCGCGGCATGTTGGTCCCATTGTCTGGCGGCAAGGGAACAATGACGGGATTCAGTAGCACCGTTCTTGGCACGGGTGGTGCGTCCGGATAGCGCGGGTTACGGGCATCCGTGCCAAATATCACCAGCTGCAAATTCACACCGATCTGGGGTGCCGCCAAACCGGCGCCGTTGGCCGCGAGCATGGTGTCGAGCATGTCGCTCACCAGCAGATGCAATGCATCGGTGTCAAAGGCAGTGACGGGCTGAGCACAACGCAAAAGCCGCGCATCACCCATCAGGAGAATCTCACGCACTGCCATCAAGCAACCCCCTTAGGTCTTGTTCATTCAGCACGGCAAGGCCCAATTCCACTGCCCGCTCGAGCTTGCTGCCAGCCTCCGAGCCTGCCACGACGAATGAGGTCTTCTTGCTGACCGAACCCGCGACCTTGCCTCCGGCTGCTTCGATCAGATCCCTGGCCTCATCACGGCTCAAAGAGGGCAACGTCCCGGTGATGACAAAAGTCTTGCCCGCCAGCGGCTTGCTGACGACGGGAGCCGGCTCAGCTTCAGTCCAGCAGACACCACACTCACGCAAATCCTCGATGACCTCACGGTTGTGGGCTTGCGCAAAGAAGGCATGCAAACTCTCAGCCACGATCGGGCCAATGTCACTGACCTGCAACAGTTCCTCGGGACTGGCGTCCATGAGGGCGTTCAGCTTGCCAAAATGCCGGACCAACTCCTTGGCGGTAGCCTCCCCCACATGGCGGATGCCCAAGCCAAACAGAAAGCGCGGCAGCGTGGTCTCTTTGGATTTCTGCAGAGCCTCCAGCAACTTCTGGGCGGATTTTTCGGCCATGCGATCAAGCGGGGTCAGGGTGCTCAGGCTCAAACGATACAAATCGGGCAAGGTGCGAACCAGTTCGCTATCGACCAGTTGATCGACCAATTTGTCTCCCAGGCCCTCAACCTCGACAGCACGGCGCTGGGCAAAATGCAGGATCGCCTGCTTGCGCTGCGCGCTGCAGAACAAGCCCCCCGTGCAACGGTAGTCCACCTCACCCTGCTCTCGCACGGCGGCGCTGCCGCACACCGGACACTGCCGGAGCATGCTGAACTCCTGCGCGCCAGGCGGGCGCTTCTCCAACACGACAGCTACCACTTCCGGAATGACGTCGCCGGCACGCCGCACAATCACCGTATCTCCCACCCGTACGTCCTTGCGTCTTGCCTCATCCTCGTTGTGCAAAGTGGCATTGGTCACAGTCACACCCCCGACAAATACCGGTGCCAACTTGGCCACCGGAGTAAGTTTTCCGGTCCGGCCCACCTGAACTTCAATGCCAAGCACGGTTGTCGACTGCTCCTGCGCCGGAAATTTATGCGCCACGGCCCAGCGCGGTTCACGTGTCACAAACCCCATGCGCGCTTGCCATGCCAGACTGTTCACCTTGTAAACGACGCCGTCAATATCAAAGCCCAGGCCGTCGCGCTGCCGACCGATGGACTGATAGTAGGCTGTCAATCCGTCTGCCCCCTGGGCCGTGCTTACCAGGTCGGAGACCGGAAAGCCCCACGCCTTGAGTGTTTGCAGCAACTCAAAATGCGTTGCGAACGACGGTCCGCCCCTTTCAACCGGACTGATCTCACCGACACCATAGGCAAAGAAACTCAGCGGCCGCTGCGCAGCCACGGCCGGATCGAGCTGGCGCACTGCTCCCGCAGCGGCATTGCGCGGATTGACGAACGTCTTTTGTCCACTGTCGCGCTGCCGCTGATTCAAAGCCTCGAAGTCATCACGACGCATATAGACCTCGCCACGCACTTCCAGCACCTGTGGCGCTGTCGCGGGCAAACGCAAGGGGATCTGGCCGATGGTTCGAATATTCTGCGTCACATCCTCACCCACAGCACCGTCGCCGCGTGTCGCCGCCCGCACCAACAGGCCCGCCTCGTAACGCAAACTCATGGCCAGACCATCAAACTTGGGCTCAGTCACATAGTCCACCGCTGGCGCAGCTTCTTCGAGATCGAGTTCACGCCTCACGCGTGAGTCGAAGTTCTTGGCGCCGCTGGCCTGCGTATCAGTCTCGGTGCGAATGCTTAGCATGGGAACAGCATGGCGCACGCTGACAAAGGCCGCCAGCGCCATTCCTCCTACCCGTCGGGTTGGTGAATCGGCTGTGACGAGTTCGGGGCGCTGCGCCTCGATCGTCTGCAGCTCCCGAAACAGGCTGTCATATTCCGCGTCCGGAATCGAGGGGTCATCGAGCACGTAATAGCGATGGCCGTGCTCCTGTAGCAAGCTTCGGAGTTCCTCTGCGCGGTCTGCCGTTCCCGGCGTGCTGAACAGATCAGGCGTCATGATCAGGTCGGTTGCACCAAGGGTCTCAAGAAAACAGTCGTCTGGCTGCCGCCGAACCGGCGGCAAGATCGCGCTCGTCCAGTCTGTCATAGAGCGCTTCCAGTTCGCTGTCAATCTGCTCCATGGCGTCTTCAGAAACGGCGACCCCGTTGTCGTCGGTAACAAAGCCGTCCATGCTTTGAGACAACAAACGGACAGCATCCCGCATGCGCGCAAAAGCGTGTTCGTTGCGATCAACCTGCGCCACATCCAGATTGATGGCCAGCTCACGAATGGCCGACAAAGCAGGGTCATCGGCCATCGCGGCCTGGGTATTGAAGCTCAGTCCCAGCACCGCCGGCAATCCTGGTGAACTCGCCGGCACCACCATGCGCCCAGGTATGGCACCTGCCACAAAGCCCAGACGCGAGGCGTTTTGCTGAACATAACCAGGGCTCCAGGCGGCGTTGCGGGCGCGTAGAACAAAGCCCAGCTGCGCATCGTTTTGGCTGGCAAAAAGATCAAGTTCACGCGCCCTGGCGACCTCCTCTCGCATTTCCGGAAAGTCGGGTGTGCCATTGATGGCATCGGCAAAGGCCTGCGTCTTCATGACGAACTCGGAGTACTCGATTTCGTTGAGCGCACCCGAGCGATTGGCCAACTGGACACCCGCCTGAAATGTGCTGTAGCGATGGCCCGCCAGCGGTGTCTCCCAACATTGCCTGCTCTCGGAAAATCCCTCGATGAAGAAGGGTTTGCTGCCGGCCCGACGTGTGGCCGGCATCGCCGCCAGCGCCGCGTCACCCGATAGCGGGGCGTCCACCATGATCGGCGCAATCACGTCGATCAGGGCGTCCAGCACGGGCTTGAGCTCCGGCGCCGCCAATGGAAAATGCGCCAGTTCAAAGGCAGCTGCGTCAAGCTCGGGCTCAATACCGACGCCGATATCCCGCTCAAGTTCGGGCACATCGTCAGGGGCCGGCGTGACAGCCTGGCGTGGTCGGCTCCGACGGGTTGACCAGGCGCTGTGGCCCACCATCGCTGCCAACACCAGTCCGCCTGCCACCGCCAAACCGATCTGAAGACTACTCATGGCCAAACCTCATTGAAATCAGCTGACTTCCGCCATCGATATGGCCGCATCCATATCGACCGCCACAATGCGCGAAACCCCCTGCTCCTGCATCGTCACCCCAATCAATTGCTCAGCCATTTCCATGGCGATCTTGTTGTGGCTGATAAACAGGAATTGCGTCTCACGGCTCATGCTCAGCACGAGCTTCGAATAACGTTCCGTATTGGCGTCATCAAGTGGCGCATCGACCTCATCGAGCAGACAGAATGGAGCCGGGTTGAGCTGAAAAATGGCAAACACGAGCGCAATCGCGGTCAGTGCCTTTTCGCCGCCCGACAGCAAATGGATGGTCTGGTTCTTCTTCCCCGGCGGTTGGGCGATCACCTGCACGCCGGAGTCGAGAATCTCATCACCCGTGATCACCAGGCGCGCATTGCCGCCGCCAAACAATTCGGGGAACATCCGGCCGAAGTGCTGATTGACCGCATCGAAGGTCGCCGCCAGCAAGTCCCTGGTTTCTGCGTCGATCTGACGAATCGCTTCGACCAGGGTCGTCATCGCTTCATTCAGGTCAGCCGACTGGGCATCGAGGAATTGTTTGCGCTCGCTAGCCACCCCCAACTCATCGAGTGCCGCCAGATTGACGGCTCCCAAGGCTTCAATATCGCGGTGCAGGAGGTCGATCTCGCCCTGCAATCGCCCGGCTCGAACGGCCCCATCAACGATGGAACGGGCGAGCGATTCGAGATCTGCCTGTGCCTCCAGCAGCAATTGGTTGTACTGCTCAAAGCCCAGACGCGCCGCCTGCTCCTTGAGTTGAAAATCGGTGATGCGCTGGCGCAAGGGATCCAGTTCGCGCTCGATTTTCAGCCTACGCTCATCGCTGGCGCGCAATTTCGCCGTCAAATCATCATACTGACTGCGCTTGGCTGCCAGCACCTGCTCACGCTCGAGTTTGACGGCCAGTGCACTTTGCAATCCCGCCTGCGCCGCAGCGTCATTGAGTTGCGTGAGTTCCTGATCGGCCTTTTCAATCTCGGAACTCACCGTCGCAGCCTGGTCGGTTGCCGTCTGAACTGCCCGGGACAACTCCTCGCGACGCGCTGACAAGGTTCGCAACGCAAACGCCGCCTCCTGCGCCTGACGCTCAAGCTGGCGCTGTTGCTCGCGTGCATCGGTCAAATGACGCTCCACCACGAGCACTCGGTCATCGAGCTCGGCATGGCGCTCCTGGCTATCGGCCAGCTGCGCATCAAGCACCTCAAAATCGCCTTCTGCCAGCACGCGGCGCTCCTGCAACGCCGAGAGCTGAGCATCCACCTCAGCCAGATCGAGGGCGATCTGCTGGCCTCGCAGCCGCATCTGCTCGGTGACCTGCGTCAATCGCAAAACCTCGACCTGCAATTGATGGGCTCGGCTCTGACTGGCAGCCGCTTCGCGACGACTGGCCATCAAGGCCTGCGAAGCATCCGCGTAGGCGGTTTCGCTGCGCACCAGCGCTGAGCGCGACTCATCGCTGATCAGGACCTGCGCCCGAAGCTGTTTTTCCAGATTCTCGATCTCCTGGGCGCGTGCCAACAGACCTGCCTGCTCTGAGTCTGGTGCATAAAAATTGACGCTGCAAGCGCCAACAGCGTGCCCGGCCCTGACAAAGATCAGTTCACCCGGCTGCAACTGGTCACGGTTGGCCAGCGCTTCTTCAAGACTGCTGGCAGTGAAGCAGCCATGCAGCCAATCGGTCAACAGTGCTATCTGACCCGCATCGCCAATTCGCAACAAGGCCGACAGTTGGGGCAATTTGGCAGTCGAAGGCTTGGCCGACGGTGCCAGGGGTGGCGAGTAAAAAGCCAGCTTCGCCGGCGGTGCATCGCTGCCAAAGGCGCGCACCATGTCGAGTCTGGACACCTCCAGCGCTCCCAGACGCTCGCGCAGCGCACCCTCCAGCGCATTTTCCCAACCGGCCTCAACGTGAATCCGGCTCCATAACCCGGTCAGGGACTCGAGCCCATGGCGCGCCAGCCATGGCTGCAGCTTGCCATCGGTCTTGACCCGTGCCTGCAAAGCCTTGAGCGCTTCCAGGCGGGCCGACAACTCCGCCCGGCGGCCTGACTCGGCATTGGCTGTCAGCTGATGCTGACGCCGCGAATCATCAAGGCGTGGCACGGCCTCCTGCAACTCATGCAGGCGTGCCTCCGCGACAGTGGCTTCCTCACGGGCATGCTCGAATTCGTTCTGCAAGCTGATCAGACTGGCTTCATCCGGTGCACCCAGGCTGCTGTGCTCGACGCTCAAGCGCTCGCGCCGAGTGCCAAGTTGACGCGACTGCTCCTCAATCCCGCGCTGCTCTGCGGCCAGCACCTGAATCTTTTGCTGCACTTGGGCAACGCGGGCTCGCTGTGCGTTGGCCACCTGCTGCGCCAGCCGCTGGGCGTCCTCCAGGCCGGGCAATTGATCGGCCTGTTCCTGCGCCTGAATCGCCAGTATCTCTGCCTTTTCTTCTCCGACAAGCGCCAACTCGGCCAGATTCTCGATCTCGAGCAGCGCCTCGCTCTTGCGCCCAGCCCAGTCGGTGGTCTGTTGCCTGAGCGTGGCCAGGCGCTGCACAACGCGCTGCCGACTCTCCACGACAAAGCGGATTTCAGCCTCCAGTCTCCCGACCTCGGTACTGGCTTCGTACAAATGCCCCTGCGCCTGGTTGACGTGGTCGCCGGCGTCGTAATGAGCCTGTCGCACCGTCTCCAACTCCGCCTCGATGTGGCGCAAATCGGCCAGGCGCGCCTCCAGCGAATTGACAGCCCCTTGCGCATCAGCCTTCACTCTGGCCTGTTCGGTCTCTGACTCGCTGCGCTTGAAAAACCAGAGTTGCTGTTGCTTGAGCGTTACGTCGGCTGAGAAGGTTTTGAATTGTTGCGCCACTTCGGCCTGCGCCTGCAGCTTCTCAAGATTGCCATCGAGTTCACGCAGAATGTCTTCCACCCGCGTCAGGTTGAGACGGGTATCCTGCAGACGACTCTCGGTTTCACGGCGCCGTTCCTTGTACTTGGAAACCCCTGCCGCCTCCTCCAGAAAGAGTCGCAATTCCTCTGGCTTGCTCTCGATGATGCGGCTGATGGTGCCCTGACCAATGATGGCGTAGGCGCGTGGCCCCAGACCCGTCCCGAGAAAAACGTCCTGCACATCACGCCGGCGCACCGGCTGATTGTTGATGTAGTAGCTGCTGGTGCCGTCGCGTGTGAGAACCCGTTTCACGGCAATTTCTACAAATTGACTCCACTGCCCGCCGGCGCGGTGGTCGGCATTGTCAAAAACCAGTTCAACGCTGGCGCGACTCGACGCTTTGCGACTGGTCGTACCGTTGAAGATGACATCCTGCATAGACTCGCCACGCAGTTCGGAAGCCTTGGACTCGCCCAGCACCCAACGCACCGCATCCATGATGTTGGATTTGCCGCAACCATTCGGTCCAACCACTCCAACGAGTTGCCCAGGCAACAGAAAATTGGTGGGATCAACGAAAGATTTGAAACCCGATAACTTGATTGAATTAAGACGCACAGATCGCTGACATAGTAAGCAATGGAAATAGCAGGACTCGGGGCTCACCCCGATCCGCGAGACATACCGTCATGATAACTTGACCAGACGCTGCAACGGCCCGGCGCGGCTGCGACCATGAGCCAGCGCCATCACCTCGCAAGGCGCGAGATCCTTGAGTTTGTTGTCGCTCCAGACTTGCCGCCAGTACCGTGCACCGGGAAGCCCGTGACGCAGGCCCAGCATATGGCGCGCCACAGCGAACCAGGGGGTGCCCCGCGCCAGCATCTCACGCTCCATATAGAGCACCATCTGCTGTTCCACCTGTTCGCGTTCGATCCGGCCCGGCGCAGCAGGCTGTGCTGCCCCGAAAAAGGCCTCATCCCACTGGCTGAGCCACCAGGGGTGATGGTAGGCCTCGCGCCCAACCATCACGCCATCGAGCTGCTGCAGTTGCTCCAGCACCTGCGTTGTGCTGTTGATGCCGCCGTTGATGATGATCAGCAAGTGCGGGAAGTCTCGTTTGAGCTGGTGCACCATGTCGTAGCGCAAAGGCGGCAGCTCGCGGTTTTCCTTGGGCGAAAGTCCCTTGAGCCATGCATTGCGTGCATGCACGATAAACATCGTGCACCCGGCCTGGCTGACGGTGCCGACAAAGTCGCGGACAAAGGGATAGCTTTCAATTTTGTCGATGCCGATCCGATGCTTGACCGTGACGGGGACCGGTCCGGCGTCGAGCATCGCCTTGACACAGTCTGCCACCAAGCCGGGTTCAGCCATCAGGCAAGCACCAAAAGAGCCACGCTGAACCCGCTCGCTGGGGCAGCCGCAATTCAGGTTTACTTCGTCGTAACCCCACTGTGCGGCGAGCCGGGCGCATCTGGCGAGTTCTGCAGGCTCACTACCACCGAGTTGCAGCGCCAGCGGGTGTTCCTCTTCGTTGTAGCCCAGATGGCGCTGCACATCGCCATGAATCAGCGCGCCGGTCGTCACCATTTCGGTGTACAGCAAGGCGTTCTTGCTCAG
>Ga0268283_1000672_pt1 | contig 20075 bp, 16 predicted proteins | sample saktaG_13_FD_190140 | JGI IMG/M metagenome (GOLD analysis project Ga0268283, IMG submission 190140) | Saline water microbial communities from Sakinaw Lake, British Columbia, Canada - sak_2013_06_06_36m | ecosystem: Environmental > Aquatic > Non-marine Saline and Alkaline > Saline ... | reverse complement strand
ACCTTTTACTCATGGCAGTAAAAAACATACCGATGTTATGAAAACGGATGGTCTGAAGCAAGCGTTGGATAAATACCAGTTTGATGCTGCTTTTGGTGGCGCTCGCCGTGATGAAGAAAAATCCAGAGCCAAAGAACGGGTGTATTCTTTCCGCGATAAAAACCATCGTTGGGATCCAAAAAATCAACGTCCTGAATTATGGAATATCTATAACGGAAAAATCGACAAAGGCGAAAGCATTCGTGTATTCCCACTTTCAAACTGGACTGAGCTGGATATTTGGCAATATATCCATCTGGAAAACATACCAATTGTGCCTTTATATTTTGCCAAAGACCGGCCTGTTGTTAACAGAAATGGCATGTTAATTATGGTTGATGATGAGCGCATGCCTATCGGCCCAAATGAAAAAGTTGAAATAAAAAAAGTACGTTTCCGTACGTTGGGTTGTTATCCATTAACGGGTGCAGTTGAGTCTAATGCCACCACGCTGCCCGAAATTATTCAGGAAATGCTCTTAACGACAACCTCTGAACGTCAGGGAAGACTCATTGACCATGACCAATCAGGTTCCATGGAGCAGAAAAAGCGCGAGGGTTACTTCTAAATACTCCAGCACCTTGCGGCTCCATAAGCTGGGATTAAGCTTTTGCTTTGTCTTAGTTAATGGTACTTGAACCTTTTACCTTGAACCTATAACCCATGTCCCACCAATCCGATTTAATTAGTACCGATATTGACGCGTATTTAGCGCAACATGAAAACAAAGAGTTACTACGGTTTTTAACCTGTGGTAATGTCGATGACGGCAAAAGCACCTTGATAGGTCGTTTACTGCATGATTCCAAAATGATCTACGAAGATCAACTCGCTGCGGTTCAGGCAGATAGTGTTAAGTCAGGCACCACCGGTGCAGGCAAGATAGATTTGGCCTTATTGGTGGACGGTTTGCAAGCGGAACGTGAACAAGGTATTACCATTGATGTTGCGTATCGTTACTTTTCAACATCCACCCGTAAATTTATTATTGCAGACACACCGGGGCATGAACAATATACCCGTAATATGGCTACCGGTGCTTCAACTTGTGATCTGGCTATTATTCTGGTTGATGCCCGTTATGGCGTGCAAACACAAACTAAACGACATAGTTTTATTGCGTCCTTGTTAGGTATTAAACACATCTTTGTTGCCATCAATAAAATGGATTTGGTTGGTTATAGCAAAGAAACTTTTAAGAAGATACAACAGGATTATCTGGATTTTACAAATAGTCTGGATTTGCAAGATATCTGTTTTATCCCGTTGTCTGCTTTGGATGGCGACAATGTTGTAAATCCTAGCGAAAACATGCCTTGGTTTACAGGACAGCCGTTAATGGAAGCTCTTAATAGCGTTGAAATTGCCAATGATCACAATTTTAGCGATGCCCGATTCCCGGTTCAATATGTTAATCGACCCAATCTCGATTTTCGTGGTTTTTGTGGTACTGTTGCTTCGGGTGTGTTTAAAAAAGGTGATTTAATCACTGCTTTGCCTTCCGGTAAAAGTAGCAAAATAAAAGCCATAGTTACTTATGACGGTGACCTTGAAGAAGCTTATCCACCCATGGCGGTCACCTTAACACTCGAAGATGAGATTGATATCAGTCGTGGCGATATGCTGATTGGTAAAGAGCAACACTCTACGATAGTCGCTGACAAGTTTGTCGCGACTATTGTTTGGATGGATGAAAAAGCGTTAACACCCGGTCGCCAATATACTATCAAGCTGGCTACCCGCAGCGTTTCCGGTTCCATTGCCCTGATACATCACAGAATAGATGTTAATACACTAGAACATCATGATGCTGTTGACTTACAGCTAAATGAAATTGGTTCTTGCACGTTAGCCGTTAATGCACCTGTCGTGTTTGATGCGTATAAAAATAATAAAGGTACAGGTGCGTTTATTATTATTGATCGTTTGACTAACGGCACTGTTGGCGCAGGTATGATTACTGGTGCTAGCGATGACGAAAATCAACACACAGTGAGTACAGAAGAACGCGCTGCCCGTTATAGTCAAAAACCGGTAGCCATTTCTTTATCCGGTGTGGCAAGTTTAGATGTCGCTTACAAGCTGGAAAGAAAATTATTTGATAATGGGCATGCAACTACTGTTTTAGAAACTTCAAATGCGGAGCTCGTTAGCGCCATTAAAAAAGCCGGCTTGATTTGTTTGTGTGTCAATAATGGAGATGATTTAGCTGATTTAAAATTCGATACAAATCAAGAGGCTATAGATGATATTTATAGTGCTTTGAAAGACCAAAAAGTTGTTTATTAGCTGTTGAATAGTTGTAAGGAGATAGTGTTTTTTACAAAGATTGAGCAGTCAATCAGCTAAATAACCCGAAATTAGATTAACCAGTTATTCTAACTTCGACTAAAAAACTCAAGATATTATGGCCCTATCTTTCATAAAAGGACTACAAAAAAGCAGTTTCTAGTCCTTTTTCATTCCTTAATTGCATTCTTTTAAAGTGACAGACACCCAAAAATTTTTCAGCAATGATGGTGCATTATCAACGGTAATATCCGGTTATCAAGCACGCTCAGCCCAATTGGAAATGGCATCGGCCATTGCCGATGCTATTAATAAAAAACAACATCTGATAGCGGAGGCCGGGACAGGAACCGGTAAAACATTTGCTTATTTAGTGCCTGCTATTTTATCCGGCAAAAAAACCATTATTTCAACGGGCACCAAAAATCTTCAGGACCAACTCTTTAATAAAGATTTACCTGTTATTCGTAAAGCTATGAAAACGCCCTTCATCGCGGCTTTGTTGAAAGGTAGAAGTAATTATTTATGTACCTATCGATTGCAAAATGCGCTGACTTCAACCTTAGGTTTTAGTAAAGAAGATGCTGTTGCCTTAGCCAAAATCAAGTTATGGGGTAAGACAACCAAATCAGGGGATACCTCTGAAATGTCCGGTGTAACCGAAGGCGATCCGGTTTGGTATCATGCAACTTCTACTCTGGATAATTGTTTGGGTCAGGAATGTCCGGATTACACGGATTGTTTTTTGGTTAAGGCTCGAAAGCAGGCTCAAGAAGCCGATGTTTTGGTCGTGAATCATCATTTGTTATGTGCAGATTGGTCATTGCGGGATAGTGGTTTTGGCGAATTATTACCGAATGCAGAAGTGGTAGTTATAGACGAAGCGCATCAATTGGCTGATACCGCGTCTAATTTTTTAGGTGTTACCGTAGGTGCTAAACAACTGAATGATTTGGCACAAGATACATTAATGGAATATTACAAAGATGCAACTGACATACCGGCTTTGCGCACGGCCTGTGAGGACATGGAGCATGAAATAAAAGATTTAAGACTTGCTTTTGGTATAGAGCTAAAACGAGGTGAGTGGCAGGACATTGAAAATAATCCCAAAATATCAGGTGGGTTAAATGCAGTTAAAGAGCAAATGCATCGTTTGGTTGATCAATTAAAGCTAGCCTCTGTTAAAACTAAAGCACTGGAATCTTGTTATAAACGTGCTGAAGAAATGCTCCAGAAAATAAATTTAATACTCGATGATAAAAGTGGCAAATGGATACGCTGGTATGAAACACACAGAAAAACCTTTACCCTAAGTCTGACTCCGCTTGATATTGCCTATGAATTTCATGGTTTTATGCAGCAACATCAGGCTGCGTGGATTTTTACATCAGCAACCTTAAGTATCGCCAACAAGTTTAATTATTTCGCCAATAATTTGGGGCTTAATAATACGCCTAGTAAAAGTTGGGGCAGTCCTTTTGATTATCCTAATCAATCGCTGTTTTATCATCCTAAAGGCTTGCCACAACCAAACGACCCTAACTTTATTCCCATGATAGTCGACTTTGCCTTACCTGTTTTACAGGCAAGCAAGGGTAGGGCATTCTTTTTATTTACCAGTCATCGAGCGCTTAATGAGGCAGCTGAATTACTGGAGAAAAAGATCAAATATCCCTTACTTATTCAAGGAAGTCGACCCAAGGCATTATTACTCGAACAGTTTAAAGAAGCAGGTAATGCTGTTTTATTAGGAACCTCAAGCTTCTGGGAAGGTGTCGATGTTAGAGGAGAAGCCTTATCATGCGTTATCATTGATAAATTACCTTTTGCATCGCCAGGTGATCCAGTGCTAAAAGCCAGGCTGGAAGCGATGACACAGCAAGGAAAAAATCCTTTTTTTGAATATCAACTACCTACGGCAGTCATTGCGCTAAGACAGGGAATAGGTCGGTTAATTCGTGATGTTACCGATAGAGGTGTTTTGATGATCTGTGATCCACGCTTATTAAAAAAATCTTATGGACAGTTGTTTTTAGACAGCGTCCCGCCTATGAAACGGACACGGGATATTGTGGATGTACAGGCGTTTTTTAAACAAGAGAATGACTCATGAAATTGTTAGCGGTAGAAACTTCGACCGAAGCCTGTTCGGCAGCATTATATATTGATGGAATTGTTAGTGAGCGTTTTGAATTAACACCCAAAGAGCATACCAAACTTATTTTACCGATGATTGACTTTTTGATGTCTGAGGCCGGTTTAAGGCCACAACAGCTTGATGCTTTGGCATTTAGTTGTGGACCAGGATCCTTTACCGGCATTCGAATTGCAACCGGCGTAATTCAAGGTATAGCATTGGGGGCAGATTTGCCGGTAGTACCTGTATCAACTTTGGCGGCTATTGCTCAAGGGTTTTTTGATAAAAATAATGATAGTTTACAATGCGATAAAATTAATATTGAAAGTCATTTATCAGCATTAAACGTTGCCTTTACTGCGATGGATGCCAGAATGGGTGAGATATTTTGGGGAGTCTACCAACGTGATGAAAAAAACTTTGCCAAGCTACTAGGTAAAGAATCAGTAACTCCGGCTACTACTGTCGACTTCCCTGATATTAAGGGCATTGGCATTGGTTCAGGATGGGGTGTTTATAATCAAGAATTAATGAGCCGATTATCTGCTCAGGTAAGTTACTACGAAGTTGAGCATTTACCCAGAGCAGGTGCAATTGCCCGATTGGGAGTGCAAGGTTACGAGCAGGGATTGAGCGTTCCAGTTGAATTGGCAATGCCGGTTTATTTAAGGAATAATGTCGCTAAAAAAGAATCAGAGCGCTAAACTTGGATAAGTTATTGGATCTATAAAAAGCACCACAGAATTTGAAAGATACAATAACTAGTTAGTTAATTAAAGAATAAGAGACTTTGAAAGATAACGTATCTTCTAGATTTAGTATCCCTCGTGTATAACTGCGTTTTTTAAGTTAAGGCATTAGAATTTCAACACTAAAGCCCATAGCCAAGAATCATATTATTGACTTTGTCGGGTAAAAGGATATAACTACTCCTATTTCAGATAGGAGATTTATTTCCATGACAGAAAAAAATAGTTATATAAACGACTCTTGTGAAGATTATGTTTCTGACATTATCAAAGGTATTGATCGAGATGTCGAAAAAGGAGAGGATGCCTTAATGTTAGGTCTTGGCATTGTTATGCTATCTTCAACTTTTGCTCCAGTTGCCCCACCTAGCGTCCTTCTGCCAATGGTAGCTGTTACGTTTGCATTTTCTGCAGGTTATTCAAGGATTAATTACCAAAAAATGGAAAGAAAACTAGTGGGTTCCCTTGAACAACTAGACAGGCAACAAAAAAATTTTTTATCGCCCATTGCCGCTGTTTTTACAAATCATCCCACTGAGTCACTGGCCGATTCCTTAAATCCTTTATTAAACTTGAAACGGACATGGAAAAGTGTGATGGGCGGGATTTTAATTAATCCTTTTTGGATGCCTATTTTTTATATGATGGGATTGCAAATCGGTGAAGAAAAAACCCTAGGCGTATTAAATAAAGCCATCATAAGCGTTGAAAACAGCTATTTAAACAAACCTCTTCAATAAATAACGGACCAATTTTATTGAAGTTTAGGTCGTCTATAGCATTGCGATTTTAGAAAAAAATTTATTGTTGTGTCGTTACTGTCAAGTATTCAAGAATCTCTTCGATATGATTTTTAACTTTTACTTTACGCCATTCATTGATCAGTATACCCTGAGGATCAATAATAAAAGTACTGCGTTCTATGCCACGGACTTGTTTGCCGTACATGTTTTTCATTTTTATAACATCAAATAATTCGCAAATTTTCTCATCTTCATCAGAAAGCAAGTCAAAAGGGAATGCTTGTTTACACTTAAAGTTTTCGTGGGCACGAAGCGTGTCACGCGAAATACCAAATATGACGGCATTTAACGCTGTGAACTTTTCAATATTATTTCGAAAGGCTTGGCCTTCGAGTGTACAACCAGGCGTGCTATCTTTTGGGTAAAAATATAAAACGACATATTTACCTCGATAGTTACTTAATTTAAAATTTTTATTGTCGGTACAAGCTGATTCAAAATCAGGCAAAGTAACGCCGATACTAATAGGTTCCATAATAAATCCTAACGTTTAATAGGTTCGAGAATAGCATCAATATTTAATTGATCACAAAAATCCAAAAACTCTTCTCTCAGTGTTAACAGAGGAAGTGACGGGGGGATTATAATAACAAACTTGGTTGAAAATACGGATGATTGGATATAAGGCGCCTGGTAAGAACTGCCTGTTATTTCTTCAATATTGATATCGCGGTCATACAGAAAAGAGGTGATCGATTCTACAACGCTATCTTTATCCAGTGATATTGTTTCCAATGAATAAGGTATGCAATCTTTACCTTTGTCCTTATCTTTTTGATCGGGTCGTAGCAAATGGATTTTGATTTCTAAACGTTTCTGAATATTATCAAGGGTGTTTTCAAGTTTGGCAATTTGATTCCAATTACCTTGGATAAGCAAGTAAGCGCCGGTAGCTTGTCCTAGTTGAGATGATCTTATTTCTAAAATATTACAGTTGCAATCTCTAACAACAGGTAATATTTCCCCAATAAAATTGAACTGATTGTTACCTAAAACAGTAATGGCTAGTTGCATCGTTTATTTTAAAATTAGTTTTTCTAGAAGTTTAGCACTAAAACCAATAAAACTTTATGAACATTATGTAATTAAAGGTATTAAAATGATAACATTCTTATTGAAGACAAAACATTAACTAATGTTTAATGGTTACCTTAATTAATTCTGATAACAAAAAAATATGTCAAAAAAGCCTAAAAATAGTCGGAACAGTTTTTCCCCTGATTTCAATTCAGAAGAAAATGATTTTATTTTAGTAGATTTGGATATTAATCAAAATGAAGATGACTTGACTCTTGTCCCATTAAATAATTTTCTTGAAGATGAGGAAGTAATAAATAGTTTGCTTGTGCCTCAGGATTTGGACGATATATTACAATACGATAGCCTCTCGAAGGCTAAGTTAATTGATTATATAGATGTTGATGATGAGTTTTTGGATACTAATCAATTCAATATTGGCTCTGTTGAACAAGTTGATCAAAACCTGTTTCCAGGTATTGAGACAGAAAAAGTTAATATGACTCATATTTATAATGACTTAGATGAAAGTGAAAAACTTAAAGAATCGATCAATCATCTAATTTTAGAAAGTGGCTATGATCTTGATCCTGAATTACTCGAAGAAATTCATGAGACGATAGAAATTCATGACTTTAGAAGATCTCATGATTTTGAATATAATCTAAACGAACAAAATATGTTCGCTTCAAATAAGGCTAATTTGGGTTCAGAGGTAATTATTACTAAGCCTGATAGTCAATTCAGCAATCAAGTTGTCGATAATAAAAGTGATAGTCACGTTACAATCCAAGAGTCAATCGATACTAAGGCTTTTAATAAAGAAAAAGTTTTAAGTAGTATTAATGTTGTTCCTGAAAAAACGCAGGTTAATAATGCTAATGTCGAGCAGGAAGTACTAAAAAAACAATTAAGTGATTATGAGCAGAAAATCAAAAAAGCCGATCGAATCACTTATGCTTCTTTAAGTTTTGGCGTAGTTGCTTTAATTTCAGTCGCTGTGATAGGGTTAATCGCTTTTAATTTACAAAGTAAAGTGTCCAAATTATCAGATTTAAATGCAATTCTCGAAGAAAATATGGGGGATTTTGCAGAAAATGCGCCTCCAATGTACATGAATAACAACGATCAGACTATTGAACAAGTTAATCCAAATCAACCGAAAGAGATCAATAATACGCAGGCATCCATAATAGAGCCTGAAAATAATAATCCTGCAAAAAAACAACTTGAACCTGTTATAACAACTCAAAATTCAGCATTGGAAAAACCGGTACAGGAAAAAATAAAACCTTCAATTGATACCCCCCCCAAATTATCACAAACATCAAAAGAAAAAACTCAATCATCTTCAGATTTAGCAAAAAACAATGTATCAACTGTCGTTAAAAAACCAGCTGTAATAACAGGTTCGATTGAAAAGAAAAAAGCACTCAAACCATCAACTTTTGAAAATACAAAACCGAAAGAAATAGTTGCTAAAACCCAAGCAAATGAAAAAATCTCAATCGAAAACAAACCTATAGTAAAAGAACCCTTAAAAGCAAAACCACAAGCATCTATTATTGCACCTAAAAAAGAAGCACCTGGTAGCCTTAAAAAATCATCGGACAACACTCTACCAGTTAAACAGAACACCAAACCAACACCGATAGTAGATAACAAAAAACCGACAGAGGTTGATGCTCTAAGCACTACATCTAAAAATAAATTAAAGGCTGATGGTGCTGAGTCACAATGGTCCGTTAATTTAATTGCTTTTGAAGATCAGGCAATTGCTAAGAGTAAAGCAGCCAAGTTCATCGAGAATGGCATTCAGGTAAAAATAACAGATATCAAAAAAGGCAATAAAACGTGGTATCAGTTAAAAGTTAAGGGCTTTAAAACCAAAGAAAGTGCTGAGTCTTATGCCGTTAAAGTTAAAAAATCCCAAAACTTAAATACCGTGTCCGTTAGTCAATAATAATACTGGGTTGTTTCTAGCAGTTTGTTGGATTAAGTCCTTAGCTGGCGTAACAATCATATTTATTTAATAAAGTATTTTTTAATGGCATTTGTAATTCAATGGAACGAGGTAGACTGTTCTAGAACTCAAGAAGCTATAAAAATTAATACACCGGCAGGTAGTCTGGTTTTATATATTCAGCAAGCGGTTATTAGTCAAATAAAATGGCAGTCTGTTAACATTCCCTTATCAGAACATCATGAACTACAGCGAAAATTTGATCATTTTTTTTTAAATACACAACCAGATATTCACATTAAGTTATTACGGCAAGGTAGTGCTTACCGGCAGCTAGTCTGGGCAGAAATTGCTCAGATTCCATTTGGCGAAACCATCACATATACTGAATTAGCCGGAAAAATAAACTCGTCTCCACGCGCTGTTGGAAATGCGTGTAGAGACAATCCTTATCCCCTGATAATTCCTTGTCATCGAGTCGTCGCTGTGTCCGGATTAGGCGGCTATTACGGACAAACCCAAGGTGAATTTATGGACATAAAATCTAAATTACTAAACTTTGAATCAGCTCATAAAAAATGACATCGACTGAATTGATAGAACAGTTTCTTGATGCCGTTTGGGTAGAGCAAGGGTTGAGTGAAAACACACTGTCTGCCTACAGTAGCGATTTGAGGATTTTTGCCAAATGGTTGAAAGATAAATCGCTATTAGAAGTTGATACCGGCGATTTATCCGGGTTTTTGGCCAGTCGTTATAAAGAAGGCATCGGCAACCGATCGTCAGCACGCATACTATCTAGTCTTCGTCGTTTTTATGGTTATTTCATTAGAGAAAATAAAATAACCATTGATCCGACTGCTTTAATAGAATCACCGCATATTGGTCGTTCTTTACCCGTATCGTTATCCGAGCATGATGTTGAGCTATTGCTTAATGCGCCAGAAGTGACCAATAGGCAAGGCTTTAGGGATAAAACCATGCTGGAAATGCTTTATGCAACCGGGCTTAGAGTTTCCGAGTTGGTGGGCCTAAAATTCGAACAAATCAGTTTTAGGCAAGGTGTGGTCAGGATTATTGGCAAAGGCAATAAAGAACGCTTAGTGCCGGTTGGTGAAGAAGCCATGAGTTGGTTGGAAGCTTATATGACCCAGGCCAGAAAAACGACACTGGGCGAGCGCCAGTCAGATTATTTGTTTGTAACCAATCGTGCAGATGGCATGACAAGACAGGCTTTTTGGCATATCATCAAACGTCATGCTAAAAAAGCCGGCATAAATAAAGAGTTGTCACCCCACACCCTAAGACATGCTTTTGCAACACATCTGCTAAATCATGGTGCGGACTTACGTGTGGTCCAATTACTGTTAGGCCATGCAGACTTATCAACGACTCAAATCTATACCCATATCGCACGAGAACGTTTAAAAGATTTACATTCAAAATTTCATCCCAGAGGATAGTTAGTATGGCAAAAAATATACACCCTACCGCTTATATAGCATCAGATGTTGTCTTGGGAGACGAGGTTATCGTTGGCCCGTTTGCTGTGATTGAAAGTGGTGTAGAAATGGGTGCTAACTGCCAGATTGGTGCGCATGCAGTGGTTCATGGACATGTAAAAATGGGGGCAGGTAATATTTTGCATCCTCACGCAGTTTTAGGGGGCTTGCCACAAGACACCGGCTTTAAAGCCAGCACCGATTCCTGGTTAATTATCGGCGACAATAATAATTTCAGGGAAGGTTTTACAGCACATAGAGCTTCTAAAGAAAACGATGCAACTCGAATTGGTTCGGGGTGTTATTTTATGAATAACAGTCACGTTGCGCACGATAGTATTATTGGAAACAATACTATTTTTGCTAATAATGTTGCCATAGGTGGTCATGTTGAAGTGGGTAGCAACGTATTCATGGGCGGTGCTGTGGTTGTCCATCAGTTTTGTCGGGTAGGCTCTTTTGCCATCGTACAGGGTACGACCGGCCTTAATATGGATGTTATTCCTTTTATGTTGATCGGTGGAAGACCTGCCAAGCATTATCGTTTAAATACCATCGGCTTAAAGCGCTCGGGTATTACCGGTGATCGTTACAACGTATTATCTTCGGCATTTCGCTTATTAAAAAACAAGAAAAGCCTGGATGAATTAGAAGAAACAGAAGAATTAAAACAATTAAAAGACTGGTTAGCGATTAAATCAAAGCGAGGAACGCACGGATTTATTGAGGTAAGTGTCTAAAAATCAACTATCCTTACCTAATTATTACTTACTCATAACTAGATACGAGTTTTAGATAGTCATTGTATCCTTGAAAATGGCCTGATGCCCCCTCATATCGAGAGTATCTTTAAAAACTTCTTCAGAAGGTAAGCACTATGCGTATGGATAAATTAACCAGCAAGTTTCAATCAGCCTTGGCCGATGCACAAAGCTTGGCCTTGGGAAAAGACCACCAGTTTATAGAACCGGCTCATCTTATGGTTGCATTATTGGATCAAGAGGGAGGGAGTATCAAACCCTTACTCGGGCAATTAGGTGTTAACACACAATTACTAAGAACAGAATTAGTCACCGAATTAGGCAGAATTGCCACGGTTAGTGGATCCGGCGGTGATGTTCAAATTTCTAATGAACTCTCAAGGTTGCTTAATTTAACCGATAAATTAGCACAAAAACGTAATGATAAATTCATTTCCAGTGAGTTATTTCTACTGGCCGCTTGTGAAGAAAAAGGCGTTTTACATGATTTGCTTAAAAAAGCCGGCGCCATCAAGGCTAATGTCGAATTAGCCATAGAAAAAATGCGCGGCGGGGAAGCCGTTAATGATTCAAATGCAGAGGATCAACGTCAAGCGCTTAATAAATACACCATCAATCTGACAGAACGTGCAGAGCAAGGCAAGCTTGATCCGGTTATTGGTAGAGATGATGAAATTCGTCGTACCATCCAAGTATTACAACGTCGTACCAAAAATAATCCTGTTTTAATCGGTGAACCCGGTGTGGGTAAAACGGCGATTGTCGAAGGCCTTGCCCAGCGCATCGTTAATGGCGAAGTGCCCGAAGGCATAAAAGGCAAACAAGTGTTAGCCTTGGATATGGCCGCCTTAATTGCGGGTGCCAAATTTCGAGGTGAGTTTGAAGAACGTTTAAAAGCGGTTTTAAATGATCTCGCCAAACAAGAAGGGCAGGTCATCTTGTTTATTGATGAGTTGCATACCATGGTCGGTGCCGGTAAAGCAGAAGGCGCCATGGATGCCGGTAATATGTTAAAACCGGCATTGGCGCGAGGCGAATTACATTGCGTCGGTGCCACTACCTTAGACGAATATCGTAAATATGTTGAAAAAGATGCCGCGCTGGAACGTCGTTTCCAAAAAGTATTGGTTGATGAGCCTTCCGTAGAAGACACCATTGCCATTTTACGCGGCTTAAAAGAAAAGTACGAAGTGCATCACGGTGTTGATATTACTGACCCGGCTATTGTTGCCGCTGCAACTTTATCTTATCGCTATATTGCTGATAGGCAATTGCCGGATAAAGCCATTGATTTGATAGACGAAGCCGCCAGTCGGATTCGTATGGAAATAGATTCCAAACCCGAAGAAATGGACAGACTCTATCGACGCTTGATTCAATTAAAAATTGAGCAAGTTGCTTTAAAGAAAGAAAAAGATGCTGCGTCAAAAAAACGTCTGGAAATACTAGAGGATGAAATTGGCGAACTGGAAAAAGAATATTCTGATTTGGAAGAAATCTGGAAATCAGAAAAAGCCTTGTTACAAGGCTCGGCAACGATTAAAGAAAAACTCGAACACGCCAGAACAGATTTGGAAGTCGCCAGTCGAACCAATGATTTAGGACGAATGTCAGAGTTGCAATATGGCATCATTCCGGATCTGGAAAAGCAACTGGCCATGTCGGCAGCCGCTGATACACATAAAATGACCTTATTGCGTAATAAGGTCACTGAAGAAGAAATTGCAGAAGTCGTATCAAAATGGACAGGCATTCCCGTTTCAAAAATGATGGAAGGCGAGCGTGATAAATTATTACGCATGGAAGATTACTTAAGTAAACGTGTGGTTGGACAAACAGAAGCACTAAAAGCCGTTAGTAACGCCATTAGACGTTCAAGAGCCGGCTTATCCGACCCCAATCGCCCCAATGGCTCATTTTTGTTTCTGGGCCCAACCGGTGTGGGCAAGACAGAATTGTGCAAAGCCTTGGCAGAGTTTATGTTTGATACCACAGATGCAATGGTACGAATTGACATGTCCGAGTTCATGGAAAAACATTCTGTCGCCCGATTAATTGGTGCGCCCCCGGGCTATGTAGGTTATGAAGAAGGCGGTTATCTCACCGAACTGGTAAGACGTAAACCTTATTCAGTTATATTAATGGATGAAATTGAAAAAGCGCATCCCGATGTGTTCAATATCTTGTTACAGGTATTAGATGATGGTCGCTTAACCGATGGTCAAGGCAGAACGGTTGACTTTAGAAACACCGTTATCGTTATGACCTCTAATATTGGTTCTGATATTATTCAGGAACTGGCCGGAGAAGCGCTTTATCCGGTGATGAAAGCCGCAGTCATGGAAAGAGTCAGTCAGCAATTTAGACCTGAATTTATAAACCGTATAGATGAAGCCGTGGTCTTTCATCCTTTGGGGCGTGAACAAATCAGAGCCATTTCCGGTATTCAGATTGAACATTTACGTCAACGCTTAAAAGACCGGGAAATCGGCTTTGAAATTAGCGACCAAGCCTTGGATATTCTGGGTGAAGCAGGCTTTGATCCGGTGTATGGGGCAAGGCCCATGAAACGCGCCATACAACAACAACTTGAAAATCCGCTGGCTCAAGAAATATTATCAGGCCATTTTATGGCCGGTGATACGATAAAAGTGGAAGTAAGCCAAGACGGCTTAAAGTTTTTGAAAGCTTAATTTTTTGAATAAGCGGCAATAATCACTTAAAACCAATAAAAGGCCGAAGCGTAAGTTTCGGCCTTTATTGGTTTAAACCTAAAAAGGACAGTTAGTTCACAAAAAGCACGAAAGACACGAAAGACACGAAATTATTAATTGATTTATATTACAAAGCCTAGGACTATTCATGGTCTATTTTTAAACCTTCGTGCTTTTTGTGTTTTTCGTGGATCAAATGATTTTTTACAGAATTAAAAGCTTTATTTAAACAGGCTCTCACGAATAAAATGTAAAACAATATCAAGCGTAACCAGATCATTAGCAAAATTGACCGGTGCGTCTTCGTCTTGTAGTTTTATGTCGGTATGTCCCATTTCATCAAAAACAAACTCACCAAATTGAATTTGCTTAGGCTCTGGAAACGCTTGCTGTAAATAGGTTTTAACATTGCCCTGAAGTGTTTCGCTTTCATCAAGAAATGACTTAAAGACAAAAGTAACTGTGCGTGTAGCAAAGGTAGTCGTGAAAAAACCGCTATCCAAATGTTGTAATGACACCGTAATGCTGTGGTTTGCTACAGCGGGGGTTTGGGTGCAATCTTTAACGAAACGGGCAAATTCCTGAAATTTTAAAGCCAGCTCTTTATGCTGACGTGCAAAGGTATCAAGACTGTCATGAAGCTTATTAGAATGAGGCATTGTATTCTCCTGGCTTTTATTATTATTAGTTTTATAGTCGCTTAATATTTTTAAGTCAGAAGATATTATCATGTAATGCCTAAATTTAAATGATGAGTTTTACGACCGGCGCACTAAAGTCAGTTATACCTTCAGGAGTAACTGCTGCTACACGAAAATAATATTTTACACTTCAAGATGGCTTGATTCAAAAGTTGCCTGTACTATAACCACAAATTATCCATTCACTTTCAGTCTCAGGTAAGCTATCTTTAGCAAATTGCTACATATAAGAGCCTGCTCTATCCACTGCTTTGGCAATTAGTTTAATATCACCGGAATTAAGCCCGTAAATAACCGATAAGATCGCTTTCTGTATGGAAGCGGGTATCCTGGAAGCATGAAAGTCACTGCTCAATAAAGCGGGTTCGTCACCATCAGCTATTCTGTCTACATATTTTGAAAATCTTGGTGGTGACTGAGTCCTGTTGATGCATTTTTGCAATAATCGTATGGCCACCATCACGAGACTCACAAAAAGACGCTTCCAAACTATCGATTGCTGCTTTGGCTTCTGGCAAAGGAATGTCAGTCGAGGGAAATAAAGGATTATTAGTCAACTTTTCAAGCACATTGCGATAAAAAGCGATCTTTTGAACGACAGGCATTCGGTATATAGCTGTGTGCCTTTTTACCTGCAATTATTTTTTAGCGGCTTCATAGAAAAGCCATAGACGCTAATTATTTCAAGTTACCGGCGTGCAAGCCACATTCTTTTTTGGTGCCTGCTTCCCACCACCAGCGACCGGCTCGTTCATGTTGATTGGGCAGAACAGCGCGTGTGCAAGGTTCGCAGCCTATACTGATAAAGCCTTTTTGATGTAATTCATTATAAGGAACTTGGTGGGCTTCTATATAATCCCAGACTTGGCTTGAGCTCCAATTAATTATTGGGTTAAATTTAAGCAAGGGATGATGTTCGTTAGAAAAAGCAGTGTCTAGTTGTACTTCGGGGATATCTTGTCTGGTATCCAGGCTTTGGTCTTTTCGTTGACCGGTAATCCAGGCATCAACACTTGCCAGTTTACGTTTTAAGGGTTCAACTTTACGAATGCCGCAACAGTCTTGATGGCCGTCTTCATAAAAGCTGAACAGGCCTTTGGTTTTTACAAAGCTGTCGAGTTGATCGCGGTCTGGTGTTAAAAGCTCTATATCTATTTGGTAATGTTTTCTGACTTTTTCAATAAAGCGATAGGTTTCCGGATGTAATCGACCGGTATCCAAAGAAAACACACGGATATCTTGCTTTATTTTTATAGCCATGTCGATGAGTACGACATCTTCAGCGCCACTGAATGAAAGTGCAATGTTATCATAAAGTTCCAACGCTTTCTTAAGGATGATGCGAGGATTTTTAGTGGCTAATTCGGTTTGTAATTGGCTGATATCCAAGGCTGTCATGAATGTAGTTGTTTTATTTTTGTGAAAAATAGTCAGTTAAGTAATCATCGAAAGGCATTTGTGTTTTGCTTTCCATTTCTTTTTGTTTGGCGTGTGATTGTGCCGCCATTTCATTAAATGTTTGGGTATCGACGGCATTCAATTTTGTTTGACTGAATGTTTTAGCATGTTCGCCTGATTTATTTAAGGCAAAACGGCTAAAGGGTTGATGCGTTTCGGCCATGCTCTCCAGTATTCTCGCCGATGCTGTTAAATCAGGGTTTTGTATTAATACTTGTTGTGCTGCCAAGGCCGAGCTATAGGGTTTATTTGCCTCATCATTATCCAAAATGTCGCAAACGGTTTGCATGGATTCAAGAATTTCAGAGGCCCAGTCTTTTAATGCTAGCTTTTGATTGCCTTGGTCAAGTTGAAGTCTCGGTTTTCTGCCAAAATTGGCTACTGCTAGCTGATTAGCATTATTGATCTGATGATCTGCGTCAGTAATAGCAGGGCTGTCTTTTAATAAACAGGTTAATAAGAGCGCTTCTATAAAACGGGCTTTGGCTTCATCAATACCTATGGGATTAAATATATCCAGATCAAGAGAGCGCATTTCTATATAACGAACGCCGCGTTTTTTTAGTGCCAAAGTAGGTTTTTCACCCGAGTTAATGATTTGTTTGGGTCTAATCGTGCTATAAAATTCGTTTTCTATTTGTAGTATGTTGCTGTTGAGTTGACGGTATTGACCATCAACACAAACGCCAATATCTTCATAATCAGGGTAGGGCGTTCCTATGGCTTGACTAAGGCTGTCAACATAGCCTGTTAGCGAGTTGTAATCAATTTTTAGATTAGCCTGATTTTTGCTTTTATAGCCTATATCACTCATGCGCAATGAGGTAGCATAAGGATGATAGAGGGTGCCACCATCAAACTCTTCAAACTGTGCCATTAATTCAGGTCGGCTTTTAAAAAAGTTTTTACAAATAGCCGGCGAGGCACCAAATAAATAGAGTATTAACCACCCCAGTTTTTGAAAGTTTCTAATCAAACCAAAGTAAGCTTCGGCTCTAAATTGCTCAAGGCTAAGTGGGCTGTTTTCTTGTTGGTGTAAAACCGGCCATAAGGCTTCGGGCACTGAATAATTAAAATGAATGCCGGCAATGGCTTGCATGGTTCTGCCATAGCGATGCCATAAACCATGTCGATAAACATGCTTCATCCGACCTATATTAGAGGTGCCGTATTTAGCTATGGGAATGCTTTCATCACCATTAATACCGCAGGGCATACTGGCACCGAGTAAAATTTCGTTATCCAGATGCTCATATACAAACTGATGTACATTTTGCAAATAACCCAAGCTGTCTTTAATATCAGCAAAAGGCGGGGTTATTAGTTCAATAAGTGCTTCAGAATAATCCGTGGTGATGGTGGGGTGAGTGAGTGCTGAGCCCAAGGCCGTCGGGTGTGGTGTTTGTGCAATAAAACCATCTTTACCGATACGAAGACTTTCTTTTTCTATGCCTTTAAGACCACCGCAGAGCAATGTTTGCTTATCATTTGCCAGCAGTTGATCTAGTCGAGTCGAAAGCTTATTTGTAAAATACGTCATAGATTAGGCGTGTGTTCCCTTCAGTCCTGTATAATTTGCCTATTATAAAGCGTTTACCTGATTCAAGAAATATTATCGTAGTATGGAAAAAGCTGAGCAGAAGAAGCCCCTTGAAATACTGAAAGCTGTTTTTGGCTATGATCATTTTAGAGGTCAGCAACAAGAAGTGATTGAGCAGCTATTGGCTGGTCAAGATGCGCTAGTATTAATGCCAACCGGTGGCGGTAAGTCGCTATGTTACCAGATACCAGCTTTGATAAGACCGGGCGTGGGTATTGTTATTTCTCCATTAATCGCTTTAATGCAAGATCAAGTCAGTGCTTTGCTTCAGTTAGGTGTAAAAGCGGCTTTTCTAAACTCTACCTTATCCAGTGATGAAGTTCGCACGATTGAACGACAGTTACTTAATAACGAATTGGATTTATTATATATAGCACCTGAAAGATTAACTTCGGGGCGGACTTTAGCTTTATTTCAACGAATTCAGATTGCTTTGTTTGCCATTGATGAAGCACATTGCGTTTCGCAGTGGGGTCATGATTTTCGGGTTGATTATTTGCAATTGTCCATGTTGCATGAACAATTTCCAGATATTCCACGAATTGCCTTGACGGCAACGGCAGACGAAAAAACACGACAAGAAATTAGCCTGCGCTTAAATCTGGAGAAAGCGCCGCTTTATTTGAGTGGTTTCGATCGCCCTAATATTCGTTACCGTATAGTTCAGAAACAACAGGCTCGTGAACAATTATTGCAATTTATCCTTGCCGAACATGCGGGCGACTCTGGGATTGTTTATTGTTTATCACGTAAAAAAGTAGATGAAACCGCTGAATGGTTACGAGCTAAAGGCATTCATGCTTTGGCTTATCACGCAGGTATGTCCAACGATTTACGCTACCAGCATCAACATCGCTTTTTAATGGAAGAGAGTCTGGTTATTGTTGCCACTATAGCTTTTGGCATGGGTATTGATAAGCCTAACGTGCGTTTTGTTGCCCATCTGGACTTGCCTAAAAGCGTTGAAGCTTATTATCAGGAGACAGGCAGGGCAGGACGTGATGGTTTACCTGCCAACGCCTGGATGGCTTATGGTCTGCAAGATGTTATTACATTGCGGCGAATGCTTGCCGACTCAAATGCTGATGAAGCCCACAAGCGTTTGGAGCTGCATAAACTCGATGCGATGCTGGCTTTATGTGAACAAGTGCATTGTCGTCGCCAGGCTTTATTAAATTATTTTGGTGATCAGCTTGAGCAGCCTTGTAAAAATTGCGATACCTGCTTGGAAACAGTTGAAACTTGGGACGGAACCTTGGTGGCACAACAGGCTTTATCTTGTATTTACAGAACAGGGCAACGTTTTGGTGTGGGTTATTTAATTGAAGTTTTGCGGGGCAAAGAAACCGAGCGAATTATAAACGCAGCACATCATAAACAATCTACCTTTGGTATTGGCAAAGAACTGGATGATCAACAATGGTCTTCGGTGTTTAGGCAATTGGTCGCGCGTAATTTGGTTTCTGTTAATTTTGATCATTTTAGCGTTTTACAACTCACTGATGCTTGTCGACCGATTTTGCGTGGTGAACAGCAATTAATGTTGCGCAAAGATATAAAGCCGGAAAAAAGTCGTATAGGTAAAAAAGGGACAAGCAAATCATTTAGCAAGGCTGAAAGAAATAGTGACTTATGGGAGGCTTTGCGAGCAAAACGACGCGAGATTGCGGATGCCCAGGATGTGCCACCCTATATTATTTTTAACGATGCAACTTTGATGGCTATGTTGGAAAGCAAGCCGATTAATCATAAACAATTTGCTTTGTTATCAGGCGTGGGAGAACGAAAACTAACGCTTTATGGGGATCAATTTTTAGCAGTTATCAAGGACTATCTTGAAGAATATAAAACACCGGATACGACGACTGAATCGGTTGAGTTATTTAAGATGGGGTACAGCATAAAACAGATTTCTAAAAGAAGAGAGTTGAAAGAAGATACTATTTACAATCATTTATCTCAAGCGTTGGAGCAAGGCATGTTGACTTTGGCCGATGTTGTAGAATTACCCGAGCAAGAAATAAACTCGATACAGGAAGTGATTTTGAGTTTGCCGATTGAACAACAAAATGCTTTAAAGCCGGTTTATGATTGGTTTGATGGCCAATATAGTTATGGCGTGTTACGTTGTATTAGAGCGGCTTTTCAGCTATAAAAATTACATCATAATTCACTCATATAAATATCTTCAATTAACTTCATTTCTGCCAAGGTTAGAGAAAAACCGTCACTGAAACGCTTGTTAACGAATTCAAACTGACGCCGATCAGGTAAGCGTCGTTTTTCATTGCGTCTTTCTAGGTTGCGACGATTAAGTCTTGGGTAATTAAAAGATCTAG
>Ga0268283_1000671_pt1 | contig 20091 bp, 15 predicted proteins | sample saktaG_13_FD_190140 | JGI IMG/M metagenome (GOLD analysis project Ga0268283, IMG submission 190140) | Saline water microbial communities from Sakinaw Lake, British Columbia, Canada - sak_2013_06_06_36m | ecosystem: Environmental > Aquatic > Non-marine Saline and Alkaline > Saline ... | reverse complement strand
CAACGGCGTGAAGGAATCGTGCATCGCGTTGACCGCGCCGCAGGATGCATCGGTTGTAACGGCCGCAAACAAGGCCGAATTGAAGATCCCGAACCGGACTTCCTTTCCTTCCATGCTGCTATTAACTGCATCAACGCCAAGTGCCGTGAGACGGGGATTGCCCTGCGATTCGGCCCACCAGCACACCAGAGCGCCCGCAAGAAAAAGCATAAACATGGCGGACCAGACAGACCAGCCATGCTTCTGGTTTTTCACCATCCGCCCCAGATAATAGGTGAGGCTGCTGGGAATCGCAAAAATCGCCAGCATTTGCAGAAAGTTTGAAAGCGGTGTCGGATTTTCATAAGGATGGGCGGCGTTGGCATTCATGAAGCCGCCGCCGTTGGTTCCCAGCATTTTTATCGCAACCTGGGAAGCGACCGGACCCTGCGCAATGGATTGAGCTGCGCCGGTATCGAGTGTTTTTACAGTTGCATAAGACGAAAAATTCTGGATCATTCCCTGCGAAACCAGAAACACCGCAAGAAGCAGACAAATGGGAAGATACAGGTAGAGGCACTGACGAATCAGATCCACCCAGAAGTTGCCGATGCTTGCGATCTTGTCGCGGGCAATGCCGCGCACCAGCGCCGCGGCGACCGCGCATCCCACGGCGGCCGATGCAAAGTTATGAAAGGTGAGCGCAACCATCTGGGAAAAATACGACATCGTGCTCTCGCCGACATAGCTCTGCCAGTTTGTGTTCGTTGTGAAACTGGCACTCGTATTGAACGCCAGATCCGGCGAGACGGGCCCAAGTCCCTGGGGATTGAGCGGCAGCAATTGCTGAACCCTCAAAATGCCGTAGGTGAACAGCATGCCGACAACACTAAAGATCAGAAGGGAAGCCGCATAGCTTTTCCAATCCTGTTCTTCCGTGGGATCGATGCCGAGAAAACGATAAAACAGCCGTTCAACGGGCTTGATAACAGGATCAAGGAAAGTCCCGGCGCCCGGATCGAACACACGCACCAGGTAAAGGCCCAGGGGTTTTGTCAAAGCCGCCAGCGCTATAATAAAGACGGATAGTTGAAGCCAGCCCATCAGGTTCATAGAAAACTCCTTTAAAAAGTCAAACCGGGGATGGCAAAGTACCGGCGTTCCCCCTGTTCAAGATCAAGGCGCGCAAATCCTGAGGAGTGAGGCGTACTTTTGGGTACGCCGCAATGACGAAGGATGAAGCGCAACGCAGAGATTGGACAGGCGGAACGTCGGTACGAAGCCATCAGAATTTGTCGGGCCGCAAAAGCGCCGCAAAGAGATAGACGATCAGACAAACTGCCACGATACCCACGAGAATATCTTCCATCACGGTTTCTCCTCGGACAGGAAAATAACATAAACGGCGCACAGCACAAAGAACAACACTGTGATAACGACATAGACAGCATCCATCTTGAATCTCCTTTTACGGGTTAAATGACGGCCTGCAACGTAAACGAAAACCGGGCGCCTTTTCCCACCTGGCTCGCGACATCAATATGCCCGCCGTGGGCTTCGACAATTTCCCTGGCAATGGCAAGACCCAACCCGGTGTCGCTGCGATGTTCCTGTTCCGGCACACGGAAGAATTTTTCAAAGATATGCGGCAGGTATTCTTCCGGAATACCCGAACCCGTATCCTCAACGATAAAGCGGACCACACTCTCCTCGGATTGAGCGGTTACGCTCACCTGGCCGCCTGCGGACGTGTATTTAAGCGCATTGCTGAGCAGATTCTCAAATACATATCGAAGACGCAGCTCGTCAGCCATAACGGCAGGCGTGCCCAGCGGTACGTCAATCACAAGAGCGACCCCGCGATCCATAAAAGCGGTTCGCATCTCATCAACGGGCTGCAAAACCAGTTGTTCGGCAGCCACGGGATGAAGTTGCATCCGGGATTGCCCCGATTCAATTCGGCTGATATCCAGCAGATTTTCAATGATCCGGTAAAGCCGGTCGCTGTCTTCACGTGCCGTAGCCAGGATTTCCGTCTGTTTGGGCGTCAGCGGGCCAAGTTTCTCGCTTAACAGCAAATGCATTGCCAGCCGAATGGAAGTGAGCGGCGTTTTAAGCTGATGCGAAACCGTTGAAATCAATCCGCGCTTCAATTCATCCAACTGGCGCATACATGTAAAATCTCTGAGGATGAGCGTCACGCCGGCCAATCGGTTCTCTTTATCCAGAATCGGAATGGCTTCCGGCAGATAAAAACGCTCTTCGCCATCTTGAAAGACCTGAATAACAGCGTCCGGGTCTTTGGACCGACTGGAGCGCAAATCGCTGGATGCGCGCGAGAAGATTTCTTTGATTTTATCGTTTCCCGACGCATCAACCGTGGCTTCCGGCTTCAGACCAAACAGTCTCTGGGCTGCATCATTTGCCAGCTCGATTTCTCCGTTCGGGCTGCAGATGGCAACCGCGTCTGAAAGGCTTTCGAGCGCCAGTTGCGTGGAATGCTGCGTGCGCAGCAGGCGCGCATGATCGTTTCGCCGCAATTTGCGCAGACTGAGCGCCATTTCATTAAATGCTTCAGCCAGTTGCCCCATCTCGTCCCGCGAATGCACGTTGACAACCAGATCCAGATTCCCCTGTTGAATTTCGTGCACGGAACGCGTCAGGCCGGCAATGGGTCGAAAGATAGACGGCCAGAGCAAAGCGATGAAGACAACCGCCAGCGCAAAGCCCGAAAACACCAGAAACAACAGGGTCCGTCGGGTCTCAAGGGCGCGAAGCCGCGTCTGACCGTCTACGGCAACCATATTGTTCAGGTTCAGATCAATGATTTTCTGAGCCGTGTCACGGAGTTCATCCGATCGGATCAGGAGGTGATTGCGAAAAAAGTCCAGGCGCGCAATTTCCGAATCCAATGGCTTCAGAAGGCTTACAAATTCCTCCCGGTAAGTCTTCCACTGTTCGGTCATGCGATCGGTCAACGCCTGCTCCCCCAAAACGGTCACATTCCGTTGCTGGAATTGAAGCCTTTTTTCAAAATCGAGGAGGATGGCTTCGCTTTGGGCATGTGCGCCCTGCGGCACTTCCCAGAGGGATGTCATCGCGATGCGATCCAGCCGTTCGACGGCACCCTTCATTTTATAACAGGCAACCACACTGTCATAGTTCTCCCGAAGAATCCGTTCTATGGATTTACTGAAATCGTTCGCGGTGCGAATGCTCATCATGCCGACGACCAGCAAAATCGCCAGCAGGCCGCAGAAACCGATGATCAATTTGGTCTTCAGGCTCATCGTTATTATCTCTCCTTCATAGGTACATCGGGTGGAAGATGCAAGCCATATGCCAGCGAGGAATAATCATTAAACATATTAATAATCAAATAGTTATATTACATAACCCATGAGAAGTCAGGGGTGAAGATTTCAAATTGCAGTAAACGGCATTCCCGGACATTGCAAAATGAAATGTCTCGGATAGACTGCGTTTTTATATACCGTATTGCTTCCGACGCCGCCAGAGCGTCACCGAATCCATACCCAGTACTTTTGCAGCCTCGTCAAAAGATTTTGAGGAAGCCAGGATGCGGCGGATATGGAACTCCTCGATTTTTTCAAGTGAAACCCGATCGCCGACATTGGGCATCAGCTCTGTTGGTTTCATCCTCATCGGCAAATGCGCCGCATGGATATCTTCGCCGCTTGAGAGAAGAACCGCGCGTTCGATGGTGTTACGCAATTCGCGAACGTTGCCGGGCCATTCGTAAGCCCTGAGCGCATCCCGCGCATCATCTGTCAGGTGCAGAATACCCCGGTGGTTCTGCCTGGCAAAAAAAACCAGCAGACTTTCGGCAAGTGGAAGAATCTCTTCGCAGCGTTCGCGAAGCGGCGGAACGATGATTTCCAGTACATTCAGCCGATAAAAGAGATCTTCACGAAACTGGCCTGCCTTCACCGCCGCTTCAAGGTCTACGTTTGTCGCCGCGATAACGCGAACATCGGCTTTGCACGTTACCACATCCCCAACCCGTTCATAGGCTTTCTCCTGAAGAAACCGCAGCAGTTTGGGCTGAAGCGGCAATGGCAAATCTCCGATTTCATCCAGAAAAAGGGTTCCCCCTGCGCAGGCCGCAATCCGTCCCGGTGCGTCGCGCAGCGCCCCGGTAAATGCGCCTTTCACATGCCCGAAAAGCTCGCTCTCGAGGAGTTCAGACGACAGTGAGGGACAAGAGATCACTCCCAAAGGTTTTTCAGCGCGACGGCTCCAGGAATGCATTGCGCGTGCCAGAAGCGTTTTGCCCGTACCGCTTTCGCCGCTGATAAGAATGGTTGCATCGCTGTCCGCCACCTGGCGTGCCATGGCCAGTGTTCGCTGCATGGCCGGACTCGGGCAGATTAAATCTGCTTCTGGAACCTCCGCGCTCAAAGCCCCTTGCAGCGCTTCCACCTTTTGCTCCAGCAACCGCACTTCAGATACTTTCTTCACCAGAAGGGCCACATGGTCATGGGTGAATGGTTTCGGAAGATAATCAAATGCGCCGAGCCGCATGGCCTCGACAGCAGAGTCAATGGAGGCAAAGGCTGTGATGACAACGACCTTCAACCAGGGGCAGGCGGCCCGCAGGGCCGGGATGAGCGTCATCCCGGATTCCAACCCAAGCCGCAGATCCACAAACGCCAGATCGAAAAAGCGCCGGTTTGATTCGCTCAGCGCATCTCTGGAATTTCCGACAGCCGCAACCTGATGCCCTTCGGCCTCCAGCGCCATGGACAGCACCTTGCGGATATTCGGCTCATCATCCACAACAAGGATGGTGAGACGCTGCGCAATCTTTTCAGAGAGTTCCATTTCAGATTCCCTATTTGACTTTCATCGGTGAAAAGACCGCAAACACGGTTCTGTGAGAAACTGTTCAGCGGGGGCAATGTTTTTACCGGTTGAGTTCCCCGCCGACTTATCTTGTGGCCTTATATACCTTGCTCTGAATGGCTTCCTCAAGGACCGCCAGAACATCCTGGCACTGAACCGTGGTTTTGCGTTTTTGACCCAGGGACAAGGCAAGGGACCGGACGTTGCTGTTCTGGCGGGACAGCTTCATCACTTCCGTGTTGATCCGCCAGAACTCGGCATAGGCCGCACTTGCCGCATCAATTAGCGGCTTGCCTTTCGGATTCATCAAAAATGACAGGGCATCCAAAGACTGATTAATCAGCGCATTCTGTGCTTGAATCGTTGTCTCGATCTCATCCATTTTCTCAGGCCGGCTCTCGGCAATGTGGGGGGATTGAAGCGCATGAATTTTAAGCGCAGCGATCAGCGTCCGCAGCGACAATTTTGTGATTTTACAGGATTTGTCGTTTTCACCGCTGGTGTTCATCAGGGTGTTAAGTGACTCCTCCAATTGGTTGACGGCTTTCTGCTCTGAATCAAACGAAAGCTCATATGCCTTCAGGTTCGTGTTCTGTACGGACAACGGCAACAATTCCTGGTCTATTTGCCGGAACCGCTCCCAGCAGTCGCTGAACTCCCGGAAGAGATCCACTTCCCGACCCATTTTTTCCGCTTCAATCAGGACGCCAATTTCAACCCTGGCTTTTTCCACGGCAGCGGAAAGACTCATTGCCTGGTCGGCATAAGCCTGAGAAGCCTCATCGGTGTCAGCCAGGACAGCGTTTTTTTCCGCCTCGACAGATGCATTCAGGGTTACCCGCATATCGGATACCAGCCGGATTTTTTTGATATCATTAATAAAGACCGGTTCAAAGAAAATATCCGCCATTTTCGGCTTGAAGTATAAAAGCCATGCGACAAGCACCAAAAATGCAACCAAAGCGGCGGCAACGACCAAGGTTCCGATGCTTTTGCCCGAATGTTTCGCTTTCATTTTCTTTTATCCCCTGTTTGTTCTGACGGCAGATTTTTTAAGCCGGTTAACATCAGATCCGTGTTTTAATCCCGACGGCTACCATACCCATATTGCCTCAAAAAGCCAACGCGTAATTTTATCTATATTCTCATCCGAATCGGCAGGATGACGGTGGTGATCCCATCCCACTGCAGGCGGCGCTGGATGGCAAAGGCTGTTTCGTTGTGCAGCATTCGGTGATAAAATTTTTCCAGCCGGAAGGTGATCTGCCCGGTGAAAACGGTGGACCGGGGATATTCGATGGCGATGGTCTTGCACAGGTTCATGGCGCTTTCCACCACATCCGTTCCCACTTCCAAGCGATAGTCGGCGGCAAGCCCCAGCTTTCTGGCCAGCGCCACATATTTTTCAAGCCCGCGCGTCACCGATTGCTCCAGGACCGAGACTTCTTCGGCGCCCTTGAACGAACCGGAGTCGACGACCGCCACGGAAACAAAAACGATGTTCTTGTATATTTTGGGAAAGGTGGTGAGAATGGACAGCAGGGTGTGGACGCCAAACCCGCTGTATCCCGAAACCAGCTGAATGGCGGTCAAGTCCTTTTTGTTCAGAGGGGCGCTATTGGGCGGACCCGATGTGGGAAAGTTCAGCAGCGTTTTGTCCAGCTCCGCAACGCCGCTGCGTACGGTCTGGTAATGATTGCGAATCAGGTAGCAGACGCCGATGACCACGGAGGTAATTAAAAGCGTCATCCAGCCGCCTTCCGTAAATTTCTCTACGGTGGTGATCACCAGAATGGTGGCGCAAAGGGCCAGTCCGACAAGATGAACGCTTAAATGCTGCATCCATTTGGCGTCTTCCTTTCGGCGCCGAATGTAGAACCGGGACATTCCCAGTTGAGAAAAGGAAAACGTCACAAAGACGTTGATGGAATACATGATCACCAGCGCCGATACCGAGCCGCGAGTATAAATCAACAGTGCAATGGCCGATGCGCCCATCAGAACGATGCCGTTTCGCATGGTCAGCCGTTCGGACAGGGCCGCAAACCGGTGGGGGAACCAGGAATCCACCGCCATGTTCGCCATCACCCGGGGGCCATCCACAAACCCGGTTTGCGCCGCAACCAGAAGCAGTGCCCCCTCGGAAAAAATCGTGATAAAAGCAATCGTCTTTCCCATTCCCCAGCCGGCAAACAGGTTGTCGGCAATCACGGCATTCAGCGTCTTGCCTTCCACCGGTTTGACATCCAGAAGCGCATAACACAGAAACAGCACGCCCGCAGTGAAGGCAAGGGAGCCCGCCATATAGACCATTGTCCGCTTGCCGGTCTGCACCCGCGGTTCCCGCATGATCTGCATGCCGTTGGAAACCGCCTCGATGCCGGTGTAGGTTCCGCCTCCCAATGAATAGGCCCGCAAGAACAGCATGAGAATACCGATGAAGCCGATGGTGGAAATATCCTGCTGAATGCCGGCCTGAAAGCTATCGGCCATGGGGACAAAGCGGTCGGTATGGGTGAAGATGCCATCGAGCAACATCACCAGATGGGTGACGACAAAGACCACAAAAATCGGCGCCATGACCACAATGGATTCCTTAACGCCGCGAATGTTTAAAATAATCAGCACCACACACAGGAAACAGGCAACAGGGACCTTGTAATGGTGGAAGCCCAGCGGAAGGTAACTGAAAATCGCATCCACGCAGGCGGCAATGGAGATGGTGATGGTCAGCACATAGTCCACCAGAAGGGCGCTACCGGAGATGACGCCGGCCTTTTCGCCCAGCATGTGGGTGGCGACGATATACCCGCCGCCGCCATGCGGAAAATGCTCGATGATCCGGGAATACGCGTATGAGATGATGAAAACCGTAAGTGCCGTTGCCAGACCCAGAAGAACAGCCAGATACGTATGGGTCCCCAGCGCGCGATAGGCTTCTTCGGGGCCGTAGGAAGAAGAAGAAAGCCCGTCGGCGCCGAGTCCTATCCATGCCAGCACCGGAATCAGCGACATTTTGTGAAAAATATTGGGGTCTTTTACCTGCTTGGGCGCCCCGATGATCGCATGCAGGATTTTTCTAATGACATTTTCTTCCGATTGGCTGTTGCTTAAAGCCATGGATCCTCCTCGACAAACTGATTATTCAATGGGCTTAAACGCAAAAAAGCCGTCGGCGCAGGACCGGCGGCTTTTTTTAACGCTGTCAGTTGCCCTTTCAAATGCCTACGGAGTTAGCTGTCGGGCTCGGGCCTGAAAGTGCCCTATCCAAAAAAGGAATTCGCCCCAAAAACCTGGGTCCCCCGCATCCGCTCACAGAACGGATCTTGGCTGCATATTGTATTATATGTTAGATTTTACCCCTCTTTTGATTTTCCTGTCAAGAAAATGTTGCCGTGTAACCTTCATCAAACCGCCATGAGATACTGTGGTGCCGCAGGTCCGGGAAAGCCAAAGCCAAGAAAGACAAACATTTGGTTTCCTCATCGGGCGGGGATAAAGAAAAGTTGTTTTCCGGAGAGCGTAAAATCCGTGATCCGCTTTTGTGTCGAGGAAAGCGCCATCCATTCTGAAAAGGCTTTGGCCAGATCGGATTTGACGTTGGTGCATTTTGCCGGATTCACCTCGATGACGCTGTAAAGGTTTTTCAGCAGATCATCCCCTTCAACCAGGATTTTAAGGGGCGGATTTCCCTTCTGGGTGTCTTCATACTTGATATAGGTCCCCCGATCCGTCATCGTGTAGCCATTGCGTTCGGCCGCCATCTGGATGGTTGCCAGCATTCCCTGACCGGCCTGAACATACCAGGCTTCCTTGTCGGGGATTGTCAGTCCGCTTCCCTTCCATAATTCCATTTCCGTAATATGCGTTCCGGACTTGTCGCCACGGCTGATAAACAGGCCCTGTTTGTTCTGAATGGCCGTTAGGGCGTCCCGGACGGTTTTACCTTTGACACCGGCCGGATCTGTTGCCGGGCCGATGATGATAAAATCATTGTACATCACCTCCCGGCGGTTGATTCCGAACCCGGCGGCGACAAATTTTTTTTCGGTTTCCGGTGCATGGACCAGCAGCACATCCGCATCACAGTTTTCGCCCAGCTTGAGGGCCTGACCGGTTCCGGTAGACACCCACTGGACGTCGATGCCGGTTTCCTGTTTGAAAAAAGGCTTCAGGTAATCGAGCAGGCCCGTGTTGTCCGTGCTGGTGGTGGTGGCCATTCGCAATAACTTGTTGTCTTGCGATACTGCCGGAGTCTGGGATAGAATCAAAAAAACAGCAATCAGTGAAAAACATAATGAAATGGAATAACGTTTCATTTCCTGTCTCCTTGCGTAGATGTACAATATGATGAAGATTTCGGGTTCAAAATACTGAAAAAACGGTCAATTCGTTCACCATCCAGCCGCTCTGCTCAAACTCTTTTGTCATGTGGTTAGTGATCATACTGTCTGGCATATTCGGCATCGTTGTATAACCCTTCTCCGAACCGATCTTTTCCGAAATTTCGAATCACCTTCTGCCCTTTTTCAGAAGCTACGAAATCAACGAATTGAGAAGCGGCGGACTGTCCGGTCGTGGCGCCTTCCGGCTGGCAGAGCGCACGATAGGTGTTGATCATGACCGGATCACCCCGAAACAATATTTTCAAGCGTTTTAAAGTTTTATTCGCCTCAATCCAGGTGCTGCTGTCGGTCATGAAATATCCGCCCAGGCTATCTGCGTTTTTCAGGGTGTCCAGCATGAACCCCTTGGAAAGAATGTACCAGTCACCGGAAGGCGTTATGCCCGATGCCTTCCAGATATCCAGCTCTTTTTTATGGGTTCCGGAATTGTCGCCGCGGGAAAGGAAGGGCGCTTTGGATTCCGCAATTTTTCTGTAGGCCTGGGCGGCGTTTTGTGCCGCGGCAATACCGGCAGGGTCTTCAGTGGGTCCGACAATGAAAAATTCATTGGAGCCGATGAGGGTTGGCTTGATGGCCCATCCTTGCTGCACGGCCTGTTTTTCCGCAGCCGGTGCATGGACCATGATGGCGTCCACCTGTTTCTCCTTGAGCATCCTCAAGGAATCACCGGAGCCTGCCTTCACCCAACAAAGAGTTGCTTTCTTTTCGTGGTTGAATTCCTCGGCCAGCGCCTTCAGCAAACCCAGCTCTCCCGGACTTCCGGTGGCTAAGCTAAACCGCTGGGTACCGCTTCCATAGCTTTCCGTGCAATTCTCCTGGGCATGGAGCAGAACGGACAACCCCGGCAGCAGAAACACAACAACCATGAGCTGCCCAAAATGTAAGGCGCTGATCTTCACAAAATACCTCCTTGTCTGTATGTGCCCTCGTTAATAGGCATTGAAATCGCGGATGCTATTGAACCATTCTCGTTTTTTAATACAGGTGATGTTGCGAACAGGGGATTACGACCTTGTAACGGAAATAATATTTTATGTCAATAATGACATAACGATGAGCCCGCCGGAGACCCTGCGCTGTGTCCAAATCAGCAAATGCGTCTTTGTTAACTGTACAGCTTCCAGAGCATTCCGCTCAATGCGCCGAGTAAAATAACCACGTGAATCGGAATATGAAAGCGTTGCAGCGCTAAGAATGTCACCCCGGCCACGCCAACGGCGAACCCATCGATGGGGCCCTTTCCAGGGAAAAACGTATTGATGCTGAAAAAGACGGCAAGCTTGAGGATAACTCCTACCACCGCAGCCGTGACACCGGTGAGCGCCGCCTCGATCCGGCGGTTCCCTGAAAGCGCATCAATATAGGGAGCGCCGGCGAAGATAAACATGAAACTGGGTAAAAAAGTGCAATACGTGGTCAACAGTCCTCCGGCAATTGCCGTCCAGAGCTGAAAAGCATTTCCGCTGAACTTCCAGGCGCCTAAAAAACCGACATATTGCGTGACCATAATCAGCGGCCCGGGCGTGGATTCAGCCAGCCCCAGCCCGGAGAGCATCTGTTTTTCGGTAAGCCATCCGGATATATTAACGGCGTAATCGGCAATATAACTCAAGACGGCATAAGCCCCGCCAAAGGTAACAAACGCTGCCTTGGTAAAGAAAAGGGTTATCTGCGTCAGGATATGATCCGTTCCGAAAACGGCAACCAGAGGCGCGGCAACCGCAATCCATAAAATGCCGAATACCAGCGCAACCTTTATGGCCTGCAATATCGGCGGCAGGACTGTCTGCTTGTCGGTGTTTTCCATCGAGCATTCTTTGGAACCCTTGATGCGAAGGCAAAAAATTTCCGGATAGTATGCGCCTAAAATAATCCCCCCGATTGCCGCAGCCAAAACAATCAACGGAAAAGGCACATTCAAAAAATATCCCGCAACAAACGCTCCTGCGGCAAAGCCATACAAGGCTTTATGTTTTAAAGATTTTTTCCCGATCCGCATCACGGCTTCCACAACAATGGCCACAACCACCGGCGAAATGCCGTAAAACAGTCCGGCGATAACAGGCACATCGCCATGAGCCGCCGCAAGCCAGCTTAGCGCCAGCATGACAAATATGGACGGAATCACAAAAAACATTCCGGCCACCACACCGCCAAGGTATCCGTGCAGCCGCCAGCCGATATAGGTGGCAAGCTGCTGGGCCTCCGGACCGGGCAGGAGCATACAGAAATTCAGCCCTCTCAGGAAAACCGACTCTTCGACCCATTTTTTGCGATCTACCAGCTCCCGATGCATGACGGCGATCTGTCCCGCAGGGCCTCCGAAATTGATAAATCCCAGTTTCACCCAGAATTTGAAGGCTTCTTTAAAAGAGACATCTGGCATTTATTTTTCCTCCACCGGGCCGCCGCTGTCTTTCCATGCGGCAATGCCGCCCTCGATATACCGGGCGTTGATGTTTTTTTCTATCAGCCGCTCTGAAACCGATTTGCTGACGGATCCGCCCCGGACGCAGTAGAGGATCACTTCCTGATCCGCAAGTTCATCCCGCCACTGTTCAACCGCTTCCGGATTTCGCCAAGTCGCGCCCGGAATCCCCTTCGGGTCTGCATCATAATCGGATTTCCGCCGTACATCCAGAATCGTCAGATTTCGGCGGCTTTCCTTCAACGACTGAAGCTCTTTTGGTGTAATGGTTTCAGTCATTTGGGGCCTCCTCATTGTTTGCGGGCACGGGGATGTCGCGGCCGAAAACCGCGAAGCCCACGGTACCGATAATTCCGAAAACGAACGCCGTGACGAGGTTCGTCTGCGGGCTGATTTGCCATAAGAACGCGCCGCCCAGGGCGGCCACGGCGACAAAAATATCCCGGATGAGATAGTAGAGCCCGAACATGCCTGCCTTGCAGCTCTCCGGGGACAGATCCATGATCAGGGATTTGCGGGTGGGCTCGCCGAACTCCTTTAGTCCCCGCAGGAAAAAGGCTGCCAGCAGCCACTCGAAGGAGCGGCTATAGAGAAGCACCAGGGGGAAAAAGGTGAAAAAAATAAAGGTCACGAGAACAAAAGGCTTCTTGGTGCTTCGGTCCGCCATATAGGCAACCGGAATATAAACGAGCACCGCCGTTGCCATCTCGATGGTGGTCAGAAGACCAAACTGCACGGCGGAGACCGGGTCAGCGACGGTTTTCATGCACCAGACTACCACGAACGCATATGGAATCTGTTCGCAAAAACGTATCAGGATGTCGGTCACCAAAAGGCCTTTCATGGCGGGATTCATCAGTCGCAGCAACTTTAATGGGTTCTTTTCAGGTGTCAGGCCACACACGTCTGTTGAACGTTTTTCATCCGGCGTGTCGTCTTCGATCATGCGCTGCTGCAACAGCAGAGCCGCCACTGCCAAAACCAGCGCCGCTCCAAAGGCCAGTCGCACCCCATCTCGCTCGCCCCACACGCCGATAAAGACGCCGCCCAGAAGGGGCCCGAGTGCCATGGGAATCCGGCGGACCAACGCGTGCATGCTTACTCCCATGGTACGCTTGTTTTGGGGCAGTACCTTGTAAATGAGACTTATCGTGGCAGGCAGCGAGATCGCCGACCAGGAGATAAAGAGCACGGCTCCAGCCAGCACGGCCTGCCATGCGGGGATCAGGATCACCAGGGCAAAGCCGACCATCGCCACCAGGTTAAACACCAAGAGGGATTTCTTGGTGCCGATGCGATCGGAGAGATATCCGCCGGGAAAGCTGTAGAGGGCCGAAAGCAGATTATCCATGGCCTGTAGAAGTCCGATGGCGAGCGTGCCGCCCCCCAGGGCCATCATGTAGATGGGGAGAAAGCGCTCTGCCATGTTCTCGCCCATGCCCACCAGCACCACCATGGCCAGCACTCCGACGGTGCTGCGCTGAAGTCCGAGAAAGCCGGAGATACCGGCGGCGCGAGTCGTTATGGTTTCACGGATTGGCATGACGTTTTTCCTATGATTTCGTTGCGGCCACATCCAGACGGCACCAGGCATAAAGGGCATCGAAGGTGCAAAGATCTTCCCGGTGATGCAGTTTGGCCCCCGGGGTGTCAAAGGGGATCGCTCCTTCCTTTTCGGCGATCCCTGTGCCCTCTGTGGTGAATTTTTTATAGTGGCCGAATGATGATCGATACCTCTGATTGGCCTACTATTGCGAAGTTGCTCTGCTACGCAACCCTAAATAAGGACTCGTCGAATTCGGGCTTTCCTTCATACCGGCTCATGAATAAACCGGGAAGCAGGTCCATGCTTTCAAACAGGCCGGGATCCACTTCAATGCCTGCCTGGTGCAGGGCCTTGACGATATCGGCTGTTTTGGGGGGGCAGCCCTTGACCGGAATCATTTCCTGAATGTCCGGGTGATCCTTATTGGCCTTGTACATGCATTTTCCCAGAAGGATGGTTTTTTTCATTCCCGGAGTGGGCTTCATGGCTTTGCCCGTCAGGATTTCCACTTCATCCCAGGGTTGGCCCTTCCAGGCATACCGAATGGCTGATAGCACCAGACCGTTGACCCCGGAGCAGTAGGTGCACATGGACAGATCGTATTTCCGGTAGGAAATCCCTTTGATGCCCATGTTGGCCAGCGGCACGGGCAAGGAATTCATGGGCGCATTCGAATAGTGAAAATCATATTCGTGGCGCGATGACACCGTTTCCAGGGGCTCTCCGTTTATTGAAATCGTCGAAAGATCCGCAGGGACGCCTTTTCTGGCCGCCGCATGCGCCAGATGCGGCACATCGCATGGCGAATGCCCCAGCGCGGAAGCAGCCACCATGTCTGCGGCCAGCACATCGGTTGAAGCGATCAGAATATTGCTTCGTCGCATTTTTCCATCAAAGCCCGGGCCGCGCTCATTCGTGAAAATGCCGTCAATGAGGGTCAGCATGGGCGGCAGTGGCTCCGCCAGACGTGCCACCATGACGTTCAGATCAACAGCCGGATCCAGACTGTGGCATTTTTTCCGGGACGCGATATCGATGGTCCCTTTCAGGTTCTTGATGCCCAGACTGACGATGGTCTGGTTATGGGTTTTCATCACCGGAAGATTCACCACAAAATCGCTGTCCAGAATCTCGGCGCTGTAGCTCAAGAAAATGCCATCCCCGAGATCTTTTTTCTGAAACGGCCGGTCCCAAAGGTTCACATAATTGACCCCGTAACGCTGTTTCAGGGTTTCGTAGCCAAGGGTATGAAAGGCATGGGCCGGCGTTTTGTCATCCCTGGGGTCCATGACCACCATGCCTTCTCCGATGGTGATGCGATCAATGCCTTTTTCCTTCAACAGGACGACCATGTCTTCCACCACGCGGGATGTGGTAATGACGCCCCATTTGGGAAACGGGGTGGCCCGGGTCCAGAAGACGATATTGGGTTTGATGAATACTTTTGCGCCCTGGGGCAGGTGATCCAGGCCGTAAGAAAGTTCAACAGCTTTTCGAACGGATTCCAGGGGCTTTTCATAGCGGACAATTGCAACACACGACTTCATCATCTACTTCTCCTTTACCTGAAATACACAAAGAGTAATTCAAACCGCTGAATATCGAACCAAGGCATGTGATTCTCAGCCCTACCCTAAGTGAATGATGAATATGAGTCAATAATAAAACGAACAATGGTTCATTTTTATTGACTTTGTTTCTTCTTGTGAGTATTTGAAGATAATGGGAATTCTCTATTTCTTTCGACATGGTCAGGCATCTTTCGGCCAAAAGAATTATGACCGGCTATCGCCGGCTGGAATTAAGCAGGCGCGGATTCTTGGAGAATATCTGGCCGGCATTCGGTTTGTTTTTCATGAAGCCTATTGCGGCGAAATGGAGCGCCAGCAGCATACCGCCAGAGAAGTGATGGCCGGCTTCACGTCCGCGGGACTGTCCTTCCCGTCTCCGGTGACGCAGGCGGCTTTTGATGAATACGATGCGTTTACGGTATGGAAGAATCAAACGCAGAAAATGATTCATGAAAAGGTGCTGCTGCCCGAGGACATCGCTCAGACGCGATCGGACAAAAGGAAATTCCAGCATTTATTTGAGCGGGTCATGATGCGCTGGATTTCCGGAAATCATGATGATCCGGGGAATATTCGCTGGAAAGAGTTTGTCGACCGAGTCCTGGATGGCATCACGGCCCTGACCACCGGTCACGGCTCCGGCCAGCACATTGCCATTTTTACTTCGGGCGGGCCGATTTCAATCGCCATGCAGTTGGCGCTGAGCCTGTCGGACAGCAAGACCATGGAAATATCCTGGCAGGTCATGAATGCCTCTGTCAGTCGGTTTTATTTCAATTCCCACGGAATTTTTCTGGCGGGATTTAATGATATTGCGCATCTGGCCATGAAACAGGATTCGTCATTATTAACTTATCGATAATCAAAATGGCATTGATTCCATCCGACCCTTCTTAATCAATCATCCAGCCGGGGAGACGGCAAATGACGTTTGCGGAATTTCAAAAAAAATACTACCTTTCCAGGCAGGACATCAGCCGAAAAACTTATCTCGAAAATCGAAAAACCATTCTCATTAAAAAAGAGGCCACGGCAGTAAAGAATCTGGACAACATTTACGGCGCTACCCTCAAGATCGCCAACAAAAAAGGCTTTCAGGCCATGACCATGCGGGACCTGAGCCGTGAAACCGGCATGAGCATGGGCTCGCTCTATACATATTTTACAAGCAAGGAAGAGCTCCTGAAAACGCTTCAGGAGCAGCACCGCAGTTTTTTTGTACGCATACTGGAAGAACGTATCGGCGAAGAAAGTGATCCCGTTGCAAAACTGCGCACAGCCATTCTCACCCATCTCTATCTGAGCGAAGCCATGCAGCCATGGTTTTATTTTTCCTTTATGGAAGCCAAAAACCTGTCTCGAACGGAAAAGGAAAAGGCCGTGGCCAGTGAACTGGCGACCGAAAAAATGATCGGCGATGTTCTGGCGCAGGGGCAACAGCAAGGCGTTTTTTGTCCGCATGACTCGCGGATGGGAGCCGGCATCATCAAGGCCATGCTTCAGGACTGGTATCTTAAGCGCAGCAAACACGCCAGAAGAGAGGAGTCGGTCGACCAGTATGCGGCGTATCTTCAGAAATTTATTGAGGCATTTTATCTAAAAGGAGCCAGAAGCCGGGAGTCAGGAGTCACTGACCATGCTCGCGGGTCTTGAGAAACTCAACATCCGGCCACTGCTCCATTTCGTATCCCAGGCTCCACTCGCTTCTGGCAAGATATGCCAGATGCCCTTCGGCGTCGCTGGCAAGCTGCGCCAGATTTTCTCTTTCAAAAACAGCCAGCCGGTTTTTGTCCGGACAGTAAATCCATCGGGCGGTCGCATATTCGACGGACTCATACACGGCATCGACCCCGTATTCATCCTTTAACCTGGCCATGGTCACATCAAACTGAAGAATACCGACAGCGCCCAGAATGTAGCTGTTGTCCAGTTTGGGGCGAAATACCTGCACCGCGCCTTCTTCGGCCAGTTGATAAAGCCCTTTGGTCAACTGCTTGGTTTTGAGGGGATTTTTCAGGCGCACCCTTCGGAAATGTTCCGGAGCAAAATTGGGAATGCCGGTAAATTTGAGAGGCTCTTTGATCGTAAATGTATCACCGACCTTGATGGTGCCGTGGTTGTGAATGCCGATGATATCCCCGGGATAAGCCTCTTCGATATGGGCTCTGTCCTGAGCCATGAAGATGGTGGCATTGGACAGGGCCAGTTCTTTTCCGATCCGGTGATGGAGAACTTTCATCCCCCGTGTGAACTTACCGGAACAGATTCTTAAAAAAGCAATCCGGTCCCGATGCGCCGGATCCATGTTGGCCTGGATTTTAAACACAAATCCTGAAAAGTCGGCTTCATCCGGATGTACTTCCCGCGTGGTTGTCTGTCTGGGCCGGGGACCGGGCGCCATTTCAACAAAGGATTCCAGCAGTTCCTGGACGCCGAAGTTATTGACGGCGCTGCCGAAAAAAACCGGGCTCTGGTTTCCCTTGAGATACTCGGACGGATCAAAGGGGTTGGCCGCGCCCACGAGAAGGTCGATGTCCTCCCGCAGCTCTTTGGCCTGTTCTCCGAGCAGCGCATCCAATCGGGGATCCAGAATGTCTTCGATGACAATTCCGTCCCGCTGGCGAATTTCCCTTCCCGGCGTGAACAGATGAAGCGATTTGCGATAAAGGTTATAAACGCCTTTGAACCGCTTTCCGGAACCCACGGGCCAGGAAAGCGGCGAGCATTCGATTTGAAGCCGGTTTTCGATATCTTCCAGAAGATCGAGGGGGGCCATGCCTTCCCGGTCCATCTTGTTGATAAACGTAATGATGGGGGTATTTCGCATGCGGCAGACCGCCATCAGCTTTTCCGTCTGAGGCTCAACCCCCTTGGCGCTGTCGATGACCATGAGCGCGCTGTCCACCGCCGTGAGCACTCGGTAGGTATCTTCGGAAAAATCCTGATGCCCGGGCGTGTCCAGCAGGTTGATTTCATAATCCCGGTAGTTGAATTTCATGACCGATGTGGTCACGGAAATTCCCCGCTCTTTTTCAACGGACATCCAGTCGCTGGTGGCATGTCTGGCAGCCTTTCTGGCCTTAACGGCTCCGGCCAGTTGAATGGCACCGCCGAACAGGAGAAGTTTTTCGGTTAATGTGGTTTTTCCGGCATCGGGGTGGCTGATAATGCCAAAGGTTCTGCGCCGGTTTATTTCATCTGAATAAGTGCTCTGCATCGTGTGAACCTCAACAACCGTTCAAAGGCAAAAAAACGGGAAAATATCAATTTATTGTTGTGCTGGATATTGACAGATCAGGGGATTTCTTTGTAGATGATTAGATGTCGGAAATTCCTGTTCGTTCTGCGTCCGGAGGAATCCTTCTGAAAGGCAAACCATCTATTGGATTTTCTGAACGTAATCATGATTATGTTATGATTTAACTGATTATTATAACCCATTCTTTACTGGATAGCAACAGATTATGGAAAAACTGGCGCCGCAGACCTACGACAAGTACATCAAGGGGATCATGGATATCAGCCGGGCCATTACCTCGGATCTTTATCAGGAAGATATTCTGAAACTGATCGTCATGGTAACCGCCAAGGTCACCGGTGTGGAAATCTGTTCGTTGTGGCTGATTGATGAAGGCACCGAGCCGCTGAAAATCCGGCTGACAGCCACCCAGGCCATTGATCCGGATTATCTCAAGGACCGATCGCTGAGCATGAATGAAGGGATTGTGGGATATGTGGCCACGCATAAAAAGCCGGTGATCATTCCGAATGTCCTCGATGAACCGCGCTTTAAAGAAAAAGACATGGCCAAACGCCTGGGTCTGGTATCCATGGTCAGTGTTCCGCTTCAGGTCAAGAATGAAAAAGTCATTGGTGTCCTCAACTGTTTTACCGCCCAGCCCCATGCCTTTTCCGAAACAGAGGTCAATCTGATCCAGACCGTTGCCAATCAGGCGGCGGTTGCCATCGTAAACACCGAATTGATGGTAAAAACCCGGGTGATTCAGGAGGAGCTGGAAACGCGAAAACTCGTTGAACGGGCAAAGGAGATTCTCATGCTGCGCAGGGGTAAAACCGGAGAACAGGCCTATCGCTGGATTCAGAAGCGGAGCATGACCACCCGTAAATCCATGCGCAGCGTGGCAGAAGCCATTCTGCTCTCTGAAGAACTGGATTAATTAACTCGAAGATTGTGGCGAGCTTTTTCGCCGTCTGGTCGTGACACTGGTTGGAAGTTGGTCTTTACCTCAATCATTTTTCGAAATCCGAACCCGAAAAGAAAGATAAGTAACGTATCCCCGGAATTCGGAATTTGCCACAAAGAACTCCTGATATTGCCGTCCTGAACAACCACTTCAATGCCTTTGGAACCGTAGAATATAACAGCCTTGACTTTAAGCCCTATTGAGCTACAATTAAAGCGATGAGAGCCGCACAGCGCGGCGAGTTTGCATGGTCTGGCTCCGCCGATAAACTACTCGCGGGGTTAAATGCGGACGATTAGGTATACAAACCGTTTCAAGCGCGATCTGATTTTGATTTACCGAAAAACTGACCCAGATTATCTTGACCTTGTTCGTATCGGATCACACAGCGAGCTTGGTTTATAAAAGGCGCCTGCCTTGCTTGGGGGTAGCCTTTATCATATTTCTCTTTCCATTTTATTTTCCGGGGCTGAACCACCAGGCAGGTACCATGTGAATCATGGCGCGGCTGTTTTTGTTTTCCGGGGGTACAGAAATCAGAACAAAGAAGGATTTTCCTTTTGTCTTGTGAATCATGCCGTGGATCATTGACAACCAGATGGGCCGCAGGATGGGGTTGAGCCTGTCACATTGTCCAGTTTTTGGGGACCACCCCCTTTTGCATTCTCCCGGTATTGTTAATATTTCCGGACCACCCAAAACTCAAGAATAGGATAACAATGGTTGAGTAGAACCTTTTCCATTTAACATCTCCTAACGGTTTATAAATACACTCTTAAGAAAGTGTCCATAAAATTCCCTACCACCTCAATGTTCATTGGGCATGTTACGTAAGCAAATTGGCAAGGCTTCAGGATTTGTTACTCCTGGTCCCTTTCCAGGTTCAATGTCTCTGGCAATTAGTTCTTCCCCGCATTGAGCACAGATGACTTTTGGCTGGACTGTGTGTTTATCCGAACCATGATGAAAGATAATCGGGGGGCCTTTCGGCGATTCCCATTTATCTCCCCAAGCAACCAATGCCATAATTACTGAGAATAGGTCTTTTCCTTTCGGCGTAAGACGATATGCCTGCCTTTGAGAACCTTTT
>Ga0268283_1000670_pt1 | contig 20202 bp, 16 predicted proteins | sample saktaG_13_FD_190140 | JGI IMG/M metagenome (GOLD analysis project Ga0268283, IMG submission 190140) | Saline water microbial communities from Sakinaw Lake, British Columbia, Canada - sak_2013_06_06_36m | ecosystem: Environmental > Aquatic > Non-marine Saline and Alkaline > Saline ... | reverse complement strand
CTTTGGGAGCAGGAGGTCGCAGGTTCGAATCCTGCTACCCCGACTAAAAGAACTCATTCCAACGGCCCTGGGTAAGGCCGTTGGAAGTTTCTTTATTTTCTTCCGACATTTCCTGCTTTGCCAGATCCCTGAATTCGTTTCTTTTTCTGATAACAGGATTGAATAATTCCCAATGCCTTTCATTATATCCGTCAAGAATTTCATTGCGCTCGGCTTCTGTTTCCTTAGCCTGCCGCTCATATAAAATGGTGAGATCCGGAGTCATTTTAAAAAAATCATAATCCTTGGATGTGATCTTGTCAAGCAAACTTTTTTCCCACGACAGGGTGCGTTGAAAATTTTTCAGGGTTGTTTCAACGAAGTGATGCAGTTTCAATGCTTCCAGAATGGTTTCATATCCCACCTTTAATATTTTATCATCCTGAACCAGTAACTGTAATCTTCCGAACGAAACATTCGCACTGTTATAATATTCCCTTAAATGAATGAGTTTTGTGCTCAAATCAGGATAATTGGTATGGTTGTAATCCTGAACAGCGATATTTAAACCGTCCCAGATCCATTCATTCAGGTGTGTGAAAAAATCTATGAGGGCCGTACGGTTTTCAGTGAACCGAAGGTGTTCTTTGTTTGTAATCACGTTCAGATTAGCCGTAAGAATGTTGTGATCTGACTGCAGGGCTGCATTCAGCGTGTCATCTTTTTTATCAGGAGAGGCTTTCCTTCTTATAAGAAAAATAATGCCCAAACATATAAAAATGATAAGCAGCTGAAGAATAATCACAAGAATATCAGATGGGATCATAATTGTTTTTTTTTAGGGGTTTCATATTTAACAAAAAGCGGGCCAAAATATTATATATCAGATAATCAGATAGATAAAAAATATTTTCCGAGATTGTAAAAATTTAAGTGTAAAAAAATTAGACAGTGGTGGTTAAATATTGGACACTTTTTTTAATTTTACAAAAAATCTTGGTCATGGTACAAAAAGGCAATTTGCTGATCGTTGAGGACAACCCGGAAATCCTCGAAGCGCTTCGGTTTTTCCTTGAAGATGAGTTTAGTCTGGTTGAAGCACTAACCAATCCGAATTTAATTCCCGGAAGTTTGAAAAGCCAAAACTATGACCTGGTATTGCTTGACATGAATTTTACGGCAGGAATCAATACCGGGAATGAAGGCATTTTCTGGTTAGGCGAGATCATGAAAATTGATCCCTCCATCTGTGTGATTATGATGACTGCTTATGGAGATATCGAATTGGCGGTAAAAGCCATGAAAAACGGGGCTACTGATTTTGTTCTTAAACCCTGGGATAATGACAAATTACTGGCAACTTTAAAAGCAGGTATTAAGCTCCGGCAATCGGCGATTGATTTACAGAAGCTCCGGCTAAATGAACCCGGCTCCAATTTTGATCTTGAACAGCAATTTCCTGATTTTATAGGGGAATGCCCTTCGATAAAAAGGGTAATGGAGATTGTCGAAAAGGTTTCAAAGACCGATGCCAATATATTGATTACCGGAGAAAATGGCACTGGAAAAGGGTTGATTGCAAAAGAAATACATCGGCAATCAGATAGATCCAAGGCAAGCATGGTCACGGTTGACATGTCATCGATCCCGGTATCATTGTTTGAGAGTGAATTATTCGGGCATAAAAAAGGAGCATTCACCGATGCCAAAACTGACCGTATGGGAAGATTTGAATCGGCTGCTGAAAGCACACTCTTTCTGGATGAGATCGGAAACCTTTCACTGAATATGCAGACAAAAATTTTGAATGTGTTGCAGGAAAGACATATCATCCCATTAGGTTCAAACAGGATTGTGCCGATTGATATTCGGCTGATTTGTGCCACCAATAAAAATTTGGAAAAAATGGTTATGGAAGGGCTTTTCAGACAGGATCTGTTATTCCGTATCAATACGATCCAGATTGACCTGCCTCCTTTAAGAGAAAGGGGTAATGATATAGACCTGATGGCCGGTTATTTTTTAGACAAATTTTCAGTGAAATATAACCGGGGGCAAATGACCTTAACGAAAGAATCCATGAATGCCCTGAAAAGCTATCCTTGGCCCGGGAATATACGTGAACTCGAACATTCGATGGAAAAAGCGGTGATCCTGGCTGAAGGGCATCTGATTAAAGCGGATGATCTCTTTCTGAAAAAAGTCCCTTTTCAGTATACTGCTACCGATATCCCGCTTGCTTTTGATGACTATGAAAAGGAAATCATCCGTAAAGCCCTGGTCAGAAATATGGGGAACCTTTCAATTGCCGCAAAGGAATTAGGAATTACCCGACAGACCATTTATAACAAAGTAAAGAAATATGGTCTCTAAACTTTTTTATTATATCCTGGTAGCCAGAATTTGTCTTATTTCCTTCACCAGTTTATTGCTTTTCCTGATCATCTATTATTTTCCGAATACCTCGATGATTATTATTCTGGCAATGGTTTTTTTCATTCAGATTGCCTCCTTGATTCATTTTTTAAATAAAGTAAACAGGAAACTTGAGGATTTTTTTATTGCTCACCTGAGCGGAGAAGTAACAATCAGTTTCAGCAGAAGCAAGCGAAAAGAAGTGTTTGCAGGGCTTTACGACTATTTTGAAAAACTAAATCAAAATCTTGAATCGGCAAGGATAAAACTTGAAATTCAGAATAATTATTTTAAAACGCTGGTTGATCATGCAGCGGTGGGACTGATCTCATTCACTTCTGACGGGAAAGTTGAATTCTTTAATGATGCTGCAAAAAAGATTTTCGGTGTTCATGTTGTCAGAGATTTGAACCGACTTGACCGCATCAAGGAAGGTCTCAGTGATTATCTCCTTGAACAGCCGTCGAACCAAACAGAGTTGATTCCTGTGATTATTAAAGGAGAATTGATTCAGTTGGCTATGCGCAAAGTCCTCTTTACAACCGGCGACAAAACCATTCACCTGGTATCGCTCCAGAATATAAAACCGGAGTTGGAGCAGAAGGAGGTTGAATCCTGGCAGCGGCTTATCCGGATATTGAACCATGAGATCATGAATTCTATTACACCCATTACTTCTCTTGTTTCATCCCTTACCAGAATTTTCAGAGATAAAGAAACCGGGATAATTAAAAGACCGGAAGAAATCACGGAGAAGAATATTGTAAAGACCCTGAAAGGACTCGATATTGTTGAAGGAAGGGGAAACGGACTTGTTCAATTTGTAGAGAATTACAGAGAAGTCACGAGATTGCCTAAACCGATTTTTGAAGTTATTAACGTAAAAGAATTGCTTCAAAAAATAGTTTTTCTATTTGAAAATCAGATTGCTGAGACAAATATCCAATTGATCATTGAATGTCATCCTTCGGTATTTATACAGGCTGATGGTAAACTGCTCGAACAGGTATTGATCAACCTTGTTAAAAATGCATTTGAAGCATTTTCCGGGATTCCATCCCCTTGCATCAAATTATGCGGACAAACGCTGCATGACCGTGTGATTATTGAAGTGGAAGACAATGGGATCGGAATTCCACCCGGGGTATTGGATGATGTTTTTGTGCCCTTTTTTACCACCAAGGAGAAGGGATCCGGGATCGGGTTGAGCCTGTCCCGTCAGATCATACGTTTGCATGGAGGAAGCCTTGATGTTCAGTCAACCATTGAAGGAAAAACAGTGTTTGCCATTAAAATTTGATCCTCAACCCCTTTCATTCACAATCTGTCCATCAAACAGATTCACGATCCGTCTGCTGAATTCTGCATCACGTTGTGAATGAGTTACCATGATGATGGTAGTTCCTTCAGCATTCAGGTCCGATAACAGGTTCATTACTTCCTCACCCCTGGCGGAATCCAGGTTCCCGGTTGGCTCATCAGCTAAAATCAGGGCTGGTTTCATGACCAGGGCCCTTGCGATGGCAACCCGCTGCTGCTGACCTCCTGAAATCTGCATTGGAAAGTAATTTTTCCTGGTCAGGATCCCAAGTTTTTCAAGGGTTTCATTGATACGGAGTCTTCTATCTTTAAATGGAATTCCCAGGTAAATCAATGGTAATTCAACATTTTCCGATACCGTTAATTCATCAATAAGGTTAAAATTCTGGAAAATAAACCCGATTTTCTCCTTGCGTAGCTTCGCTTTTTGTTTTTCATTATAACCACCAACATTTTTTCCCTGGAAAAAGTAATCACCGGAACTCGGATGGTCAAGCAGTCCTAAAAGGTTAAGTAAGGTGGACTTACCGCAACCGGAAGGTCCCATGATGGCAACAAATTCCCCCGTACCAACTAAAAAACTTACATCTTTTAAGGCAAGCGTTTTAACTTCGTTGGTGGTAAATATTTTTGTCAGTGAAACGGTTTTGATCATTTATTTTTCTATTAACGGTTAACCAAGCTCTAACTGGTTTCTTACTAACTCATAATAAGCTCCTTTCGTGCTTGTAAGACTTTGATGCGTTCCCTGTTCGATGATCTTTCCCTTTTCGAGCACAACAATCTGGTCAGCATTCTTAACCGTGCTGAGACGGTGGGCGACAATCACCACCGTTTTGCCCTTAAAGAAGGCATTCAGGTTGCCAATGATGATCCGTTCATTGTTTGCATCCAGTGCATTGGTCGCTTCATCAAAGAAGAGGTATTCAGGATCCCGGTATATTGCTCTTGCTATCAGGATGCGCTGTTTCTGGCCCTCGCTGATCCCATTTCCGTCCTGGCCAATTTTTGAGTTGATGCCCATGGGTAAAAGCTGAATGAAATCATGCAGATTTGACAGCTTTAATGCATGATCAAGTCTTGCCGGATCAGAAGGGGCATCGCCAAGCATTATATTTTTTGCAATGGTATCGGAAAAAATATACCCGTCCTGCATAACAGAGCCACAGATAGAACGCCAGAAATGGCAAGAGATATCATTTAAGTGCTTATCTCCGACCATGATTTTCCCGGAGACGGGTTTATAGAATCCCAGTAATAATTTGATCAGGGTCGTTTTCCCGCTTCCGCTCGATCCGACAATAGCCGTTACTTTGCGTTGGGGGATGAACAGATCGAGGTTATGAAGCACCTTTGGAGAATGGGGGCCTTCATATTGAAATGAAAGGCCTGAAATTTCAATACTTCGGTCAGCCGGAAGTATCCTTTGTTTTTGATCTGATGCGGTTTCCTCATCAGGATGCCGGTTAATTTCTTCGAGTCTTTCAATACTGATACTGGCATCCTGTGCTTCCCTGATAAAGTTCACCATTTGCTCAACAGGATTATTCAATTGTCCAAGGATATACTGGATCGCAAGCATCATTCCTAAGGTAAGTTCACCCTTGATCACGAGTGAAGCGGATAAAAAGGTGATCAGTATGTCCTTCGTACGTATAAAGATCAGAGAACCAATACTCTGGTATTGGTTTAAGGTCAAGCTCCTGATGCTTAATTTAAACAGTTTTTCCTGGATATCTTTCCATTCTCTTTGCTTTTGTGCTTCACAATTATTCAGTTTGATCTCCTGCATGCCGGTGATCATTTGAATCAGGGTGTTCTGATTTTCAGAAAGCCTTGAGAAACGCAAGTAATCCAGTTCACGTCTTCTTTTCATAAACAGGTAAACCCATGCAGTGTATAATAAACTGCTCACAAGAAAAACAATGAATATTAAGCCATTGTAAAATAACAACACAATTCCCAGTACAATAAAGGTGACCGCGGAGAATAAAATATTCAGGGAGCTTACCGTTAAAAAAGATTGTATCCGGTGATGATCGTTAATTCTTTGCATAAGGTCACCGATCATCTTTGAATTAAAATATCCAAGCGGAAGCTTCATGATTTTAATAAGGAAATCGGCGATCATTGCAATATTGATCCTGGTACTGAGATGGAGCAATATCCATCCCCTAATGAACTCTACGGTACCCAACCCAAGAAAAAGGGCAAACTGGGCCAAAAGTACCAGGGAAATAAACCCCAGGTTATGATCCCTGATACCAACATCCACAATGGCTTGGGTAAGAAAAGGGAAAACAAGCTGTATCCCGCTGCCCAAAAGCATTCCAAAAGCCAGTTTCACCATTTGTTTCCGGTGGGGACGCAGGTATGAAAAGATATAGCGAAAATGAGCAGACCTGGATTTTTCCTCCACAAAATCAAAAAACGCATTCGTAGGTTCCAGCGCAAGACCATAACCGGTAGACTGAGTTTCTTCCTGGGACACCCAAGAACCCAGAAATTCCTTTTCGCTCAGCCTGATTTTTCCATGAGCCGGATCTGCTATTTTTAAGATTCGCTTTCCCCGGATTTCTTTATGGTCATAAACAACTACAAAATGCCTTTGATTCCAATGAACAATACAGGGTAAGGGCATTTCTGTGACCAACTGATTGAAAGTGATTTTCACTCCCAGCGATTTAAATCCAATCGATTCAGCCGCCTCACTGAGACTCAGCATGGAAGCGCCATCCCTGGTAATGTGACAGCTTGTGCGCAAAAAGTCAAGGCTGATCCTTTTTCCATAAAAACGCGTGATCATCTGAAGGCAGGCGGGGCCGCAGTCAGTAGAATCGTGCTGGTGATGAAACGGAAAGCTTTTCATTCGTACTTCAGTACATCAATTGGTTTTTCTTTTAACACTTTTATGGTGCGGTATAGAAGAATACCAGAAATAAAAAGACAGACAGAACAAACGGAAATGGCAAAAATACTTCCTTTTATGGGAATCCGGTAATAGAACGTATTTAGCCACATATTCATAAAATACAAAGAAACAGGGATACTGATCAGGGCTGCAATTCCGATATAATAATAAAATTCTCTCTGGAGACGGGTGATAATGTGTATGTTAGTGGCTCCTAAAATCTTCCGTACAGCAATCTCCTTTCTTCTTCTCTCGGTAATGAGAAAAGCAAGGCCAAACATTCCCATCCCGGTTATTATAAAGGCAAGAAAAGTAAAAGAAGCCACGACACGGCCAAAGTTTTTTTCGCTGTTGTATAAAGTTTCCAGTTCGGTGTTGAAAAATGAATAATTGAAAGGTAAATCCGGTGCCAACCTATGCCAGTATTTTTCAATATCTGTAATGAGTTGCTGCTGGGAACCTGTCTTATAACGTACCAGAATATTCTGACAGGCAGAAGGAAGAAAGCAAAACATGGTAGGCTGAATCTGCTGGTGCATGGTACTGATGTTGAAATTATCCGAAACGCCGATAATATAAAACGGGCCTATCCGTTTGCTTAGCGGATCCTTAAAATCCAACTGTTGAATGGCTTCCGTATTTAGCAATATCTTTTTTTGATTGAGCAAGCTGTCTCTTGGATTAAAGTCATAGCCCGAATTTAGCTTTATCCCCATCGTTTCAAAAAATCCATAATCGATGAAATATCTTTCCATCGTAATTTCTCCATGCTTCGTCCCCGGGATGATCGCTTTTATTGAAGTGGCAGCATTGGTGGGAGGTGCCACCGAGGAACCTGAAACTTTGAGCACAGCCTGATTCCTTAAAATCATCTTTTTTAAGCTTGCATAATGATCAAATTCAGCAGAATTGAAATGAATGATCAGAAGGTTTTCTTTTTTCAGCCCCAAATCCTTGTTAAGACAATAGCTGATTTGTTCATAAACGGTAAGGAACCCGATCAGCAGGGAGAGGGTAATAAAAAGCTGAAATACAAGAAATATTTTACTCAGGGTAAAACGCTTATAAGCGAATAACCGCATTTTAAGCGCAAAAAGGGGATCGAGGGAAGCAAGATAAAATGCGATATAGATACCTGAAAGAAAACCGATCAATAAAGTAATCCCTGTAAAAATGGAAAGATATGTTACAAGGTTGTTTGGGTACATGGCTATGGCATGCCCAAATAAATTTTCCATAATGGGATCCATTAATCCCAGTAAAAGTAGAGCGAGGGGAAAAGCAATAAGGGTAAGCAAAATGGATTCCACGAGAATCTGACCCCTTAACTGGTTTTTTGTTGCCCCAAATACCTTCCTGACTCCGATTTCTTTATACCTCAATGCCGCACGGGCTGTGCTCAGGATGGCATAATTTATTCCGGCCAGAAAAAGAATAAAGGAAGCCAGCATAATGAATATCATGATGTTTGCATTATTCCCTTTCGGATTAAAATCGTTCAGAAAGTCAGCAGAATGAAGGTGGATGTCGGTAAATGGTTGGAAAACAAAGATAAGTCCAGATTTATGACCGTTGTTTTGTTTGCAAAAGGATGCAATTTGGCTTCTTATCTTCAGGATATCCCCTTTTTTCCTGAAGAGGACATAGGTTTCGTTGGAAAGTTTGGAATTGGAACCAAGGATGCTTTCTGAATCGGGGGTGATTTCTTTTAAAAGCTCTTTGTAAAACCTTATTCCAGCCAGAAAGGCCGGTTGGATCGTTGAATTCCAGGGAAGGTCTTCGAACACTCCTTGTATTTGCATCCTGTATAATTTCCCGTTGATTTGAATTTCGCAGGTTTTTCCCACGGGATTCGTTCTGCCAAAAATCCCGGATGCAACCGAAGAAGAAATCAATAGATCAGGTATGTTTTTCAGGGTGTCACTACCTTTCAGGCCTTTGGTTTTTATTCCAAGCATTTGCATGAGGGATGCGTCGGCACAGAAAAAACCAGGCATTAGTTGAAAGAAAGTTTTCTTTTTTATCTTCACGGAACCTATAAGGTTCTCCACATTGATTAAGCGGGCCGTCAACTCTATCTGGGAAAAATACTCTTTCAGATTTTTTGAAAGAATGAAAGGTGTCATCGCATCTGTGGACTTCTGAGCCTGGTCCAGGCTGACAACACGATACATACGGTCAGCGTTTGGAAAATCCTTATTATAGCTGAATTCGTTGACTATATATATAAATAGAATAAAAGAAGCGGTCAGCCCTAGCACCAACCCGTTAAGATTTATTGCTGTAAAAATTTTACTCTTGAATAGAAACCGAATGGAAGTAAGAAGCGTATTAAAAATCATTTCTAACCATTCTAGGGATAAATATGACAGAAATTGAATCTTTTCATAAAAATTTCATAATTGGAAACAGGAGGACAAAGCCATTGGTAAATGCAATTCTGACATGGATTCACTTTCATCCGTGTTCGTTTCCAGCTTTTTCCGATTTTAAGTTCCCTTGAGATAATCTCATTGACACTGTGTTTATTCAGATTCCCTATGGGTCTGTCATTTACGTTTGCGAATACATCGCCACCGGGTACAACCGTTAGTTTTCCAAAGTCATTTTCGTTGATTAATTTCCTCGAAAATATCTGATTTTGTTCCGGTTTGGAAAGGAAAATATCTTCCTGGTCAAGGAATACATTATTATCGAAAAACGACTGGTTATGTCCATTATAATAAGGTTTGAAATAAGCATTCTTCAGCTGAAGTTCCTGGATTATAACCAATACTCTATCCAAATCTTCAAGATTTTCAACGATGAAGTTGAACTCCGGTTTAAATCTTTTCTCCGCGTTTGACCGTATTAAATCAATTTTCTCATAGATCTTTTCCCCGGAAGGTTCTGAAACGATAAAAACAAGGCGGGAATTTCGCTCAAAAATATTGATATATTCCGGATTAAATTGCGAAATCAGGAAGTGGTATTCTTTGGAAAAAGGCTGATTTTTCAGAATTTCATGAAGCTCAGGCCAGGATGTGAATTTCGTGATGTCCGAACCCACAATCCTGATTTTAAGCTGTGTAAGTGCAGATAACTCGGCAATCAGCACTTTTATTAATCTCAGATCCAGTTCTTCACTCTTTTTATTACCTTTTTTTGGATAATTGAACTGTTTAAATCCGTATTCAGGAAGCATGGTTTTTGTATTCCCAGCCTCAGTATTCAGGTGCAGGGTGATTTCGCTTAAATACTCCTTTGTCTCAACCAATTTATTATGGAACCCATATTTTATCACGGGTTCCGGCAGGACATTGACCGGCTTGGCTTTAGACCATCTGACCGGCCATATATCGGCCATAAACAACCTTCTGAGCTCATGCACGAAATGCATGACGGAAGCGTGGTTCATGGTGTTTTCTGATATCCTGACCACATAGCCATTCTGCTTTTTTGTCAAATTTTTTATAATTGGCAGGATGTGAACATCTGTCTCAAATTCAAGGACCTTTTTTGATAAGGTATTGTAAAACAGGACTTTGCCATTTTTTTCAATCAATTGAACGTAAGGTTCAAGAATGAGCCAGGAGTATGCGTTTTCAGACATGCAAGCCTTCTTTGAGAATTTTTAAGTACAAGGGAAAATCGGATTCAATCTGGCTGATATGATAAGCATGTTGCCGGATAAATTTTGCCTCATCTGTGAAATATTCACATTCCGGCTGATCGGTCTCAATCCGGGTATTGAAAATACATTCCTTACAATTGTCATGAATAAAGCATTTTTCGCATAATGACCTGATTTTCTCATACCGCTCGTTAAATTCGCGGCTGATTTGGTCACAATCAATCTGAATATTGTCTCCTGCAAATTTGCCAAGTTCAAAAATCCGTGGAATATGTTCACAGGGGAGAATACTTCCGTCGGCTGAGAAAAAGACCCTCAATGCAAAAGGCAGGCAAGTCGCGGTAGGAATGAACTTTTTTTTAGAAGGTCTTCCGGGTTTTAAAGCTGTAAACTGACTGGCATTCTTAAAAAAGTACCCGGAATATTTTTCCACCATATCGGCAACTGATCTTACCCTCGGATGATCCATAAAAAGCGAATGAAGCGTTTCAGCATCTGTTTGATCCTGCTCATCACGTTTCAGGAAGGTTTTTTCGAATTCCATTTTATATTCCTGATTAATATTCAGGGTGTTGATCGTCGACATCAGAGGGATCTTCCCATACTTATTGTTGAAAAACCTGTAAACCTGTGGATAGGAATTCTTGTTATGGAGAACCGTGAGAAAAGAAATATGATCCCTGAAATAATCAGGATGGGTCATCTTTACTTTGTCAAGGTTAGCTGTGACAAGTTTGAAGGATTCTTGATTGTTTTTAAGACGCCTGAATGAATTTCCAGCTTCATCGCCATCAAGGCTGATGGCCGCATCAAAACTATGTTCGGCCAGGAAATCAATATATTTTGAAAGAAGAAGCCCATTGGTTGACATGGTGAACCGGAAGCGTTGTCCTTTGTTTTTATAGGGAACCAAAAAAAGGACTACATCACGGATAAACTTGAAATTTTGCAGGGGTTCCCCGCCGTAAAAACTTATGGTGAGCTCCTGTCCGGCTTGAGTTTGTCTCTGTGATAGAAAAAATTCAAGCATCTGCTGAGCGTCCTGAAAAGTAAAATCCCGATCTCCTCTCTTTTTATTAATATAGAACTTGCTATAAGTACAATAGGTACAGGATAAATTGCAGGATTCCGTTGTCTCAAAAATAATTTGCCTGACTTTCCCCAAATTCTCCCGGATAAGATCAGGATATAGTTTACCCCGGAGATTACTTGCAGATACCGGTTTAAAAAAATCGTATTTTTTTAACATCCGGTATTTTCTGAGTTGGTATTTGATCTCTGATACCGGAAATTCGCCATAGGGCGGAATGCTCAGGCTTTTCTTTCCGGATAATTTTTTTTGAAAATTCCGGAAATCGGAATCCTTTGGATCAAACTGATGAAAATAACGAATTAGAGGATGACAAAGAAGAAATTGGTTCCTAAATGGACTATATAAAAATAAATTTCCGTTGCTTGTTGAAAAAGTTATGGCATGTTTCATAAACCTTAATTTTCATAGTCATAATGACCATGAAAATCACGGACAAAGTTAATTTTTTTTAGATTTACCTGTCTTACCTTAAAGATTAATGGCTTTGTTCTGCACGGCTACCATAGAGGCTTCAGAGAGATCGCATACACAATAAGTTCCAATCGGTCCGCCAGATTCTCGTGTGGTAACTACAGGGTGATTTACAGCACAAGTACATTTGACATCTGTTCCGCCCTTAATGCTGGCCATCATACTTTTCTTGATTTCAGCTTTGTAGAGGTTTACTAAACTTAATTTTTTCATTTTATTTGATTTTATATTTGTTGCCTACTCTAAATGCTTTTCGGCTTCCGCTTTCTCCCCTCCAATAGCAAAATTTATGCCAAAAATGAATATGCTTGAAAATCAGAATTATAGCAAAATTAAAATTGAAAAACACATTCAAATAGTGTCAAAAATTTTGACACTACTGTATGATTTTTAGCATAAAAAAACCTTGCTTCCGGTAGAAAGCAAGGTCTGAAAAGGGTAAGAATCGGAAAAAGTGGATAAAAAAAACGTCAGGTTGGATTCACGAACTGAATTTATTCTGTCTCACACTCACAAACAATTTTTTTAGGATTTTCTTTGAAAGCGATAGAAATTTCTTTCCCTCCTGAAAGAACTTTGGCCTCAGATATTTCATCGCCCTGAACTTCAGTTATTTTAAGGGTCCCTATTTCTTTACGTTTCTCAATGATTTTGCCATTGAATTCACGCTGAGTAATGCAAATTACCTTTAACTTCAGGTTTTTATTAAGGCCAAGGCTTTTTCCACCCATAATCTCAACGATTTCAGCTTCCCCGTTTTTTTCCGACAGAATGTTCATCAATGGAAACGATACAGGAAAATTGTCATTAACGAAATTTGAAACGCTTTTTTTCATCAGCTGAATGGTTTTCAATATAGCATTTTGTTCAGTATCGTATGTCAGGCTGACGATTCCGCCTATGGAGCTGAAACTGTCAAAATCTTTTGCATTCCCGATGTCTCCGGTATTTACATTGATGATTTTCAGGGAAAAAGTTATTTGAGCCGTATAGGCAAGCGAATTGGTCAGGTCAATGGTGGATCTGGTGGCGATATTTTTAATATTTCCGGCAATAAAATACTGAATACCAATAGATTTTCCCAAATCAAGAAAGCTATTGGCATTGGATTCATCTATCTGGCCGTTTTGAATGCCTTTTTCATAGATGATTTGTTTTAAACGGTCATGATCAAAAATACTGAAGCGCCCCGAATTACCAAAGACCAGGGCTACCATGTCCGCGACCGCATTCTGGTCAGAAGTATTAAAGAGATAATCTGATTTAAAGGGGAGGATCGCAATGCTGGTTTTATCCTGCCCGAATGTTTCATAACCCAAAGATAAAACCAGGAAAATAATCAGACTTTTCTTAATCATTTTCATATTCTTAGGATTTAAGTAAACGCAGAAGAAGTATTTCCACAGCAAGAAATATTAATGCTAAAATAATAAAGTATTTCCAGATCGGTGTGCCCTGATTGATTTCCTTAATTTGCGTTGCAATTGAAACTTTCTTTTCCTCAAGGAGAAAGACATTTTTCGCCTGGAACCTTCTCATTTGTTCGTGAATTTCCTTAACAGTAAGGCATTTCAGATCTGATTCATGCCGGTCGTAATTAAAAGCCAGTCCGGCCATCTTTGTTTTTTCGTCAAAAACAGTATACCATCCCGGTTCTTTAATCTGGTCATGAAGAAATAAAGAAATTCTTGAAGCAAGCATTCTTATTTCAGGAATCATCTCAAAATCTCCATCATTTTTTTTGATTGAAAGCATCTTTTTTTCATTCAGGGAATCAGAAGTCAGCTCAATTCCAAGTTCGTTGCCCAGGTTATAATAAAGTTGAGGCGAGGGTAGACTGAGCAAGGCAATTTTATATAACGTTGGCAGAAACAAAAGATGCCTGGGGAAATTGGTCCATTTTTCGTCAAGCGGTGAAGCAAATAAATAGATTTTGCCTTTACCTGCCGTGGACTTCACAAGAAATGCATGTCCGTTTTGAAGTTTCATTAATATTTCCAGGTTGCTGTTTATAACCTTACGGAAGGTATAATGTTTTAATACCGAAGGGAAATCAGCGTTTTCCTGTAAACTGATTTTTCCTTCCGCATTTTTTTCAAAGATGTCTGAAAAAACATCACTTTCAAGCGCAATCCCCGAAACCCTTTGCTGATTTGTGTCAGGGTTTAAAAAAACAGGAGCATGCAGTGGGGCCAGGAAATCATCGTAAGCATCTGATTCTATCTGTTCCGGTGGAAAAATAATAATATTGCCCCCATCAAGAATGTATTTTGAAAGTTCCTTTCTGAGTCCGGATGACAGTTGATCCAATCCGTTGAGAATAACCAGCGGGTATCCTGGAATTGAACTGTAGTTTACGTTTTTATCTGAGGTGCTGAAATAACGGAAAGCAGAATCGGTTCCGAAAATCATGTGAAGGTATTGATTCTCTTTTATTCCGTTAATGGTTAATACCGGAATGGAAGGGAGAATGGGATATGAAAAGTAAAATAAGTCGTCATAAGTGACCGGATAGTCAGTCAATTCAAGCATACCGTTCTGGATCCCGGAAAGATTTTCAGTAAAAGGAAGTATTACTTCATCAGAAGATTCAGCCGGAACAGAAATACTTGCGAGTGCCTTTTGTATGTTGTTAATCCTCAGTTTGACAGGAATTTTCTCAAGGTTTTCTTCTGATGCATTCCGGATTCTTATTTTAAGTTTTACTTGTTGATCAGGTTGGTGAACGGGAGATTCAAAGAAAACCGAATCGATATAGAGGTTATTTCTTTTACCGTATGTGACGGGAACAAGGAACCAGGAGGCGTTGGTGTCGGGATGGATGGCGGAAAAGTCAGCAAATTGTTTTTGAAAATCTGAAATCAGAAAAGCTTCCCGATTTTTCAAACTTTGAGAGGAAAGGAGTTCTTTTTGCCTGGTTATGATTTCCGATAATTTCCTGGCTTTGGGTGACGGCTGAACTTCTTCCACCAGTTTCCCGAATTCTTCTTTGCTGACAAAATACTGGTGTTTGCCCTCATAATCGTTTGTCATCAGTTGGAATACATCCGATTTCTGGTACAAAGAAGCAATTTCTACGGCTTTTGACTTGGCAATGTCAATCAGCCGACCCTGAGTTGCCATGGCCTCCATAGAAAAAGAATTGTCGATATATATACTTATGGCTGTTTGTCCGGCTGATTTTTTCTGAAAAAGGCTGCCCGGAATATAGGGTTGTGCAAATGCAACAATGAGCGCGGAAATTGTTAACAGCCTGGCTAATAAGATGATAATCTGTTTCAATTCCGACTGTCTTTTGGTTTCCTGTTGAATTTCGTCAAGAAACCTGACATTGGTAAAATAAACCTTTTTAAACCGCCGGAAATTAAAAAGATGAATGATTACCGGAATGGCTAAAGAAGCAAAAGCAAACAGGAAAAGAGGGTGAACGAATTGCATGGTCAAAGATAAAAAGAAAGAGAACAGACAATGGAAAGTATGCCGGTTCTCTTTCTTTTATGTTAGGAAAAAAAATTAGATGACACCCTGGTCAAGCATGGCATTGGCAACTTTCAGGAAGCCCGCCACGTTGGCACCTTTCACATAATTCACAAATCCCGACTTGTCTTTCCCATATTTAACGCAGGCGCTATGTATGCTGCACATAATCTGATGCAGACGTTCATCCACTTCTTTCATAGGCCAGCTGAGTTTCATGGAATTTTGCGACATCTCAAGTCCGGAAGTTGCAACTCCTCCGGCATTTACAGCTTTACCCGGCGCAAAAAGGATCCTGTTTTCAAGGAATAATTCAATGGCTTCCGGTGTGCTGGGCATATTGGCGCCTTCGGCTACACAGATCACCCCATTACTGATAAGGTGCATGGCATCTTCCTTGCCTAATTCATTCTGAGTGGCGCATGGCAATGCAATGTCGCATTTTACTTCCCATGGCCGTTTACCCTGGTGGAATTGCGCATTCGGAAATTCGTAGGAATATGGTTTGACAATATCCTGATTGGAAGCCCTGAGTTCAAGCAGGTAGTCGATTTTTTCTCCTGCTATGCCATCCGGATCATAGATATAACCATCCGGGCCGGAGATGGTCACAACCTTGGCACCCAATTCTGTTGCTTTCTGGGCAGCTCCCCAGGCAACATTTCCAAAACCTGAAATAGCTACTACTTTATCTTTGAAAGATTCATTCTTGGTGGCAAGCATTTCTTTGGCAAAATAGACGGCCCCGAAACCAGTTGCTTCCGGGCGGATGAGGCTTCCTCCCCAACTGAGGCCTTTGCCTGTAAGTACGCCTGTATTTTCACGGGCAAGTTTTTTGTACATCCCATAAAGGAAACCGATTTCCCGTCCGCCTACTCCGATATCTCCTGCAGGAACATCCGTTTCAGGTCCGATCAGTTTCCAGAGTTCGAGCATGAAACTCTGGCAGAATCGCATGATCTCCGCATTGGATTTACCTTTTGGGTCAAAATCAGAGCCCCCTTTGGCACCCCCCATGGGCAAGGTGGTAAGGCTGTTCTTGAAAATCTGTTCAAAACCAAGAAATTTCAAAATACTCAGGTTAACACTGGGATGGAACCGAAGACCTCCTTTATAGGGACCTATTGCATTGTTAAACTGCACACGGTAGCCACGATTGACCTGTACTTTTCCATTATCATCCACCCAGCAGACTTTAAACGTCAACACCCTGTCAGGCTCAACAATACGATCGATGATGTTGGCAGATTCGAAATGAGGATTCTCATTATAAACTTCCTCAATGGATTCCAACACCTCCCTGACTGCTTGTAAATACTCTACTTCCCCCGGATTCTTTTTTTCCAGGTCATTCATGATTTTTTCTAAGTTCATGTTGATTCAGTTTTAACTTGTTACTAAATTACGTATGTGAATTATAGCATGCCTATTGTTTGTACAAATAAAGTGCAAAATTATTTTATTAAAGATAATTAACAAAGGAAAACCACTAAATTTTCTGTCGGGCTGATAAATAATTCACAAGTCATACCAGGCTGCTATCCGGTTAGAATTTTGATTCCCCTTTAATTATTACGAAATCTCCTGAATAATTAATAAATCCTTCAACCATTTTTTTATCTACCGGGGCAAGGCAATGAGCAAGACCGCTGTTGAAAGGCTTTATCATTTTATATATAATGCCGATTTTATTCACATAACCGGGAAGGACAATGGTCCCGTCAGATTTAACAGTTCCACCGCTATATCCGTAACCTTCAGAGTATACCGCAACTCCGTGCTCGACCGGAGCAACCAGGCCGAATTCTTTTATCGGGAGGTCTTTGACTTTTTCACCGGTTTTATTTATCACGATAAGAAAACTTTGACCCCATTCAAGGGCAAAAGCCATTCCCTGAGCGAATTGAAATGCATCTGAGAACCTGGTGTCAATCACCAGTTGGCCACTGGTATTCATATATCCCTTTTTGTTATCGGCAGATGTCACCACCATCATCCCGTCTGAGACATTCCCGGGTTTGTTTGTGAATATGAAATCAATGACGACTTTTCCGGTTTTATCAATGAAACCCCATTTCAGTTCCTTTGTAGCAGTAGTTTTCAGGACAGCGGCCAGACCCTCTGAGAAATCTTCAGCTTCAAGGAACTGAGGCTGAATCTTAACCATTCCTTTCTGATCGATGTACCCAAAAAGAGACTTGGAAAAGTCATAATAGGCTGCAAGGCCGTCCCTGAAAGGTCTTGTTTCTTTCACCTGAACAAACAATTGCTGGGTGGCGGTGAGAACGTTGTATATCTGTACGCCCTTGGTATTGATATATATAAATTTATTTCCTTTGGTATTGACAAGGGCATAACCATCTGTAAACGGAGTTCCGTCAAAATAATTCGGATTCCTGATCACATCATTTCCTTTTTTATCAATATACCGGAGGGCTTTATACCCATTATCGGCGTATGTAAGCATGCATAATCCCGAAGAAAAGAAAGGATATTCATATTTAAAGGAATGAAAATCAAGAACGAAATTGATTACAAGATTTCCAAGCGTATCTATAAAACCCCATTTTTCTCCTTTTTTAACCGCACATAAGCCTTCCCGGAAATCACCAAATTCATCCACCATAACAGTTTTTGCATTTGTTATCGAAGGGCGTTTTACTTTTCCCGGATCATTTTGTGCCGGAAGCATCTGGTAGCTGAAGCAAAGCAGGCACACCATAAAGAAAGAGAATGTTTTTTTCATAAGGTATCTTTTAAGGTTTAAGTATTCCGTTCATATAATTACGTTTTGACAAAAGACTTCCATCCGGAGTGTAAATAACTTCCCATCCTTCTTTCAGGTTATTTTTAAACGGGGTTATTTGTTTAATGTTCCCAAGTTCATCGTAAAACAGCCATCGGCCCTCCATCTTTCCATTCACATATTCGCCCTCCAAACGAATGGTCTGGTTAGGGTAAAATTCATGGTAGGCTCCATTAAGTTTGCCCATTTTATAAATTGCTTCTGAAACCATTACCCCTGACTGATCCCAGACCCGATTGATCCCGTTCATAAGGCCGTCTTTATAAAATCTTTCCTCCTCCCTGTTCCCATCGAAAAAATACCGGATTAACCTTCCATCCAGCTGATTTTCTTTATAATGACATTCCATTTGAAGGGATTTATTGTCATACCAGTATCGGGCAGTTCCATGATAGTCTTTCCCTTTCATCCGGATTTCCGACTTCTTATTGCCTGAAGGCCAGAATTCGATTTTGGTCCGGGTGCAGGAAGTTAGCAAGACAATCCACAATAAAGGGAGGAAAAGTAAACGGGAACCCATGGTTACTGATTATTAAAGAGTGTGATGGTGCCTTCAATTCCGTTTATAAGCATTTGAATTGCAATGACTGCAAGAATCAGTCCCATGATACGGGAAACCACTTTTAACAAGTTTGTGCTGATTTTTTTTGCGAGCATCCGGGATGAAATGAATAACGCATAAGTGATCATGCACATGATACCGAAGATGGCGATAACAAGAAATACATTTCGTATTGATTTCTCAGCTCCGACGAAATTCATGGCCGTAGAAATGGTGCCAGGTCCGGCAAGCAAAGGGATCCCTAAAGGGGATATGGCCATTTCACTGGCTTCCTGATCCCTCTGGCTGATCTCTAAAGGTGACTGTATCTGGATTGGATTATCTTTTGCATTCAGCATCTGGAAACCGATGATAAATACAATGATCCCTCCTGCAATCTGGAAGGCAGGAACTGTAATGCCAAACAGGCGGAAAATGATATGTCCGAAAACACAGAAGATCGTAATGATAATAAAAGCTGACAGGACTGCCTTAAAGGCCACTTTTTTTTGTGTCTTTTCGTCAAATTTCTGTACCATGCCCAGGAAGACAGGAATGTTGCCGATGGGATTAAGCATGGCAAAGAACCCGGTAAAGACCGTGAGGGCATGAAGGTACATATCCTGGATCAGCATAGATTATTTATTTGTGGAGTGCGATGAATATCTGTGTATGTGCCTGATAAATTCGCTGGCGAGCGGGCCGGATAAGGGGTTTGTTTTTTCCATACGTTCCGGGTGCCATTGGACCGCCATTAAAAATGATTTACCTTCCGGATTAGCCCATTCTATTGCCTCTATCAGTTTATCACCAGATGTTGCGCTTGCCATGAGTAAAGTTGCCAGGAAATCAATTCCCTGATGATGGTTGCTTGTCACTTCGGCCGAATCGCATTGGCTGATCATGAACAACTGGCTTTGAGGAGCAATATAAACCTCATGAAAACAATGCAGGTAATCGGGGCATTGATGGGTGACGCTTGTATCAAAATTTCTTGGAATGTCGATGATGTTTTTACCTCCCAAATAAACATTCAGGATCTGGTGTCCACGGCAGATCCCAAAAACGGGCATCTTCATTTCCAGTGCTTTTGCGATCAGTGCCATTTCAAGGCTATCGCGGGAACGATTCATATCTGTGCACCCACTGGTATCTGATTCTTTTCCATACCATCCGGGATAAACGTCCTCGCCTCCGGTAAGCAACAATCCGCTGCAACTTTTTAGGGTTATCAGAGCAACAGGAATGGTTAGGCTGTCAAGGTCAATTAAAATGAGGGTGGAGTCATATCGTTTGAGCCATTCAATATAATTTTTGGATGATCTTGATAAGGCAATCTGAACTTTGGTATTCGTGACGCACCCTGAAAGAATTACAAATGCCAGAAACAGGAATAATCCCATCCACGCGGTGTTTCGCCGTTTAACACCCATAAAAAGTTTTTATAAAGTCTAAGTTCAACTAATAAATGCAAAAGAGTGTAAACGGAAAAGGGAAAGCGAGCTAGAAGAAAAAGCCCTACCTTCCCTTTGCATAAATTCCACTCTATGCATGGTAAATTTAATCAAATTACAAA
>Ga0268283_1000669_pt1 | contig 20206 bp, 11 predicted proteins | sample saktaG_13_FD_190140 | JGI IMG/M metagenome (GOLD analysis project Ga0268283, IMG submission 190140) | Saline water microbial communities from Sakinaw Lake, British Columbia, Canada - sak_2013_06_06_36m | ecosystem: Environmental > Aquatic > Non-marine Saline and Alkaline > Saline ... | reverse complement strand
GTTCGTTTGGCATCAGGTTGCCCGCCGCTTGTAACTCCTACAAGCCAGATTGTTGGAGTGCAGGCCGTTAATTGTGCTTTAGACGAATCAAATGGTGTGCCTCTGTACACAACCAAATCCATACAATTTGTTAACCTGGTAAAAGGTGTTTACGGTCGTACTCCTGTTCCTGTAGATCCTGAATTCAGGTTCAAGTTAGCTGGAGTAAAGGAAGAAACACCGTACGATACAAAGTTTTATAAGAAACAAGAGAACCCGGTTTTTGAAGAGTACGGAGGCGTAAAACTTGCATTGAACGAAAAAGAAGAACTCTTATTGGAGCTTTTTCCTTCGGTAACCCGCGACTATCTTAAAAAGCGTATGGAAGATACATACCTTGATGAAATACATAGGGTAGAAGAAGAGAAGCGGATGAAAATTGAAGAAGAAAAGCAGAAATACAATATCCTTTCCCCCGACGAAAAGCAAAAACGGCTGATTGACGGACTTTACAATTATGAGTGGTCCAGTAAAGATGGCGAAACTATAGGTCTTTCTTAGAATTTATAAAGATTGTTTTGTTTGATTAAGGTGGTTGCCAGCAATGGCAGCCATTTTTTTAATGTAGCAACTCAATTAAGATAATATACAATGATTCCTTTCATTTTCTCATCCCTGGATTTGGGCTATCACAAAACTAACAAATACGATGAAACTTGTAACTATAAGATGAAATCCGAAGCGGTAAAGGAATAGCCAAATTATTACCTTTGCAATCATATTTTTAAGAAATGAAACGTACACACAAGATTCTGCTTTCTCTATTTTCAGGATTATTACTCAGTGCCGGCTGGCCCGAACGGGGCTTTCCGTTTTTATTGTTTTTTGGTTTCGTTCCTCTGCTGATTGTGGAATATGAACAATGGAAAAATCGTGCAGGTAACCACGCTTCTGGCATAATCCCATATATTCTGCTTTCAATTTCCACCTGGGTTCTGATAACTACCTGGTGGGTTTATATTTCAACGCCAATTGGTATTGTTGCTACAATACTTGTAAATACATCGTTGGTTGGAGGAGCATTCTTCCTGTTTCATATCACACATCGCCGGCTTTCGGGAACTGCGGCGGCTTACACTGCTTTGATAGGATATGTGCTCACTGCAGAGTTCATACACTTACGCTGGGATCTGAACTTCCCATGGCTAAACCTAGGTAACGGATTTGCAGCCTACCCGAAGCTTATCCAATGGTATGAATACACCGGCATCTTTGGTGGTTCGCTTTGGATTCTCCTAGTGAATATTTTGATTTTCTTATTCATTCGAGACCGGCTCATAATGAAAATTTGCAACCGTACAGTTGCAATGCGCATGGCTGCTACAGTTTTACTAATTGTTGTTCCGATAGTTATTTCTTTATCAATTTACTACCGTTACACCGAGAAAATAAACCCGGTGGATGTAGTTGTGGTTCAACCCAATATTGATCCCTACAACGAACAATTCGATCTCGATCCAATGGTAGTTGCCGAACGTATGTTAGCACTTGCCGCCGAAAAATCGGATAGCCTGACTGATTTTGCCGTGTTTCCTGAAAGTGCCATACAGGAATATGTTTTTGAAGACCAGATTGAACGTTCGCCCAGCATTGCGCGAATTAGAAAATTCAACAGAAGTTATAGTCGGATGAATGTAATTACCGGCATTTCATCACGCAAGATATTCAAACAAGGAGAACCTTTAAGCGTTTCGGCCCGAAAATTCAAGGATGCCGACATGTATTATGATTCGTACAATACCGCGCTGTTTATTGCCCATGACAGTACGCTGCAAAAATATCACAAATCAAAACTTACGCCAGGTGTTGAGTTGATGCCTTATCTGGATGTTTTTCCATTCCTTAAAAAGTTTGCCATTGATCTGGGAGGAACAACAGGCAGCCTCGGTGTTAATCCCGATCAGACTCCATTCTTAGTAAGTAATAACCTTAAAGTAGCGCCATGCATTTGCTACGAATCGGTGTATGGAGAATTTATGAATCGTTTTATACAGAATGGCGCCAATGTAATATTTGTTATTACCAATGATGGGTGGTGGGGAAACACACCAGGGCACCGGCAGCATATGCTTTTTTCGGTCATCAGGGCTATTGAAACCAGGCGGAGCATTGCCCGTTCGGCAAACACAGGTATTTCATGCTTTATCAATCAGCGTGGCGATATTTCACAACGGACTGCTTATTGGGTTCCTGCTGCTATCCGTCAGAAGATCAATGCCAACGATAAAATTACTTTTTATGTCAAATACGGTGATTATATCGGCCGCTTTTTCCTACTGATAGCAGCGCTTTTTGGATTATTGTCTATTTATACTTCATTCAGTAAAAGAAGAATATAAGAATGGAAGCGCAATGTCGGATGTTAGATGTCAGATGTTGGAATTTTTGAACCTTGCATTTACGAGTTACCCCAATCCTTTTAGGATTTTTATAAAGAAGTATCAATTTGCCTTGAGTCGGTTGCATTTTTGTACTTTGACTTTTGCATTTTGACTTTCAAGAATTGTAATCCTTAGGTTATTTCGACTTCGCACATCCGGCATTACTCTTACGACATCACATATTCTCTTCCTCCTCCCAACCTTCCTGTTCACCGGTCCAAACCCGGCATTCACCGCTTTTAAGTTGTGTGAACACCGCTTTATTTTGAATTTTGCTAAACAATTTGAATGCGGAAACGTTAAATACTGTTAAAACAATGGAAACATTTTACGCGCGTATTGTTTCCAATATGTAATAATTTGTAATTTTGCCGCTCTTAAATAAAAAGTAATGGACGAAAAAGTTGACCGTATATTATCAGAAAGCCTAAGGCTGTTTATGAAAAACGGGATCCGCAGTATTTCCATGGATGATATTGCCAAGGAGTTGGGAATGTCGAAAAAGACCATTTACCAGTACGTTGCCAACAAAACGGAACTGATTGAAATGGTTCTCGACTTTATGCGTGAAAAGGAAAGCAACGTTTGTATTGACGGCGACATATCGAAAATGAACGCTATTGATATACTGTTGGCTGTAAGCAGAAATGTTAGCCGTCACATGAAGGATTTGAATCCTATCAATGCATACGAGCTCCAGAAGTATTATCCTGCGATATACCGTGAGTTTATACTCAAAAAACGCGATCATGTGTATACGACACTAAAGCAAAACTTTGAGCAGGGAATTGCCGAGGGTATTTATCGTAATGATCTTGATATTGACCTGGTTGCCAGGCTCTATATTCAGAAATTGATAGATGTTCACGATCCGGAATTTTTATCATCTGTAAATTTTGGTTTCGAAAAAGTGTTTCTGGTTATGTTCGATAATCACATTCGTGGAATTGCTAATGCCGACGGGCTGGCATATTACGAAAAACAAATTAAAATGTTAAACAACAATATCTAAACTATGAAATTACCAATCATTACTTCATTATGTTCAGCATTTCTGCTACTTGTTTTGCAAGTAAATGTAAATGCCCAGGCACAACCGACTGAAACTTTTTCTTTCAGCCTGAAACAAGCCCAGGAACATGCTATTAAAAACAACGTCGATTCAAAGAATACGACTTTGGATATGGAAATAGCAAAAAAGCAGATATGGGAAATAACTGCTGCCGGTTTGCCACAAATTAATGCACAGGCAAATTATCAACATCTTTTTAAAGTACCTGAGATGAGTTTAGGAGGATCAACCTACCTGGCAACTAATTTGCCGTCAGGTACTAACGTTACTTCCGATGATATCACAAATGAGAATGTATATATGGGATTTACTCCTGCACCTCCAATTCAGTTAGGCGTAAAGGACAATACAACCCTGGATATTACGGTATCGCAGTTGATTTTCAGTGGTGAATACATTGTTGGCCTTCAGGCGTCAAAAGTATTTTATCAGTTTTCGGAGCAGAAGAAACTGAAAACAGAACTGGAAATTAAAGAGGCAGTTGCCAATGTTTATGCTATGGCCCTGCTAATTGAAAATAACCGCGATGTGATGCAGAAATCGCTGGATAATTCGAAAAAAACACTTTCGGATATGAAGCAAATGCTCGATCAGGGCCTGGTTGAAAATACAGATGTTGACCAGATTGAGTTTGTTACCCTCACGCTGCAGAATGGTGTCAGCAATTTGAATCGTGATCTCGATTTCCAAATGCTTAATCTTAAATATGTATTAGGAATTCCCTTTTCGGACAAAATCGTTCTGACCGATAAACTTGAAAGTATTGCCGAAAGCATTAAGCTCGAAACTCTTTTAGCTACCCCCTTTAATATCAATAACAACCTCGATTACCAGATGATGTTAAATGCAGAAGCAATAAGTACACTGAATCTTAAGCGTGAAAAGAGCACTTACCTGCCTAACCTCGCAGCTGTTTACAGGCATTCGGCGAAAATGAATAAACCGGAATTTGATTTTGCACCAACAGATGTTTTCCAGGTATCGATGAATATTCCTATTTTCTCAAGTGGGATGCGTAATGTTAAAGTTCAGCAAAAACAGCTGGAACTCCAGAAGACGGTTAATTCAAGGGAAAATCTAAACAACGGCTTGCAGCTGAATTATGTAAATGCACTGAACAAACTTACCCAGGCGTACGAAACATACCTGAACGACCAGAAAAATATTGAACTGACAAAGCGCATTTACGATAAAACACTTACAAAGTTCAATGAAGGAATAGCAACCAGTAGGGAAATTACCGACAACCTTGCACAGTATCTGACTGCTCAAAGAAGCTTATACACCTCAATATTCGCCTTGTTCACAGCGAAAAACCAACTTGACAAATTAAACAACACCCTGTAACCAAAACATAAAAACAGATATACAATGAAAACCATGAATAAATCAATTCTTTTCCTTTTACTGCTGGTATTGGCAGTAGCTTGTGGTAAACCTGCTGATAAAAAATCGGAACTTGCCAAACTCAAAAAGCAACACGATGAATTAGCCGTTAAAATTAAAGCACTCGAAACCGAATTACAGGTGAGTGATACCACAAAAATGAGCAAGGTAACAGCTGTTTCTGTAACCGAAGCAAAACCCGCGGAATTCAACCATTTTCTCGAAGTTCAGGGAAAAGTTGACGGGGAAGATAACATTGCCGTTTCGGCCCAGATGGCCGGATCAATTACTGCTGTTTATGTAAAAGAAGGTGACCAGGTACGTAAAGGACAGGTTCTTGCACAAGTTGACAATTCTGTAATCCAGCAGCAAATGGCCAGCACCAAACAACAACTTGATTATGTGACTAATTTGTACAATAAACAAAAGGCCCTCTGGGATAAGCAAATAGGCAGCGAAATTCAGTACCTTACTGCAAAAAATAACAAGGAAAACCTCGAAAAAGCCCTTGCTACACAGAATGATCAGTTGGAAATGACACGCATCAAATCGCCAATCAACGGAAGTGTTGAAGAAGTAAACCTAAAAGTAGGACAGATGGCTTCACCAGGGCTGCCTGCCGTTCGCGTGGTTAATTTTGCAAGCGTGAAGGTGATCGCCGAAATAGCCGAAGCCTATGCTCCTAAAATAAAGCCAGGAAATAAGGTGATTGTGTACTTCCCTGATTTCAATACCGAAATCCCTTCACAGATACGTTTTACCAGTAAATACATAAATCCGGTTAACCGTACTTTCCAGAGTGAAGTTCGCCTGGGACCAAGCAAGGTCGAATACCGCGCCAATATGATGGCAGTGGTAAAAATAAATGATTACCGGAATCCTTCGGCAATCTCTGTCCCTATTACTATCATCAGGGAATCGCAATCGGGTAAGTTCATTTACGTTGCAAAAGAAGAGAGCGGCAAATTGGTTGCACGCAGGCTTATTGTAACAGTAGGAAGTACTTACAACGGATTGGCTGAAATAACAAGCGGTGTAAGTGCCGGTGAAAAAATTATCACAACCGGATTTAACAGTCTAATCGACGGTGAACTTATCCAGGTTAACTAATTCGAAACGGGTGATTTGCCTAATTCAAATAATATAGAAACCATTATGAAGAAAAATAATTTCAAAGAGTTTTTTGCTACAAGCTGGGCTATTGATAACAAAACCAGTATTTATGTTCTGGCCGTTTTTATCACTTTGCTTGGTATTAGTAGTTATAACAACATTCCTAAAGAGCAGTTTCCTGAAATTGTAATTCCTACAATTCTTGTAAACACGCCTTACCCGGGCACATCGCCCGAGGATATGGAGAACCTGGTTACCCGTCCCATCGAAAAGCAATTGAAGGGAATAAACGGAGTAAAGAAAATAACCAGCAATTCATTGCAGGATGTATCATCGATAGCTATCGAATTTAACACCGATGTTAAAGTGCCTGATGCCAAGCAGCGTGTAAAAGATGCTGTCGACAAAAGCCGCTCCGACTTGCCAAACAATCTGCCGAAGGATCCTATGGTTAATGATATCGATTTTTCGGAAATTCCTATTATGTACATACAGATTTCCGGGAATTATGATCTTGATCAGCTGAAAAAATATGCTGAAATAGCCCAGGACCGTATCGAAGCGCTGAACGAAATCACCCGCGTTGATATTATAGGCGCTCTCGAACGCGAAATTCAGATCAATGTGGATGTTTACAAAGCACAGGCTGCAAGTGTAACCTTAACAGATATAGGAAACGCTATTGCTGCTGAAAACCTTACTGTATCGGCTGGTAATATCTCCACGTTCGGAATGAAAAGATCCATTCGCATACAGGGACAATTTAAGGATCTGGATGTAATGCGTAACATTGTCATTAAATCAGGAAGCGGAGCCTTGGTTTACCTTAAGGATGTAGCTGAAATAAAAGATACATTCAAGGAACAGGAAAGTTTTTCAAGGTTGAACGGGCAAAATGTAATTACCCTCAACGTGGTTAAAAAAAGCGGTAAAAACCTGCTCGAAGCTTCTGACAAAATAAAAAATATACTCCATGATGACCTTATTAATAAGCAATTCCCCAAGGACCTTAAGGTTACACTTACCGGCGAACAATCACGGTATACTCGTAACACCCTGGAAGAACTTAACAATACCATTATTATTGGTATGATACTGGTAACTTTGGTACTTATGTTTTTCATGGGATTTACCAATGCATTCTTTGTAGGACTTGCAGTGCCGCTTTCAATGGCAATTGCTTTTATGATTATGCCGGCACTTGGCTTTACAATGAATATGATCGTTATGTTCGGCCTTATTTTTGCCCTTGGAATTGTGGTTGACGATGCCATTGTGGTAATCGAAAATATTCACCGAACGCATCAAAAGCAACCCGACATTGTACTTGCAGCAAAACAAGCAGCAGGAGAGGTGTTCCTTCCTATTCTGTCCGGGACGCTTACTACGCTGGCACCATTTTTCCCGCTGGCTTTCTGGCCGGGTATTGTGGGTAATTTTATGTTCTATATACCTGTAACGCTTATCATTACCTTGTTTGCGTCACTGTTTGTAGCATATATTATCAACCCGGTATTCGCAGTTTCGTTTATGAAACACGAATTCGATGCGCCTGATAAGAAGAAATTCAAAAAACGGATGATAATTGAGGTTGCTGTTGCGCTTGGTTTAGCTATTATCAGTTATGCTTTTTACGCATCAAATCATAGTGAAACAGCTTTTGGAATCGCTAATTTCATGGTGTTTGCAGCACTTATCATTTTGTTTTTCCACACTTTGTTGAAACCATATATTAAATGGTGGCAGGAAACTGCATGGCCTTGGTTTATGAAGGTTTACGAAAAACAATTGAGGTTTTTCCTCAGTGGTAGAAACCCATGGTATTTACTGATTGGAGTAGTTGCGCTGCTTTTCCTCACTTTTATAGCAACCGGAATCCGAAGCCCGAAAGTTTTATTTTTCCCTGATAACATGCCTAATGCTATCAATGTAAGGGTACAGATGCCGGTAGGAACCGATCAGAAAATAACCGACTCGGTTACTAGAATAGTTGAACAGCGTGTTATAAAAGTTCTGGGCAAAAATAACCCTGATGTAGAATCAGTAATTACTAATATTGCGCTTGGTGCAGGCGATGATATGGACTTCAGCCGTAATCTCGCTGCTGAAAAAGGTAAGGTCACCGTTAATTTTGTAGAGTATAAAAACCGTATCGGGAGAAATACTACTGAATATCTGGATATGATACGTAAAGAGGTAAAAGGAATACCCGGTACCGAAATATCTACCGAGAAAAACCGTTCAGGACCTCCGACCGGAAAACCTGTTAATATTGAAATCACTGGTGAAAATCTGAATGACCTGATCGTAGATGCAGGGGCCTTTAAAAACTACCTCGATTCACTTCAGATTCCTGGCGTTGAAGACCTGAAGAGCGATTTCCAGGAGAATAAACCTGAAATTGCAATCAACATCGATCGCGAACGTGCTAACCACGAAGGTATAAGCACAGGTCAGATTGCTATGGAAATTCGTACCGCTGTATTAGGAAAGGAAGTGTCCAAATATAAAATGGATGAAGACGAATTCCCGATTCAGCTAAGGTATTCGCTGGATACGCGTGAAAATATCAACAAGCTGATAAACATGAAAATCACGTATCGTGATATGAATTCAGGTTTGTTAAGGCAAATACCTTTGTCATCAATAGCAACTATTGATTATGTGGATTCCTATGGCGGTATAAAACGCCAGAACCTGAAAAGGATCATTACGCTTTCGAGTGGAGTACTTACCGGTTATACTGCCAACGAAATTGTAGCACAGATCAAGAAACTGGCTGCCGATTATCCATTACATGATGGCATACAAATAAAACTTACCGGTGAACAGGAAGACCAGGCTGAAACTTCAGCTTTCCTTGGAAAGGCAATGCTTATCGCAATAGGGCTTATCTTCTTCATATTGATTTCGCAATTTAATTCCCTGAGTAAAACTATAATTATCCTGAGCGAAGTAATTTTCAGCGTAATTGGTGTTCTTTTAGGAATTGTAATTTTCAATATGTCAATTTCGATCATTATGACCGGCTTGGGAATTGTTGCACTGGGAGGTATAGTGGTGCGAAATGGAATATTGATTGTCGAATTTATCGACACACTCAAAGAGCGTGGAATGAAAACCCGTGAAGCCATTGTAAAGGCTGGATTAACCCGTATCACGCCAGTTATTCTGACTGCAACAGCTACCATCCTCGGACTGGTGCCTCTGGCAGTTGGGTTTAACTTAAACTTTACAACTATGTTTACCCAGCTTAATCCTCAGATTCACATCGGAGGAGACAATGTAATGTTCTGGGGGCCGCTTTCCTGGACCATTATTTTCGGACTCAGTTTCGCTACTTTCCTTACACTCCTGTTTGTACCGGCAATGTATGTTATAGCCTATGAAATGAAAATCAGGCTTAAGCGAAGGAAATCAAACAAAATAGCAAGGAACCCGGAAACACGGTAAATCGAGATTTTAATATTTCTTAAAAGGCTGTCTCATAACCGTGAGGCAGCCTTTTTTTTTAAGGGAATTCAAGTTTTAAAATTAACAGGTTATTCTTCTAAATAATCAGCGTTCTAGTAAATTGAAGTTTTTGGAGTCAAAATCTTTACACTTCTGCTAAAGCCGGAAAGTTAGAAATCAGCTAAACTATTATGAAGTTTGATGCCCGTAATCATTAGTGATTTAAACTACTGATTGATAAATATTCTCAACCATTAAAATTTAGCTTTATAAGAATGATGTAACATTTTCATGAAATTATGTAATGTTTGGTAAAAAGATCAGATGTACATTTGCGCATATGTTGAAATACAGATCTATCAGTGATCAATTTTGATGTGAACTTTTGTAAAACTAATTAATACTAAAATTTAAATTTATGAAAATCAAACATTTACCCTGGATTCTCTCATTTGCTGGAATTTTACTTTTCAGTAGTTTTGCTGTAATGTACCCGGGTGGTGCTCCGGCTTCTGTAACCGGTTCACCTGCTGATGGAGCCAATTGTACGCAATGCCATGGAGGCACTGCTACGACCACCGCCGGGCTTATTACCTCCAATGTTCCTGCAGCCGGATATGTTGCCGGTCAAACATACCTTATAACAGCAACCAACAATATTGCCGGTTCTGGTAAATATGGTTTCGAAGTTTCCCCGCAGAATGCTGCAGGAGTGCAACTTGGCAAGTTGGTAGCAGGTACGGGTACAGTGCTTTTATCGGGCGGAACAAAATATATAACGCAGAGCAATGCAAGCAGTACTACTAAAAGCTGGACTTTCAGTTGGATTGCACCTGCCGCCGGAACCGGCCAGGTAACATTTTATGGAGCAATGGCCAGAAACTTTCCGGGCGTGGTTACCTTAAGTTCTCTCGTTGTGAAAGAAGCTCTCACTACCACCGGGCTGCCAGATAACCAGTCTTCAATAAATGTGATTGCAGGCAGTTCAAGCGGGTTGATTACTGTTGAACTAAACACCAATGCAAGTAAGGCTAAAATATCTGTTTACGACCTTTCAGGAAGACAACTGCTTACTACTTCTGTTTCAGGTGAAGGCTCTTACCAGTTAAATCAAACGTTTGAAACAGGCGTTTATATCGTACTGGTTCAGTCAGGAAAATCGGTGTTTAAAAAGAAGATTATGGTTATCTGATAATACAGCTGATACATTAATTAAGAAAAAGTTTTAATTAGAAATCAGGTAAAGGTTTAGGAAAAGGGCTGACAGCTTTTTCCTGAGCCTTTACTTTTTTTTGACTTCTAAGACAGGTTAATCCTGCAGGAGCCGTCACAGATTCGGATTCCGGACTGTTAATACGGAAACCTGAATCATCAGAATACGAATGAATATAATAATTCAGGTACTGCTTTTATGAAATATTAACACCTTTAGAAATTTTAGATGTTTGGCGCGGTAGATGCCTGATATTGAATAATCTATATGATTTTTAAAAGATTATAGCTTTTTGTATTCGCTTAGGTCTAATATGAGCAATGCTAAAATTAACATAGACAATGTAGTGGCTTATTGGTTCAGTACCAATTAATTTACTAACTTTGCGCTTACATTATTGTGAATAGCTTACCATGGAGAAAACAAAGATTCTATTTGTAACGCAGGATATAACCCCTTTTATGAAAGACAGCCCTATGGGGCTTATTTCCAGGCATTTACCGCAAGGTATTCAGGAAAAAGGACGTGAAATCCGTACCTTCATGCCCCGGTTTGGAAGCATTAACGAACGCAGAAACCAACTTCATGAAGTAATTCGTCTTTCGGGCATGAACCTGATCATCGACGATACAGATCATTCACTTATTATCAAAGTAGCGTCTATCCAACAGGCTAGGATGCAAATCTATTTTATTGATAATGAGGATTATTTTCACCGGAAATATGTTTACCGCGATAAGAACAATGCATTTTTTGAAGATAATGACGAACGCGCCATCTTTTTTGCAAGGGGAGTAATCGAAACAGTGAAAAAACTTGGCTGGAGTCCTGATATTGTTCACTGTCATGGTTGGATGTCAGCGCTAACACCGGTTTATATAAAGAAAGTTTATCACGAAAATCCTCTTTTTTCTGGCTCAAAAGTTATCACTTCGATATATGATGATGATTTCTCAGAGCCTTTGCATCCAAATCTTCAGGCTAAACTAAAGCACGAAAATATCGCACTTAAGGATCTGAAGCATTTTAAGAAACCGGATTTTGTAAGCCTGATGAAAGCTTCTATCGATTTATCGGATGGGGTTATAATTGCAAGCCAGCAGATTAACAGCGAACTGGCTGAGTATGTTGAACAATCAGGAAAACCAACGCTTCCGTTCCAGGGTGGTGATAATTACATACAGGTTTACAATGAATTCTACGAGAAGGTATTACATAACTAATCTGTTCCTGTTTTCAAAAAGTCTATTTACAAATAAAAAATATAAATCTTGAAAAGGTTAGTTTCCCTTCATCAGTTAGTTATTGTTGCCCTGGTATCGCTTTTAATTGCTTCATGTACCAAAGAAATTACACCTATAGGAACAACATTGCTTGATCCGATTGACTTACTAAGCATGGGTTATACGGACACGGTTCAAATCAGAGCATATTCAATTCCCGACGACTCAGTTTTCACACTCAATCTGAATTATGCACAGATAGGAAGTATGTACGATCCTATTTTTGGCCGCACCAACGCTACATTCTATTCGAAGGTTATTACTTCCATAACGAGAACCAGGTTTGGTATCAACCCAGTATTTGACTCCGCTTATCTTTACCTGCCATATAAAACTTCGTATGGCGACACCATAAGCAATACGACTTATCATGTATATCCTCTTACCGAAAGTATCCTGGATTCGGTACATTCCTATTCCAACAAATCTGTGAGCTTCGATGTAAATAATTCATTGGGTGAAATTACTTTTCAGCCGAAGCCTCATGACAGTTCGTATTATAATGGCACAAAAAACCGCCCGATGCTTCGGATACCGATTAATTCAAAATTCGGGAATTATGTTCTAGCTGCAGATACAACATCACTGAATACTCCGAGCGCATTTACCGAATACTTTAAAGGAATCAGTATTGTTGCTGATCAGCAGAATACTACCGGCAAAGGTGCTATTGTTAGTTACGATTTATCAACGGTATACAGCTATATTAAAATGTATTATCATAATCCAGGTGATACTGTAAAAGTCTATAATTTTAATATTAATACAAGTACAGACTGTTCGCATTTTCAGAATTACAATCATAATGGATACGCTGAGGCAATTCCTATGTTGAAACAGCAAATTTCAGGAAATACTTCGCTGGGGCAACAGTTCCTGTTTGCACAGGGATTGGGCGGAATAAAAATAAAAATTGAATTCCCTTATTTAAAGCAAAGTTTTGACCCTAAAAAGACGGTATTGAACGATGTACAACTTATACTGGGTAATGCGTCTACCTCTGATGTTTTCAAAAACCCTACTTACGTTTTGTTGCGTGCTGTTGGCGAAAATGGTACAACAAGCCCTAATACTATAGTTGATGAAAACGAAGGTGCCGGTTATTTCGATGGTACCTACGACAAAGGATCTAATTCCTACCGTTTTCATCTCACACGTTATGTACAGCAGCTCTTATTAGGACAAGTAAACAATAACGGGTTACATCTTATCATACCCAGTTCCGAATATAATGGAGCACGGTTGGTATTAAACGGTACTTCGTCCGAACAATCCGATTTAAAACTCTACCTCCGATACACAAAGCTTAATTAGATTTCATTTTCTACAGCAAGTTTATTCCTGTATCATATTTATTCCTTTGGCATTCCGACACTTTAGGTCAAGGTAATTCATGCTTTTAATACAGTTCGGTGTTAAAAATAAAATCAATAAGATTTTCTGGAATTTACAATGCTAATGGTATTAGCGACCAAAGGCAAATAATCCTTTGAGCCAGGGGGCGTTGAAAATTTTACTTCTATTCGGGGATATTGAATGATGGGATTCAACAAATCAGAATTTTTAAAGGATTCAGAATCAAGCCAGGAAGAGAAATATCCCTTTAAGGGAAATATTTCCCGTGTTGACAGGTTTTTCTGTGAAAACATTTTACACTAGCTTTGCTTTCCTGGGAATAAGAATCATTAGATCAAGACATTAAATAAACATTATCGGTGTATCCCGGTAGATGGCACGATCTTAGTACTCCTGGATTCAAATTCTTCAAAACATGCATGATACGAGAACATTTTAAAACTATCAATTAGTAAGTTGCTAGTGAAATATAAAAAGAGTTTGCAATAAAAGAATCTCTATCTCATTACTTACAAGTAACATTTCGTATTTTTGCATGTTGATTTGAATCGTTGCTTTATAAAGGTACTTAAAATTGAACAAAAGTTAATTAATCATATAGTCTGAAATATTATGTGCGGAATTGTTGCCTACATAGGTAAAAAACAAGCTTGCCCGATTTTACTTGGCGGTCTTCACCGTTTGGAATACCGTGGCTACGACAGTGCTGGAGTTGCTTTGCTGAATGGCTCATTAAAAGTTTTTAAAACAAAGGGCAAGGTTTCGGACCTTGACGAATTACTCGAAGGCCTCGATGTTACCTCAACCATCGGAATAGCACACACACGCTGGGCAACTCACGGTGAACCCAACGATGTTAACGCACATCCCCATTATTCGTCGACCGAAAAAATGGCGATTATCCATAACGGGATCATCGAAAATTACAATGTACTGAAACAGGAATTGCAACAACGCGGATATGTTTTCAGAAGTGACACAGATACTGAAGTGCTGATGTATCTCATCGAGGACATTATGACCCATGAGAAACAAACATTGGCCGAAGCCGTGCGCATTGCGCTTACCCAGGTAACGGGCGCTTATGCCATAGTGATTCTTTCGCAGGATGAACCCGATTTGCTTATAGCTGCGCGCAAAGGAAGTCCTATGGTAGTTGGTATTGGAGAAGGTGAATATTTTATTGCTTCCGATGCTGCTCCTATTGTCGAATACACACGGCAGGTTGTTTACCCAGGCGACGAGGAAGTTATTTCGATCAGCCTTGCCGAAGGTCTTAAAATCCGCACCATTGCCGATATTGAGAAAACTCCTTATGTACAAACGCTGGAAGTTAACCTCAGTGCCCTGGAAAAAGGTGGCTTTGATCATTTTATGCTCAAGGAAATTTACGAGCAGTCGCGCACTGTAAAAGACAGCATGCGCGGCCGTTTGCATATGGACCAGGGGATTATCGTACTTGGAGGAATCCAGGATTACCTTCGTAAATTCCTTGCTGCCCGACGTATTATTATTGTTGGTTGCGGAACTTCGTGGCATGCCGGAATAGTAGGAGAATATTTGATTGAAGAACTGGCGCGCATTCCCGTTGAAGTTGAATATGCTTCAGAATTCCGCTACCGTAACCCGCTGATATACGAAGATGATATTGTTATCGCTATTTCGCAATCGGGCGAAACTGCCGATACACTGGCCGCCATCGAGATGGCCAAATCAAAAGGAGCGACTATTATCGGAATTTGTAATGTTGTTGGATCGTCGATTCCGCGGGCTTCGCATGCAGGTTCATACACCCATGCCGGACCCGAAATTGGCGTTGCATCCACCAAAGCATTTACATCGCAGGTTACCATTCTTACTTTGCTTGCGTTGATGCTGGCTGAGAAAAAAGGAACTATTTCCGCGTCGCGGTATTACCGGATGTTGCACGAGTTTAATTCCATCCCCGAAAAAATTGAGAAAACCCTCAAATGCAACGAGCAGGTAAAAGAGATAGCCAAAGTATTCAGCCATGTAACCAATGCATTATACCTGGGTCGTGGAATTAATTTCCCGATAGCTCTCGAAGGATCGCTCAAACTGAAAGAAATCTCCTATATACATGCCGAAGGCTATCCGGCGGCCGAAATGAAACATGGCCCTATTGCTTTGATTGACGAGGCAATGCCTGTGGTTGTGATTGCTACCCGCAAAGGGCAATACGAAAAAGTGGTAAGCAATATCATGGAAGTGAAAGCCCGTAAAGGCAAAATCATTGCTATTGTATCCGAAGGAGACGAAGATGTACGTGCATTAGCCGATTATTACATCGAAATCCCTGAATGCGACGAGATGCTGGTTCCGTTATTGGCTACTATTCCGCTTCAGTTACTTTCATATCATGTTGCTCTGCTGCGTGGATGTAATGTGGACCAACCACGCAACCTTGCGAAATCGGTAACGGTGGAGTAAGAAACCAGGAAAGTGTAATTTTTATTAGAGGGCGTGGCATTTAGTCACGCCTCTTTTGTTTTATAGGCCTTTGAGCGAATTAGTTCAGGGTTGAAACCGGGAAACTCAGGATTCCGCCCCATTTGTTCATGTTAATACCGACTAAGTTCTCAACACATAAGTGTCTCCCGATTTCGTGACACGGGCGGTTTATTTGCAACTAAATAGTTGGCAATAAAAATTCTTAGCTAAGTAATGACTCAGGATTTTTATTATGCCTTTGGGCTTCATTCACTTTCTATTAATTTTTTTTGAGATTAGGACCCATAACCTTTTACATGAAAATTTAAAAGTGAACTATTCGTCATTCAAATTATTTTCTTTTGTCAGTATCATTTTTACCTAATTTTATCGCCAAATATTCTAAGAAAATAGTATGAAAACCCTATTCGCATCATTGATGTTGCTTTTCTTTTCTGCACAGTTAACTTTGGCTGCCGACGAAGGAAGATTAATGACTTATCCAGATATTTATAAGGATAAAATTGTATTTACGTATGAAAATGATCTTTGGCTGGTCAGCACAAGTGGAGGAACAGCAACAAGGCTTACGAGCTTCCCGGGCAATGAATTTTCGGCCAGGTTTTCGCCCGACGGGAAATCAATCGCCTTCACAGCCGGTTACGATGGAACTTATGGCGTTTATGTTATGCCTGCCGAAGGCGGAGAGCCTGTCAGGTTAACCTATATCCCTGGCTCTGCACAATCAATAGCATGGACACCAGACGGGAAACGGATAGTGTTTCGTTCAGCGTATGAGAATTTTATCTCGCGTGATCCCGAACTTTACTTTGTCAACAAAGAAGGTTCTGCCCCCGAACGGTTCCCGATAGACAGGGGCAGTCTGTGCAGTTATAACCCGGATGGAAGCAAAATGCTGTATTGCCGGAAAGGAAATGAGGAATACTATTGGAAACGCTATAAAGGCGGACAGTACCAGGATATCTGGATGTATGATTTCAAACAAAAACAATTCACTGCCATTTCGGATTATGTGGGAAAGAACAGCTACCCGATGTGGATTGGAAATAGTATGTATTTTGTGTCGGATCGCACCAATGGAATCGCCAATCTTTACGTTGAAGACCTTACAACGAAGGCCATAAAACAAGTAACCAGCTATACTGATTTTGATGTTATGTGGGCTGAGAACGACGGCGAACAAATAGTCTTTATTCAAAGCGGGTACCTGAACATTTATGATACGAAGACGAGCCAGGTAAAGAAAATATCCATAACTATTCCTTCCGACAGATGGCGGATGAGGGACAGGGTAATTAATCCGAAAGAATATGTTCATTCAGTCAATATATCGAATGACGGAAAAACTGCTGTGCTCGAATCACGTGGTGATATATTTACAATCCCGGCAGGAAAAGGAACTACAAAAAATATTTCCAATACACCCGGAACGCGGGAAATGTATCCGCAGATTTCACCGGATGGGAAATGGATAGCATTCTTTTCAGATAAATCCGGCGAGTACCAGCTTTATATGCAAAGTACCGAAGGCGGCGAGTGGAATCAGCTTACATCGAAACTTGACAAGTTCATTTACCATCTTTCCTGGTCGCCGGATGGAAAGAAAATCCTGTTTGGGAATAAGGAATTTGCGATTTTTTACCTGGATGTAGAGTCTAAAAAACTAACCGAAATTGACAGATCAAACCAGTTAAAGAACGATGAATTTGTGTGGGAAGAAAGCGACTATAGCTGGTCGCCCGACAGTAAATGGATTACCTACAGTTTTACGAATTTCAACCGGAACAATGTTATTTACATCTATAACCTCGAACAAAAGAAAAAGTACGCTTTAACAATCGATTTCTTCGATAACCTTTATCCGTCTTTCGACGCAAACGGCAAATACCTTTATTACGTTTCGAGCAGGAATTTTGAACTGCATATGGACTTTTACGAAGACAACCACGTTATGGCAACACCACAGCAGGTAATGGTTGTGCAGCTACGGGATCATGAAACCCCGCCTTTTGAAGATCCTATCACAAAGGAAGAAAAGAAAGCGGAAGATCAGTTCAGGATTGATATTGATGGAATTACCGCTAGAACCTATCCGCTTCCGATTGAACCCGGCAATTATTTCTTCCTGAAGGCCGGAAACGGAAAAGTGATGTGGAGTTCGGTGGAGAATTTTACGGAAGACGAATATGAACAGATTTTTAACCCCGGAACCCAGTCTAAATGGACGCTGAATATTTTCGATATGTCTTCAAAGTCATTGGTTGTTTTGAACGATAAGATTAAAAATTGTGATTTGTCAGCCGACAGAACTCATATGATAATCCAGAAGGATGCGGATTGCTATACAACTTCGGTTGATGACGCGTTTAAGTCAAAAGGTACAGGCAGCAAGCTAAGCCTGGATGGTATGAGCTACACCGTGAATAATATTGCCGAATGGAATCAGATTTTCAATGATACCTGGCGCTGGTACCGCGACTTTTTCTACGATAAAAACTTTCATGGCCACGACTGGAAAGCGATGGGCGATAAGTTCAGAGCATACATTCCATACCTTTCGTCACGCGAGGAATTAAACTGGTTACTGTCGCAGATGGTTGGCGAGATTAGTGTTTCGCATACTTACGTTGGCGGCGGTGATATGGGCCCGGTGAAACTCCCTGAAACCAAAGTTTACACAGGCTGGCTGGGTGCTGATTTCGTTCCCGATAAAGCTTCTGGTTTATACAAGTTTGATAAAATCTATGGACCGACGGATTATAATCTCGATCTGAAATCACCGCTGGTTCGTCCGGATATTGATCTAAATGAAGGTGATTACCTGATTGCAATAAATGGAAACGAGATTAAGGCACCTGAAGATTACTCCAAGTATTTGCAGCTCATTGCCGGTCAGGCGGTAACTGTTACCCTAAACAGTAAGCCAACCAAAGAAGGTGCAAAAACCTACGAGATAAAGCCAATCAGGAATAACAGCCAGCTCCGGTATTTCCGCTGGATTACCGACAATATCAACTATATAGCTAAAAAGACCGATGGTAAAGTTGGCTACATGCATATTAATGCGATGGGTGCAGGTGGAGTGGGCGAGTTTGATAAATACTGGCGTGCATTCCGGTATAAGGAAGGACTCATTATTGACGTGCGAAGAAATTCCGGTGGATGGACAGAATACTTTATGATTGATAAACTTGAACGTAAAATGACAGCCAATAATGTTTTGCAGGGTATGGTTCCTTTCAGGTATCCGGGAAGCACTTCAACCGGACCTTATGTTGCCATTTCCAATGAATACAACGGTTCGGATGGTGAGGCTTTCATCGAAGACTTTAAAGCGAATAAGCTGGGTACAGTGGTTGGCGTTCCATCATGGGGCGGCCTGGTTGGAATTTTAAATGCACAGACTACCATTGATAACGGGACTGTTAATCAGTCAAACAATTGTTTTTATGGCAAAGAAGGAAAATGGCTGGTTGAAAATCACGGCGCTGATCCTGATATCCTGATTGATAATGACCCGGCTTCAGTGATGGCAGGAAAAGACAACCAGCTGGATAAAGCCATAGAAGTTGTTCTGCAGAAAATAAAGGAACACCCGTTTACTTTTCCTCCGGTACCGGAGTATCCGAAAAAGTAATGTATTTTTAATGCTTAAAGTAATAAAACTAAAATGCCGGGAAGTTTCCGGCATTTTAGTTTTATCATAATTTGTTGGGAATTAAAACTGGTGTTTCGGTTTAGGTTCGCCTGTCAGTATCTTTCGATCCAGTTTTTCGGATCCCGGCCAGTACTTATTATGGCCAATACTTCCATCGTATTGGTTTCTTCGTTAATGTAGTAATGAACCAATTAGGGAAATTTCGGCACCGGCATACACCTGATTTCATGGTATCTGGTGGCAAAAATCTGAGGGTTTTTACTTAGGTGGTTTATCTTTGCTATGGCTGTATTTTGGAACCTTTTCCCCAGTTTCGTCTGTGTTTTATTATACCAGTTGGTTATATCCTGAATATCAGCAAGGGCTTCAGGATCAATTTTGATCTTGTACTTCTTCATCAGACCTTCATTGTATTCTGGGCTTCGTCCCAATCTACAAGTCTTTCCGGGTTTTTACGAACCTTATCATAACGCTCCATTACTATTTGTTGGTGGGCATCCGGGACGTCATAAATATCCTTTTCTTTTTTTATTGCGTAGTCGAGAATACTTTTAATTGCATTAATAAGGTTAATATCGTTCACCTGTTAAAATTGCTCAATGATACTTTCTTTTTGCGCTTGTATGTCCATTTGGACACTTTTTAAAGTAATAACAATGCTGGTACAAAAATACGAAACAATAAGGTGCTATTTGAAATGAGTGATATAATTATTGCTCCGGAAGTCTGACTTCTATTTAAGTTCAATGAAATATCTTAAATCTGGATATATATTTAGTA
>Ga0268283_1000668_pt1 | contig 20221 bp, 20 predicted proteins | sample saktaG_13_FD_190140 | JGI IMG/M metagenome (GOLD analysis project Ga0268283, IMG submission 190140) | Saline water microbial communities from Sakinaw Lake, British Columbia, Canada - sak_2013_06_06_36m | ecosystem: Environmental > Aquatic > Non-marine Saline and Alkaline > Saline ... | reverse complement strand
GTGAGATGATCTCCTCTTCCAGTTCCTCAAACCAGTCTTCGAACAAGACCAGAAGATCCGGGTCGGTCATCGCCATAAGCTGCTTTGACTGAGCGACCTTATCCACCAGTCTCTGACACATTTGCGTTGGGTCGACACCTTCGCCCATGCATTCGGCCAGTCAGAGATGGACCAGGCTTGAGACCTTATCTCCTCCGGACTCTCCCATGAGGCCCCACAGGAATTCCGAACGGACCTCTTCACCCAAAGCCGAGAAAAGTACTTTCAACGCTTTGGATAACTCTGCGAGCGCTTCTTCAGGGTCCATGCGACCAACTATTTTCAGTATCTCTTCCATACGGATCAAATCACCTCCCCCATCCTCAAAAGGTTTTTCTCGCGGCCAACAGATCTGTTGCCACGGTGCTCAATGTTCTAACGACATCAAGAATTCGATGGTCAACCAATTCGTAATAGATGAACGGACCAATGCGCTCGATCTTGACCAGGAGTGAACGCTTGAGCTCCCTCAGGTGATGAGAAACGAGGGGCTGAGAGAGACCGAGCGCTTCAACGATGCTGGAAACGGATTTCTTGCCGCAACTCACGCAAAGGATGATCCGCAGCCTATTCTCGTCAGAAAGGCTTCTGGCCAGAAAAGCGACTGTCTGGAAATGCTCGTTGCGCAGCACCATTCCCTCCTGCTCCACGGGGTATTCCTCACTTTTTCCAGTCACATCGAGGCCGTTTAACGGCTTTTCCCGGACTATCTTTTCCATAAACAATCCATCCTGTTTTATGTTGAGCCTGAAGAGGCTATTGCGGTTGTTGCGAAGCAGCAAATAGCACGCGCCTTCTTCATCGCGACAAAATGAGCAGATGCCAGAGCGGCCGTGCATCCGACCGCGGTGGCGATGTGGAATTCCCGCCGAGGCAGTTTCGATCGATCTCAAACGATATTTCACAACCACTCAAATAAGCATATTCATATATTAGTAGTTGTTTATATGATGACAACATCGAATGTCAATAGTTAAATTGGGGGTCCCTATAAGAAAAGTTTTGCGGAGGGATTGTATTCGGGTTTTCGAAGAAGCGGATGGGAAAGTGGGGAAGTATTAAATGGACCGTCGAGATGCTACACCGATAGGATCAGGCACATTTTCAAGGAAGTTGCTGAACTTGTACTATGGAATGAACGATCCGATTTGTGAATGAATTCGTTCATACGAAATACTCTTTCTAATTCAAATCGCGGTGCAGTACCACGGAAAAGCAGTTGAACAAGACCCAGATGGGCTCTCCTTTTTTAAGATCGAGGCGCTCGCCGCTTTCCCGGGTAATGACAGAACACAGCTCCGTCCCGTCCTCAAGGCGAACCGCATATTCGGTCATGATCTCACCTTCCGTGATTCTGGAGATGGTGCCCTGAAATCGGTTTTCAGCCGTACAGCCCGGTTCATCATTGCCTTTTTTTAAAATCACCCAGGGGGCCTTGACTTCCGCGGTGATCAGCGATCCGACTTTCAGGCCCAGTCTGATCAGGCTGTCATTGGTGATCACGGTCGTCACCGACGCACCGGCGATGGTGAGCATGTCGATTTTCGACTGAATATCGCCAGGTTGAATCGCACGGATTTTACCGAAAAAGATGTTGCGCGCGCTGGTTTTTCGAAGTGACTCTTTTTCAATATAAAATCGGCTCGCCTGCTGAATATCCTCATCGGAAAATTCAACATAGGAGGCTGCCAGGTTGGGTGTGGAATGTCCCAGCATCCGCTGGACAACCTGCAAAGGCATGTTGTTCTGGATCAGCTCCGCACCCCGGGATTTCCGGATGGCATCCGGAGCGCCGTGCGCCGGGAGAAAGCCGCAGGACGCTGCGCGTTCGTAGAATTTACGGCGGACATGCCCTGGATCAACCTGAAACCAATGGTCTGGGGACGGCTTCAACAAAGGATCTCCCAGGGCAGCCATGAGCTCATTGAAAAGGGCCTCAGGCATCTGGACTTCACGTATTTTCCGACCTTTATCAGCCCCGGTTTTTCCAAAACACACCACCTGCCGGCGTCGGTCAATGTCCTGAAACGGATTTAGCGCCAGGACTTCATTCAGTCTGGCGCCTGTATAACGAATTAACAGAAAGATCATCAGGATACGCTTGCGGGATAAAGAAATGTCGGATCGCAGCGATCTTTCCACCCATTCGCGGTATGATTGTTCCAGTTGGCTCAGTTGTAGCGTATTCAGACAATTGGTCTCATTTTTCGCAGAGATATTGCTTGCTTGGACGGACCGATTCCTTATTGAAGGCGGCATGATGGTCACCTGTTGCAGTTGATATTCAGTTTTTTGGATTCTCCCATGATCATTCCACGCATCATTTTTAGAACCTCCTCTTTTTTAGCACATCCAATGGTTTTTGCAAAGTATCCAAAACTTTCTTGACAGCTCACAAAATTTATTGATAATGATAAGCACGATAAATTGTATAATCGTGTCATTTGTTGAATGACAACTTTCCCAAAGGAGGTCCTGTCATGTTTTTTCAAACTGCCGGAATTGAAGTCTCCATCTGGATTCCCCCCCTGGTCGCTTTTTTTATTTCCTTTTTTACATCCATGGGCGGCGTGTCCGGAGCCTTTCTGCTACTCCCATTTCAGATGTCATTTCTTGGGTATGTCAATCCCTCTGTCAGTGCTACCAATCAACTGTTCAACATTGTAGCGATCCCAAGCGGTGTATATCGTTACTATAAGGAAGGGCGCATGGTCTGGCCCCTGACTTGGGTCGTTGTGATCGGTACCCTGCCGGGTGTTCTCATCGGCGCCATCGTTCGCGTTGCCTATCTTCCCGACGCCAGAAATTTCAAAGTATTTGCTGCCGGAGTACTCCTTTATATCGGAATTCGGATGATTCGGGACCTGACGCAGAAAAACGCGGGCAGCACTGACAAGGCCGCCAGTGAAAAGCGATTTCAGGAGCTTGTGCGCAATTATCGCAAACAAAATGATCCGTCAAAACCCGGAAATCCGGAAGTCCTTTCGCCTATCACCGACATCCATTTCAATTTCAAGCGGTTGGGGTACACCTTTTACGGCGAGTCGTTTGATGTGTCTTTCTGGGGCATATTCACCCTCAGTTTCATTGTGGGAATTGTAGGAGGCATCTACGGCATTGGCGGCGGCGCCATTATCGCCCCGTTTTTTGTCACATTTTTTGGACTACCGGTTTATACCATTGCCGGCGCTGCGCTGATGGGAACGTTCATCACCTCGGTGGCAGGCGTGTCGTTTTACTCGGCCATCGCTCCATTTTATCCTCATCTGTCGGTGGCTCCGGACTGGCTGCTCGGCATTCTGTTCGGTCTGGGCGGAATGGCCGGCATGTACCTGGGCGCGCGTTGCCAGAAATTTGTTCCAGCTCGTGCCATCAAATGGATGCTTGCGGGCATCATTATTTTTACCGGAATAAAATACGGCCTTGCTTTTTTTGGAATGTAAATCAACGGGCCTCTGTCCCATCGAGTGATCTTTTTTTTGAATCGAACATTTAGCATGAACAATGTCGAGCGGTCCCTCTGGAATATGAAACAGGGATGCGGTTTTCCCAGTCAATACCGCCAGGGTATTCTGAAATTTGGCCCGCTGGATGGCGATGTCCGATGCCTGCGCTTCCGCAGTTTTCAAAACAGTCTCGGCCTGCCAGGTTATCTGGCACATTATTATCCAGTGCTCAGGGTGCCTCGACACAAATGTCGAAATCCATCCGGAACGCATCCCGCGGAACCGATCCAAACGCCTGATACCTTGCTGGAAAGTTGACAATTGTCTGCGTACGCAACCCGATATTTTTGCTTGACGAGTAACACGGGCAGGGTTATATATCGATAAAAAGCGATATAGGAATATACCATGAAAGAATTTATCAAAGTCATGAAAACCCTCTCGGACCCCAGCCGGATAAAAATTCTTAAGATGCTCCAGCAGCGGATGCTGTGCGTCTGCGAAATCCAGGCTGCGCTGGGCCTTGCTCAGTCAACGACTAGTAAACACCTTAAACTGCTTGAAAATGCCGGTCTGGTGGTATCCTCCCGGGATGGGCTATGGATCAACTACCGGTTGTCCGACGGCGCTCAGAGCGAATATGCAGCCAGGCAGATCGACAGCCTCAATTTCTGGCTGGATGATGATCCGCAGATCGTTGAACTGGTCAAAAATCTGCCCCAGATTCGTCGCGAGACCATTTTGAATTCAACCAAATCATGCCCACAGGAGGCGCCCCATGTTGCTCGAAAATTATGAGCTGGAGATTTTTAACTCAAAATGCAATCCCGGCGCCATGTCCGTCCACTGTTTTGCGCACCTGGCGCAGGATGTATCCGATGTCCTGCCTTACCTGAATACGCTTCTGGGCGGTTTTGAATATTTACGGGACCCGCCGTCCGTCACTTTCAAGGCCCAGGGCAAGCTCATCACGGTTCACGGCCGCAAGATCGCGGTCAATGCGCTCAAGGATGAGGTGGAAGCACGCAAAATTATCGAGTGGCTCAAGCGGGAGATTAACGACGCCTGGGATCGGCGGGATCAGATCGAGCCCAGTGTTCAGGCAACCCCCCGGCCCAAGCTGATCGAGATTTTAAAGCTTCTGCCCAAAACCAACTGCAAGGCCTGCGGGGAGCTCACCTGCATGGTGTTTGCCGCTCGGGTCGCCGAAGGCGCCAAAGGCATCCAAAGCTGTCCCGAGCTTACCCCGGATGCGCGATCTGCACTGGACGCCTATCTGGGCCGGTTCCATTTTTCGGATTAAGGAAACCCGTTAAGTCATGCCGTTTCACTGGAATATGAATCCCGTCCTCTTTCAAGTCGGTCCTTTGACGATCCGCTGGTATGGAGTCTTTTTCACGGCTTCATTTCTGGCGGGTTATAAACTCATGCAGTGGATTTACAGGCGGGAAGGCCGGCCGGAAATCGAGCTGGAAAGCCTTTTCGCATATATGTTTACCGGCGTTCTTTTAGGCGCGCGCCTGGGACACTGCCTGTTTTATGATCCGGTTTTCTACCTGAGCCATCCCATCGAAATCCTTAAAATATGGGAAGGCGGATTGGCCAGCCACGGGGCTGCGCTGGGCATTTTGGCCTCGCTTTTTGTGTTTACGCGGCCATGCGCTCGTCCTTCCTACCTCTGGCTGCTCGATCGCATCGTTCTTCCCGTTGCGCTGGCCGGCTTTTTCATCCGCATGGGAAATTTCTTTAATTCGGAGATTGTCGGAATTCCCTCAACCCGAAGCTGGGCCGTGGTGTTTGAAAGCGTGGATGCGATTCCCAGACATGCGGTTCAGCTCTATGAAGCCATGGCGTACGCAGTCATCTTTGTCCTGTTGATTCTGGTGTATCGCCGCAAGCAGAACAGTTCCAGGCACGGGATGCTGCTCGGTCTGTTTCTGGTTTCGGTTTTCTCCGCACGTTTTATGCTTGAATTTCTGAAAACCCGGCAGGCGGCGTATGAGGCGAGCCAGATACTCAGCGTGGGTCAGTGGCTGAGCATTCCGTTTGTCATCCTCGGATTGATTCTGCTGGAAAACAACACCCGATATCAAGCAAAACAAAAATTCATGAGCCGTTTATGGATATTGGCAATTTCAGTTATGATCATCGTTTTTCCGGTTCACGGTACGTCAATGGCAAGCGATCCTTCGATGATACAGGTGAATTCACTTCAGGAATTGGTGGACAGGTTCGATTCTTCAAGCTGCAGGGAATGTCATGAGCAGATATTTACACAGTGGGAGAAATCCCATCATTCCCGTTCATTAATGGGTATAAATGACTATATATTTATTGCGTCATACCTCAAAAAAGGCCCTTTGGCCATACCATCTGGAGAAAAAGCCACAAAAAAGAACTTTCCCTGTTTTAAATGTCATTTTCCCCAGATCGAATTTGCCACGGATTCGGTCGCGGCGGAGATTGCCAAGGCCGTATTGGATAATGATAAGGTGACGGTTCGCAAGCTGAATATCGGTTGTTTGATATGTCACCGCGAAAAAGCCGTGGTTCATGGCCGGCCGGACATGAATGTCATTTATGGAAATAATGACATCAAGGATCACCCCGAGTCGCCTGTCCGGAAAAGTCCTCTTCTTAAGAATTCGTTAATGTGCGGGCAGTGCCACGGGCTGGGCCCCAACCTTGAATTCGAAACGCCGGTTCAATGTGCAACGCTATACGGGAGCTATCTGCACGCTTATATTCCATCAGGCGGTACAGAGACCTGTCAGCAATGCCACATGCAGGGGGGGGATCATTACATGCCCCCGAATTTCAATAACCGGACGGAATTGTCCGAGCGACTGCGGAATGCACTTCCGATGCAGGTCCGGGCGCTGGCATATTCGTTTCAGCCAAAGGAAGAGGATATCCGGCCGATGGTGGTGGTTAATACGAAAATCTTTAGCAAGGCGGGTCACCGTATTCCTGACGGCTGACCGTCCAAGACTGAAGTGGTCCTGGATGTGACCGCAAACGCTTCTGACGGAAAACAAATATTTCACACTTCTAAAATTTACATGCCCCAGGCTACCGATTCCCGCTCGAACCACATGGTTCTGGGACCTGACAAAAAACTGGGGTTAATTCGGGATACAAGCATTCAGCCCTTTGCACCCAAAGAAGAAAACATCGAAATTCCATTGCCTCAGGGAGTAACGGATGTCGATCTGGAAGTTAACTTGAGCTATCAACCGAGACCAGGTGATATTTATCCTATCCACAATATCAAAAAGCACGTCAGCATCGATCCGAAATAGGTGAAGGGAGCACGCCCTTTCAAGACCCGTTATGCGGAACTGGCGAGGCTGGAACATCCAAAATTCTGGCCGGTAACCTCTCTCCACGAAGCCATCTCCTCGATGGAACGCCGGATGATCCAAGATGCCATGCATCAGGCGGATTTCAACCAGTCGCAGGCGGCCCTGCTTTTGGGCCTCAGCGAAAGAATGCTTAGATACAAGCTGAAAAAATACCCATTGACGGGTCGATCGGGAAACTCCGGACGGGTTTGATACTCAGGGTGTCTCCTGGCCCAGGAGACGGGCGATTTCCCGCGAGCATCACCTTTTTCTTGGGCTCAGCTCCTTGCATTTTCCCATCGAACAGGCGCCCGTTGTGGTTTTAATGGCTTCCAGACTCCGCGCGCCTTCCTGAATCGCCTCCAGAATCCGGCCTTTGGACACTTTCGAACAGTAACAAACCATCTCACTCAAAGGCGCCATTAAAATATCTTCAGTAAAAAGCATCGCTTCTCTACCTCCTACGCTACTGATTTATAATGATTTCCACTCCTGATGGACCCGCCCCAGGCTCAGATCCAGAATCAACCTGGCGATACTCACGGAACGCTGTGCCTGCCGCAGCAGCGACTGATTGGTAAGAAGCGCCGCCTCGGCATCCAGAACAAAATTGATCACACTCCGGCCGGCATCATACTTAAGCCGTTCGTTGCGAAGCACCTCTTCGGCCTGTTCAACCGATTGCCGGGTGGCTTCCACCCGCTTTTCAGCGCTTTCAAGCTCGGCAAGCGCGCTCTTTACTTCTTTTTCGATATTGAGTCGAAGCTTTCTTTCGGCGGTTTTGGCAAGCTGCGCCTGCGCAGCGGCGGACTCGATCTGCCCGGCTCTCTTGCCGGCGTCGAAAAAAGGAAAGGTGACGCGGAGGCCAACCGCCCAGTCATCGGCTGCGTTATCCGGACTGACCCCCTGCGGGCCTGCGCTTGACGTGGGTTCATTCCCTCCGTATTCATAGACCCCGGCACGAAGTTCGATGCGCGGCCACTGCGACCGGTGAGCCGCTGTTTCCTGAGCCATCGCGGCCCGGATCTCATGTTGCTGCGAAACCAGATCCGGCCGATTCGATATGGCCTCCCGTATCATCTCTTCGACGCTTTCCGAAACGATAGGAACTGCTTTATCCGGAAGTGCGTACACCAGCGGCGGCAAATCCCCCTCAAATCCCATGTCAGCGGCAAGCTGATTGATGGTGACGCGGCGCCCCGCTTCCAGAGTTGCAAGATCGCTTTCAATCTGGGCAAGGCGGGAAGAAATCTTGAGGACATCCGCCGGAACGGCCCTCCCGGCATCGGCAAGCTCCCGGGTTTGGGTCATCAGCGCCTGAAGGCTTTTTCGGGTGGACTGTGCCGCTTCCATCAGGTCGTCATAGGTCAGGGCCTTCAGGTACAGGGACGCCACATTGTATGCCACCTGCTGTTTTTGTCTGCCCTGGAGAAATTGTGACGAAAAAATGTGCTCTCTGGCCGCAGCCAGTTCACTGGACGTCTGCTGGAAATCCCACACCAGGACTTTCAGCTCGGCCCCGGCCATATAGATGGTATCTGAAAACCGGATCACCTGCGGCGCGGTGGCCGGCGGATAGGCATGATCGTGGCCGGCATGGCTTATATCTCCGAAAACATCTATCTGCGGCAGCAGCGCTGCCCTGGTCGTCTTGGCAGCGCCTTCCCGCCGGGCGGTTTCGAATTTTGCGGATTGCAGGTCCGGATTATGTGCCAGCGCGTAACCTATGGCCTGATCAAGCGTCATTTCGGTAGTTATTTCTTGGGCGGGCAATGCGTCCGCGCCCGTTGTGGGGATTCCCGCCGCAAAAAGAAAAAACGCCAATAATATAATCAGGATGCGCTGCCCGCGCAAATCGGCTGTTTTTTTAATCAGCGCTTTCATGCGTGTCCTCCGCTTTCTGCATGGATTGCCTCCCGGAGATGCTCCGGCAGTCCGAAGCCCGGCTTTTTCGCATAGATCAGGTTATAGGCCACGGGAATCACGAAGAGACTGAAAAGGGTCGAGGCGAAAAGCCCGAAAATAAGGGACCAGGCAAGCCCCGCAAAGACCGAGTCCATCGTGATGGGAAAGGCGCCGAGCATGGCCGCCCCAGATGTAAGAAGAATCGGACGAAGCCGAACGGCACAGCTTTCCACAATGGCGGGGATCAGCGCTTTTCCCCGGCTCAGGGAAATGTGAATAAAATCGATGATGATGATTGAGTTTCGCGCTACAATTCCCGACAGGGCGATCATTCCGATCATGGCGGGAGAAGAAAAAAACATGGGGTTGAGGAAGGGGCCCACCATGCGGAGCCCGACATGGTTCAGAAGCCAATAGCCGGGCATGACCCCGATCACCATGAGCGGGATGGCCAGCATGATGACAAGGGGCAGGCCAAAAGATCCGGTCTGATAGACGAGCAGGATATAAATGCCCAGCAGCGCCCCCAGAAAGCCGACCCCCAGATCCCTGAAAATGTGAACGGTGAGGCGCATTTCGCCTTCATCCCACCACTGCACCCGAATGCCTTCCGGGATCGCCCATGACACCCCGCCGCCTTTGTGCATGAGCGTGCGTCCCTGAAGCGGACGGGCTTTTGCATCCGACACCCCGGGCCCCGCGGGATGCATCTTTTCGGGAAGCGTGTTGTCAGCCTGAATATCCATGATCGTCTCCACCGGAGGCCTTCCCGCCATCTCCGCCGTGACATACACGACAGGCTCCAGATCGCGGTGATAAATCGTTTTGTCTTCCATCGTCTCCTGCCAGCGGCCCAGCTCGGCGATGGGAACCATGTTTCCCCGGACGCCCTTTACATAAACCCGTGCGAGATCAAATGTGTTTGAGCGCTGCGCCCTGGGCAGCCAAATTATGATCTGAAGCGGGTTTTTCTCGTCGGGGACAGCCAGTGTGCCAACAGGTACCCCCTCCAGACACATTCGAATGGTCCGGCTGATGTCTTCGGTGGTGATCCCGTTGAGGGCGGCTTTTTCTTTATCAACGGTAAAGACTTCTTTCACCTGGTCTTCTTCAACAGTATCGTCCACATCGACCACACCGGGCTCTCGAAGCATCCTGGCTTTGACAATCCGTGATGCGGCAATCAGGTCGTCATAGCTCTGACCGGGTTGACCGTAAACAGCCGCAACAACCGTTGAAAGCACCGGAGGCCCCGCGGGAAGTTCCACAATCTTGAGCTTGGCGCCGCTGCTTGCGGCAATGGCGGTCAAATCGCCGCGCAGCCTCAGGGCGATCTCATGGCTTGCGGCAAGCCGCTCAGTCTTGTGGATGAGGTTCACCCGGATATCGGCCCGGTTGGGAAACTCCCGGAGAAAATATTTGCGCGAAAGTCCGTTGAAATCCACCGGAGAATGCGTGCCGACATAGGCTTCGAAATCAGTTGCTTCGGGTACGGTTTGCAGGTAGTCCTCAAAATCCCGGACAACGCCATCGGTGCGTTCCAGAGTGGTCCCCGAAGGCATATCGATGACCAGCAGCAGCTCATCCTTGTTGTCGAAGGGAAGCTGTTTGGGCTGCACCCTGCGTGTGGCCACCAGCGAAAGGCTTGCGATAAAGGCCAGAAAAATCACGAAAAGAAATCCGTAGGACAGCAGACGGCTTTTTAGAAGCGGCTCCAGTAGTGGCCGAAAGATACGATAAAGGCGGGTTTGCTTGATATCCACCGGTTCATGGGGCGCAGGGATGGATTCTGCCGAATTTTGTCCTTTTGCATAGCGTCCTTTCAGGGCGTGATAGGCCAGCCAGGGTGTAATGGTAAAAGAAACGAACATGGACATGAACATGGTGACGGGAACGTTTACCGCCATCGGCCGCAGATAGTCGTGCATCTCTTCGGTCACGAAAAAAAGCGGCAGAAAGGAGATAATCACCGCGATGGTTGCGGCAATAAGCGGGGGACGCACTTCGTTGACCGCTTCCAGAACAATGTTGCGCGTCGCACTGCCCATCATTTCAAAATGGCGGTGGATGTTTTCCACATCAACAATGGGGTCGTCCACCAGAAGCCCCAGAGAGACCGTCAGCGCAAACAGGGTCACCCGGTTGATGGAAAAGCCAAAGAGGTAGTTGACAGCAAGGGTCAGCCCGAAAACGCACGGCACCGCCACCGCCACCACAAGCGATTCGGTAAATCCCAAGCCCATCGTCAGCAGAGCGATGACAACGATGATGCCGACCGCAAGCCCTTCCACAAGTTCATTCACTTTATCGTTGGCCGTAATGCCGTAATTTCGTGTAATGGCCACACTCACGTCATCCGGGACAACCTCTTTTCGAATAGTATCCATGCGGGCAAGGATACCTTCGGCCACCCGGACGTTGTTGGTTCCTTTTTGCTTGGCAATGGCGATGGTCACTGCCGGCTGCGATACCGGCGGCTTCAGGGGGTCGGATGTGGCGGTGGCGCCGATCCACTGGCCCGCCGCGCCCGCTTCTTTGCGGTGCGTCCAGGCGGGTCCAGCGCTGAAGCGCACATAGCTGGTCACTTCACCCGGACCGTCCGTTACCCGCGCGACATCTTTCAGGTAAATCGGACGGTCGCCGGATGTCCCGCCGGTAGAGGACTTGTCTGTGGAGATGCCAACCACCAGGGATTCCACGTCCTGCTTTCCAGATAGAAACCGGCCGGCCTCCACGCGTACTTCCTGATCCGCCCGTGAAAACTCCCCTGCCTGAAAATTGGCATCCGCCCCCTGCAGGGCGCGGCTGATATCCAGAGGTGTTACGTGGAAGGCGGCCATGGCTTCGGGATCAGGCCGCACCAGAAGCTGACGGGGTCTTCCGCCGATAATGGATGTAATTCCGGCATCGGGAACAGACTGGAGCCGGTCCAGCACCTCTTCAGCGATGCGGCGCAGGCTGTAGTCATCCTCGCTGGAACTGGTGAAGGTAAGGGTTGCGATGGGAACATCATCGGTTTCAACGGGTTTTACGATGTAGCCGGAAACCCCGGCCGGAATGCGGTCGCTGTTCTGGTCAAGCCATTTGCGAAGCTTCACCAGACTTTTTTCCCTATCCTGCCCCACGAAAAAGCGCACCGTGACAATGCTTTTTCCGGGAAGCGACCGCGAGTAAACGTATTCGACGCCGTCGATCTGAAAGAGATATTTTTCAAGACGCGCGGAAACGAGCTGTTCAACCTCTCTGGCCGAATGGCCTGGAAAAGCGACAAGGATATCGGCAACCGGAATCACGATCTGGGGCTCTTCCTCACGCGGCGTCACCATCAGCGCCACGGTTCCAACCGTAATGGAGAGCAGAATCAGGATCAGGGAAAGGTTGGATCCGAGAAAGGCGCGGACGATGCGGATGGGCAGACTGTCATGTCCCGGTTTCATGGCGTTCCCCCCTGAGACGAAGGACACACCACTTTTTCGTCCTCGGCAAGACCGCTCAAAATTTCCACCTGATCCCCCACGCTCCCGCCGGTTTGAATCGAGCGCCGTTTGATATGGTCTCCCACAACGACATCCACCAGAGTAAGCTGGCCGATCCGGATGATGACATTTTCAGGAACGAGTATTCTCTTTGTTTGGCGAATGGGAATGGAGAGGCGTCCGAACATGCCGGGATACAGCCCGCTGGTATGGGGCAGTGTGATGCGGGCGATTACGGTCCGGGTAGTTGGATCAATCGAAGGTACAATCTCAACGAGTTTGCCATCCATGGTTTTCCCGGTGGCCGCAATCTGTATCGCATAGGATTGCCCGATGCGCAGCAGAGACGCTTCCTGCTCGCGCACGTTCGCCTCAAGCCACAGATGGCTTTCCTCATACAGGGTCAGAAGCGCCTTGCCTGGCGCCGCCAGATCGCCCACATCGGCCAGCTTGTCGATGACAACGCCGGTTGCGGGGCTGCGGATTTCAGCGTAGCTCAGCGAAACATCCGCTTCCCGCAGGGCCTCCTGAGCGTGCTGTACGTCGGCTTCGCCTGTCCGAAGCCGCATATCCGTCTGGTCGAACTCAGATCGGGGAATCACCGCCCTGTCCATGAGCGGTTTATCACGCTGATAGTCGCTTGCCGCAAGATTCCGGGTCGCCTGGGCACGGCGCAGGGTTTCCTTTGCCTGAGCCGACCGGGCAGTGATGTCCCGGGAATCGAGGCGTGCCAGAAGTTCATCTTTTTTGACGCGCTGCCCGGCCCGGACCCGCATTTCGAGAATGTTGGCCGAAATGCGTGATGAGACCGTCATTCGGTATTCCGGCTGGATGGTTCCCACGGCCTCCGATATAATCGGCGTCAAAACAGCAACAACACTGCATGTGGAAACTCCGGCCGCGGGACGCATCTTTACATCCAGTTTTGCGGGTTCGATCCGGTCTTTACTGAACGCCCCGGTCAGCCAGAGCATCATCACGACAATGATAGCGATGGGAAGAATAAAGCGCGCGCTTTTTTTAATGTATGGATTGTCGATCATTGGCTTTACTCCCGAGTCAGTCCATGTGTGAGCTTGGATTTATGATTCTTCAGACTGTTTTTTCAGTCTATTCACCTGAGTTGTGACAAAAAGCAGATAACCCGAAAGGATAAAAAAGAAGACATCCCGCAAGACAGTCCACCCAGAAAGTCCGGATGAAGTTGTTTCAGTGGAAAAACACCCGCAGGAAATATTGAGACCCCTGGCCGTGTTGAAGATAAGAGCGCTCAGGAACACGACCATTAAGAGATTTACCCCAAGGACAGCGCCGGACACCCAGATTCCGGAAAGAAGCAGCATGCCCAGAATCAGCTCCAGCCAGGGCAGTATCAGGGCCATCAGGTTGATCAGTTGGGAGGGAAGAATCTGATAATTAAACACAGCCTCGGCAAACGCGGCCGGGTGAAGGATCTTGTCAAAGCTGGCATAAATAAACACCCCGCCCAGTATCAGTCGTGCGGCAAGAGCAACGTGCCGGGGCCATGTTTTTTGGGACCATACGGTCTGGTTGCCATCATGATTGTTCGGCTGGGCTGGGCTTACGGCAGTGCAGGTATCTTCGCAGAATAGATTTCCGTTACCGCAGGCGTTGGTTTCAAACTGCAGGACCGGATGATCGATGCCGAATTCGTGGAAAAGCGCATGGCTGATTTTTTCCCGAAGTTGCCGAGTTTGGCTGATGGGCTGGTCTTTGACCACCACATGACAGGAAAATGCCACGCCGGATGATCCCAGGCTCCAGGCATGAAGATAGTGTGCCCCAAAAATGTCCTGAAAATTCTGCAAAAACGTTTGCACCGACTGGATGTCTAGGTGTCCCGGGGTGGCATTCATGAGAATGGCGGCCGATTCTTTTAAAATGCTCCAGCCGTTTTTCACGATGAATATCACGATGAACACGGACAGAAGTGGATCCAGCCAGTACCAGGGCTTAAAGATCAAAATCAGGCCGTTCAGGAGCACCGCCACGGATGTCAGCATGTCTCCTATCATGTGAAGAAATGCCCCGCGAACATTCAGACTGTTCTTGGCATCCCGGTGAAGCAGCCAGGCTGAAAAACCGTTTCCGATAACGCCGATGGACGCAATCCCCATGACCAGACCGCCGGAAACGATCTCCGGGTTTCGAATCCTTTGAAACGCACCATAGACGATTATTGCGGATGCGCCGAAGAGAATCGCCACATTCAACAGGGCGGCCAGGATCTCAGCCCTTCGGTATCCAAAGGTGTTGTGAAGGGACGCGCCTTTTTTGCCGATTTTGAGGGCGATGTAAGAAATCAGAATCGCCGTAAAGTCGCTGAAATTACGCGTGGCATCGGAAATCAGGGCCATGCTGTGCGCCGCAATGCCGCCAAAAATCTGTACGACCGGAATGATGAAATTCAGGGCAAGGGTGATCAGAAGCCTTGTGCCCGTGGAATTCTCCGAAAGAGTGTGATGGTGCGTGCAGCCGTTGGAATGCCCTTCAGAACGGGCGCTGCAATCCTTCCCGTTTTCAGGAATCTGCTTTTCACAGTTGCAACTGTCTCGAATCAATGTGGTCTGTTCCATCTAACCCTTCTTATCTTCCAAACTTCTCAACGTCTTTAATTTCCTGTCTCAACAGGCAATCCGGCATTCCGCCATACGGTCCAGCCGTTGACCAGTACCCGGACGTTTGTAAATCCCAGATTCTCCAGAAACAGCGACAGATCCTTGCTCAGGTCACAGGTATCTCCGTCGCAGTAGGTAATGATCACGGCATCGTTTGCCATATCCGCGGTGACATCCATCACACGTTGTTCGGCTTCGTGCCATGGAAGGCTTATTGCGCCCTGAATATGTCCTTTGGTGTATTCATCCAAAGGCCGCGCGTCCATAAACACAGCGCCTTTGGATTGGTGGAGATTTTTGGCCTCATCCAGAGAAATGGCCATCTGCCGGCCCGATGGGGAAGTCAGCCGCGCTTCCGGCGACCAGTCTCCGATAAGCGGCAGAGGCGCCGGCCGGAAATGATTTGAAATCAAGGCAACTGCCACTGCCGCCAGTACGATTACCGACAGTTGCCGGATGGATCGGATCCACGGATGATATGGAACGTTTCTTTTCATGATGCGATAATTTTCCAAACCCTACGGCTTGCAGGTCAAATGGCAGACGCCCGTGGGCGTGGCCATCGTAAACGGGAAATATCTTTTCCGGAACCACAGAGCCACGTTCACCAGGGAAATCAATACCGGCACCTCCACCAGCGGACCGATCACCGCGGCAAACGCTTGCCCGGAGTCGATGCCGAACACGGCAACCGCAACGGCGATGGCCAGTTCGAAATTGTTGGACGCGGCGGTAAAGCTTAAAGTAGTGGTCTGCTCGTAGGTGGCCTTGAATTTCATGGACAGATAAAAGGATAAAAAGAACATGATGAAAAAATAAATGCAAAGAGGAATGGCGATCCGGATCACATCCAGCGGCAGTTGAACAATATATTCGCCCTTGAGGGAGAACATCACCAGAATGGTAAACAAAAGAGCAATCAGGGTGAGCGGGCTGATTTTGGGAATGAACCGCTCTTCATACCATTTTTTGCCCTTTGTTTTAATGCCGATCCAGCGGGTGATCATCCCGGCAATAAAGGGAATCCCGAGATAAATGAACACGCTTTCGGCGATCTGACCGATGGAAATATTGACGACCATGCCTTTAAGGCCCAGCCATTCGGGCAGCACCGTGATGAACACCCAGGCGTATACGGAGAAAAACAGGACCTGGAAAATGGAATTAAAGGCCACCAAGCCCGCGCAGTATTCCGTATCCCCGGATGCCAGCTCGTTCCATACGATGACCATGGCAATGCAGCGGGCAAGACCGATCAGAATCAGGCCCACCATGTATTCCTGATAACCGGATAAAAAGGTGACGGCCAGAAAAAACATCAGAATCGGGCCGATGATCCAGTTCTGAACCAGGGAGAGGAGCAAGACCTTTCCGTTTTTAAAGACTTCTTTCAGCTCCTCATACTTGACCTTGGCCAGCGGCGGATACATCATCAGAATCAGACCGACGGCAATGGGGATATTGGTGGTTCCCGCCTGAAACATGTTGATGACATCCCTGACCCCCGGAAACAGATATCCCCAGGACACCCCCAGGAACATGGCCAGAAAAATCCACAAGGTGAGAAAACGATCCAGAAATGAGAGTTTTTTGATGGCTGACATGAATCCTCCTTAGATTTTTGTCTTCATGAAACCAGCGGTGTCAAGATAAAGTATAGTCCGAGAAGGCCGATCAGGGCGCCGGCGCTCATCCGGAACCAGTTCCCGGCGCCTTGCCAGGCGCTGTTTTCCAGAATGCGGCGCACCAGCGCCGTCGAGCTTCCGGCGATAACGATGGGAATGCAGTGCCCCACGGCAAACATCAGGATCATCAGAACACCACTGGCAATCTGCTGCTGAACCGTAATGACGGCCAGAATCGGTGCAATAAAACCGAAGGTGCAGGAGCCGGAAAGCGTGCCGTATGCCACGCCGAGGCCCAGCGCGCCCAAGAGTCCCTTGAATTTGAGGCGGTGGAGAAAACTGCCGCCCATCGAGCATCCTTTGACTCCAAACATACCGAGGCTGACCCAGACAAGCACCAGACCCACCAGAATCTGCCAGTAATTGCCCACATCGCCCAGCATGCGGCCCAAAACTGCGCAGATAATGCCGATTGCGGCAATGCTGATAAATAGACCAGTGGTGAATACAATCGAATACTGCATGGCCTGCAGGGGTCTGGGCTGCTCCTTCTGGCCGCCGACGTAGGCGACCATCAGCGGAATGGAGGCCAGGTGGCAGGGGCTGAAGAGCACGCTCACCATTCCCCACAAAAAACATCCCAGCAGGGCCAGGGACGCGCCGCCGGTCATCCACTGGTTCACTGTCAGAAAAAAAGATTCGATCATGATGTCTCCCGGAGTCTGGCTTACTTCACGCCCATTTTGGTAAGCTGGCTGACAATGTCTTCTTCGCTCATAAATCCAACATGCCGATAAACTTCTTTCGCGTCCTTGTCGAAGAAAATCTGGGTGGGAATGCCCCGAATGCCGAACCGTGTGGCTGGCTCCCGATCTTCCCAGACATCATAAAAATGAATGAGTGCCTTTCCCTGATACGTTTTTTCGATTTTTTCCATGACTGGCATCATCATTTTGCAGGGAACGCATTTTTTGGCTCCCAGATCCACCATGGTGACCATTCCCTTGGCCGGGATTTCCTTGGTTTCCGCTGCCTGTGCTGCAGAGGATGTCAGAACGGAAAAAACCAAGGTCTGCGGAAAGCTGAAAAGAAAAAAGAACAGTCCTGCAATAATCAGTGACCCAGCCTGTGTCTTCATGTATTGGTTTTTCATGATATTTCCTATTATTTTGCGGCAGCCAGCCATTTCTTGATTTCGTCTTTCTTGGGAATCTTGCCAACGCTTTTTACTTCGCCGTTTATCACCACAGCAGGGGTGCCGAACACGCCAAAGCCTGCGATTTTCATCATATCCGTCACTTTTTCAACCTCGGCGGATATGCCGGCTTCGGCAACGGCTTCCTTAACCACTTTTTCCGTCTGCTGGCATTTGCTGCAGCCGGGACCCAGTACTTTGATTTCCATCACGATCTCCTTTCAGGTAAATATTTCTTCTTTGTATAAAACAGTTCAATCGTTCAGAACATCCGGGAGTTTTTCCACAAATACTTTGATTTCATCGCGCACCCGGCGGTAGTGGTCCATGGCTTCATCTTCCGTTGCCGCGTTTTCGGCCAGTTTGGGCGGATCTTCAAAGCCCCAATGCAGTCTTTTTGTTTTTCCCGGAAACAGCGGGCAGGATTCATTGGCCTGATCGCACAAGGTGATCACGTAATCAAAGGCGATGTGGCCCAGGCTTTCGATGGTCTTTGGAAAGCCGCCAGATATGTCGATGCCGATTTCCGCCATGCTTTTAACCGCGCGGAGATTCATTTCGCCGGGGTCCACACCCGCGGAATACGGCGCGATAAGATCCGATTTCAGGTGCCGCGTCAGTCCTTCGGCCATCTGGCTTCGGCAGGTGTTGCCGGTGCATAAAAAAAGTATTTTCAGTTTCTGTCCGTCGATTGGCTCCGGCTTATCGTTGATGGAACTATTTTGGCTGTTCATTTGTGTTCCTCCAGGATCATAACAGAAAGTTAAACAGATACCCGACGATCATAATGCCAACGCCCACGACGCCGAAAAAAGTTGCAATCAGCGTGGGTTTCAACACTTTACGAAGAATCACGGCTTCCGGCAGCGAGAGCGCAATCACGGACATCATGAAGGCAAGTACCGTTCCCAGTGCCGCGCCTTTTTCGATCAGGGCATGGACCACGGGGATGATACCGGCGGCGTTGGAATACATGGGGATGCCGATCACAACTGCAAGTGGGACCGACCACCAGGCGCCTTTTCCCATGATGGATGCCATGAACCCTTCGGGAACGTATCCGTGAATTCCGGCGCCCACGGCGATGCCGACTACCACATAGATCCAGACCTTTCCAACAATGTCTTTGACCGCATCCAGACCATATTGTATCCGGTCTGTCCAAGATAGTGTTTCTTCAGACGTGCTTCCGCCATTTGCATGAATCTGAAGCACCCAGTCTTCCAGAAAACGTTCCATGTGAAGTTTTCCGATGACCCATCCGGCAATCATGGCGATCAACAGTCCGGTGCTGAGATAAATAGCGGCGACTTTCCAGCCGAAAAGCCCGAAGAGCAACACCAGCGCAATTTCGTTCACCATGGGCGCTGAAATCAGAAACGAAAAGGTTACGCCCAAGGGAACGCCGGTGGTCACAAATCCAATAAAAAGCGGTACTGCTGAGCAGGAACAAAACGGGGTCACGATTCCCAGAAGCGCGGCCAGCACATTACCGATGGCTTCGCGTTTGCCGGCCAGAATGGCCCGGGTCTTTTCCGGCGAAAAAAAAGATCGGACAATGCCGACGCCGAACACCACCAGGGTCAACAGCATCAGGACTTTAGGCGTTTCAAAAATAAAAAATTCAATGGCGCCGCTCAGATGATTACCTTCCTGTAGCCGCAGTACGGTATAGGTGATCAGATGGGAAAAATTCGCCAGTTCCTGATAAATGAGCACCCATAAAACCAATAAAGGAATCATGTACAGGACATACCGAAGAGCCTTGGGTTTATTCCCCGAATCGGTGGGAGTCCCTGTGTTGTCCGGCATTACGGTACAACAGGATTGAGGAGTGAGATCTTTCATATCGGTTCCTTATTCTTTGCAGATATCTTCCCTGCGGATTTCAGGGAGTTTCTTGACCATTTCGACTATTTCCGGGTCATTCTCAAGCCAGTGTTTAAGCCCTCCCAGCAGTATGGCGGCATAGGGGCTGTCCGAACCGTCCGCAAGATTGTAATTGACCCACAGCCCGCTTTTCCGGCTCACGGCAAGTCCGGCGTCTTCCAGGATTTTCAACTGTCGGGATGCGGTTGGCTGAGGAATATCCAAAGCTTTTTGGATTTCACACACGCACATGGGCTTGTGCTGAAGCATCTTGATGATCTTCAGCCGGCTGGGGTCGGAAAGGGCTTTCATGACTTTGACAAATTGATCCATGATGGTCTCCATATTCGTTTTATTGAATATAGATATTTTGATATCTCATGTCAAGAAAGATCTTAAGGGAAATTATAAATTATATTGTGAATATGATATCAAAAAGCATTTCCAGACCCTCGCTTTGAAAACCGGCCAGCCCGCTGAATTTGATGATTAAAAAAACGCTGCGATCGCAACGCCGATATTGGCGTTTGAGGCGGCCATGCGGTGCTTGGTAGTGGCTATATCAGGTTTCACACACGCCCGCGGCGACAAAATAGGTCAGGGATTGAATTGTTTGAACTGCGCTCATCCCATATTCTCCAGAAAAAACTTTACAATTACCATGTCACCTCCCGTCTGCACCT
>Ga0268283_1000667_pt1 | contig 20234 bp, 19 predicted proteins | sample saktaG_13_FD_190140 | JGI IMG/M metagenome (GOLD analysis project Ga0268283, IMG submission 190140) | Saline water microbial communities from Sakinaw Lake, British Columbia, Canada - sak_2013_06_06_36m | ecosystem: Environmental > Aquatic > Non-marine Saline and Alkaline > Saline ... | reverse complement strand
ACTGGGTTGTTACCTTTGTTTGCCGTTACCCGATGTGCTGACGAAACCTACTCGAAACCTGATCCAACCATGTTGTTTGAGATTTTGCAGGAACTTTCTTTGCGTACTGCGGAAGCAATCATGGTAGGTGATACAGAATACGACCTGGAAATGGCAGAACGAGCCAGAATGGATCGAGTTGCCGTGACTTATGGTGCCCATGAGGTAGAACGATTGATTCGTTGGAATCCACTCGCATGTTTTCAAAAGTTTTCTGAATTTCGCGATTGGTTGCAACAGCAGTAAGTTTGGAGAAAAGAAATGTTTTCTGGTCCGGTAATGTTGGATGTAGCGGGGTTAGCACTCACGGAAGAGGATCGGACGATTCTCGAACATCCCAAGGTAGGCGGAGTCATTCTTTTTTCTCGAAACTATCAGTCAGTGGAACAACTTCGTGCTTTAGTGGCTGAGATCCACGCAATACGCAATCCAAGTTTATTGGTCGCAGTCGATCAGGAGGGAGGTCGGGTACAACGTTTCCGAGAAGGGTTTACTCGTTTACCCGCAGCAGCCCATTTTGGAGAAATGTACGACAATGATCCTGTTCGCGGAAAATATCTTGCAGAGTTAGCAGGATATATCATGGCAGCAGAATTGCGTTCTGTGGGTGTAGATTTTAGTTTTGCCCCTGTTTTAGATCTAGGTCGAGGAATTAGTACAGTCATTGGAGATCGTGCCTTTCATGCTACTCCTAATGGAGTAATCGAATTGGCTCGCACTTTCATTCTCGGTATGCGACGTGGTGGAATGCCAGCGGTCGGCAAACACTTTCCAGGGCATGGCGCGGTGACCGCAGATTCCCATGTGGATATGCCAGTGGATAATCGATCTTTTGAAGAAATTTACAAAACAGATTTGCAACCTTTTCAAGTACTTTCAAAAGATCTTATGGGAATCATGCCTGCCCACGTAGTCTATTCTGAAGTAGACTCACTGCCCGCAGGATTTTCGCGTTTTTGGTTACAGAATGTGTTGCGAAAACAATTTGATTTTTTAGGAACGATCTTTAGCGATGACCTTTCCATGGCGGGTGCAGAGAAAGCAGGGGACTATGCAGCTCGCGCAAGAGCGGCACTTTCAGCGGGATGTGATGTGCTTTTAGTGTGTAACCAGCGTGAGGGAGCGAAAGAGGTACTGCGGAATTTATTGTAGGATACCCCGAGAATCGAAAAACATATCAAACACACGAGTCTAGTCCATGCCTTCTCTCATTTTAGGTTCTACTTCTCCATTTCGCCGAGAATTATTGGCTCGTCTTGGTTTGCCTTTCGAGTGTAGAGCACCCGAAGTGGATGAAACCCCTTTGTTGGGTGAGACACCCGTCGCCTTGGTGCAACGCCTAGCATTAGCCAAAGCAGAATCCGTTAGAAAATACTACAAAAAAGATGCCTTAGTGATCGGATCTGACCAAGTGGCTGTGTTGGATGATCGGATCATCGGCAAACCTAGAGAGCACGCCCACGCTGTGGCACAACTCACTGCCGCTTCTGGCCGACGAGTCGAATTTATCAACGGATTGTGCTTACTAAAAACCTCTACTGGACAAACCTGGAGAGAGATAATCTCTTATGCGGTAGTCTTCCGTTCCCTCTCAGAAGAACTGATCGAACGTTATTTGCAAAGAGAAAAACCTTACCAGTGTGCAGGCTCTTTTCGATCAGAAGCCCTAGGCATCGTCCTATTAGAACGTTTAGAAGGTGAAGACCCGAACGCACTCATTGGGCTACCACTAATCCGTTTGATTCGAATGCTAGAAGCAGCCGGGGTTCATGTAATCTAACTTACAAAATAGCTCGCTGTTCCTTTCTCTTTCCAAGAGATTCTGTCATTTGTGCCAAGCGTTCCTTTTCCTTTTGCACTACCTCGGTCGGTGCTCGTTGTAAAAAATCTTGATTGGATAATTTTGATTCTGCCCTTCCAACTTCTTTCTGTAGGCGTTCTATTTCTTTATCAAGGCGGGCTCGTTCTGCTGAAATATCTAGGAAACCTGCCATGGGTATTAGGATTTGCAGAGAACCCACAAGGGCAGTCGCTGCAGGAGGCACACTCGCGCTTTCTGAGAGCCAATCAATAGTATCCAATCGTCCCAATGCCAATAGGAACGTGCGGTGTTTCCCTACACGTTCATGATCCACTTCCGTGCCATTTTGAAGTAAGATAGGCAGTATTTTAGAGGGTGAAATGTTCATTTCACCACGAATGTTACGGATCCCCAAAATAAAGTCCATTACCCAACGCATTTCAGATTCTGCTTCTACCTCTATTCGATTTTCATTTATAACCGGATAAGGTTCCAACAAAATCGTTTTTCCGGTGCTACCTAGCAGCGGAGAAACTTTCTGCCAAATCTCTTCTGTGATAAAAGGAATGATGGGATGTACCAAACGCAAAAGCGTTTCTAAGACTTCCACTAAAGTTCGTCTTGTTCCACGTGGTTCCATATCTTGCCCGGAAAAAACTGGCTTTGAAAGTTCTAAATACCAATCACAATATTCGTTCCAGGTAAAGTCATATAACGCATTCGCAGCCAAATCGAAACGATAACTGTCCAATGCAGTGGTAACACTCAAGATGGTACGTTCAAGTCTAGATCGAATCCAGCGATCTGCCAAGTGTAGCTTTTCATGACCCGTACCTAGATCCTGTCCTTCGGTATTCATGAGCACGTAACGTGCTGCATTCCAAAGTTTATTACAATAATTTCGGTAGCCACCAATTCGGCCTAATTCAAAATGAATGTCCCGACCAGTACTGGCTAGAGCTGCAAAAGTAAAGCGTAGGGCATCGGTTCCAAAAGAAGGAATGCCGTTAGGATATTCTTTGCGTGTGGCCTGCTCAATTTTACGAGCCATTTCTGGTTGCATCAATCCTTGAGTACGTTTAGAAACGAGGGTTTCTAAGTCGATTCCATCGATCAAATCAATAGGATCTAAAACGTTTCCTTTGGATTTTGACATTTTTTGGCCGTGGGCATCCCGGACAAGGCCATGGATATACACAGTACGAAATGGGACATCCCCCATAAATTTGAGTCCCATCATGATCATTCTAGCGACCCAAAAAAAGATAATGTCAAATCCTGTGACCAATACCGAAGTAGGATAAAAAGTAGATAATTCTGGAGTAGAGTTTGGCCATCCAAGGGTGGAAAAAGGCCACAAAGCTGAGGAAAACCAAGTATCTAATACATCTTCATCTTGATGTATTGGAAAATCAGGAGATAGTTGATATTTTTCGCGAACTGTAGATTCAGAAGAGGCTACGTATATTTTGCCAGTGTCATCGTACCAAGCGGGAATGCGATGCCCCCACCAGATTTGCCGACTAATGCACCAATCCTGAACATTACGCATCCACTCGAAATAGGTTTTTTCCCAATTTTCCGGAACAAATTGAACACGTCCTTCTTCTACGGCACGTATGGCGGGCTCCGCCAGTGGGCCAACCCGAACATACCACTGATCGGTTAAAAATGGTTCAATAACAGATTGTGTTCGGTCCCCCCGTGGCACCATGAGGGTATGAGGCTGAACTTTTTCTAACAATCCAGCAATTTCTAAATCCGCTACTACGCGCTTTCGTGCTTCAAAACGATCCATGCCACGGTACGTTAGCGGGGCGTTTTCATTGATCCGAGCGTCTGGAGTCAATACATTGATGACTGGCAGCCGGTGCCTCTGCCCAACTGCGTAGTCATTAAAATCGTGGGCCGGCGTGATTTTTAGGCAACCGGTTCCAAAAGAGGGATCTACGTAAGTGTCTGCAACGACTGGAATTGTGCGGCCAGTGAGTGGCAACGTGACCGCTTTTCCAATCCAATGTTGATAACGCTCGTCGTCTGGGTGGACCGCTACTGCAGAGTCTCCAAGTAGGGTCTCTGGGCGAGTGGTCGCAACGATTAAATACCCTTCCCCTCCGGCCATGGGGTAGCGAATGTGCCAAAGAAATCCACTTTCTTCTTGGGAAACCACTTCAAGATCGGAAACCGCAGTTCGTAGGACGGGATCCCAATTAACGAGACGTTTCCCACGATAAATCAAGCCTTCTTCGTAAAGTCGGATAAAAACTTCGGTTACTGCCTTCGAAAGTCCTTCATCCATGGTGAATCGCTCTCGCGACCAATCCACTGAGGCACCCATCCTGCGCAGTTGTGCAGTGATGTTGCCGCCAGAATGAGCTTTCCATTTCCAAATACGACGCAAAAACTCTTCTCTTCCGAGAGAATGTCTAGTCTGTCCTTCAGCATTCAACTGTCGTTCGACGACCATTTGGGTCGCAATTCCGGCATGGTCAGTGCCTACTTGCCACAACGTATTTTGGCCTGCCATGCGATTTCGGCGAACCAATACATCCATTAACGTGTCTTGGAAAGCATGTCCCATGTGTAGGCTGCCGGTCACGTTCGGCGGAGGGATCATGATGCAATAAGGATCCCCTTTTCCCGTGGCCTGGAAATAGCCCTGCTCTTCCCAAACAGTTCGCCAGTGTTTTTCAATGGCGTCTGGATCGTAGGTTTTATCCATAAAAATTAGGCATATCCGAATTTAGCAAGTGCTTGTTCATCATCCGACCAGCCAGAGCGAATCCGAACCCAAGTTTCTAAGTACACCTTGTTTTCGAAGATGCGTTCCATATCCTCTCGTGCTTCTCGGCCAACTTGCTTGAGCACGCGGCCTTCTTTTCCAATCACAATGGCTTTCTGGCCCTGACGTTCTACCCAAATCACAACGCCCACCTGAGTGAGTTCCTCTTTTTCTATAAAACGCTCTACTTCGCAAGTTAGTGCGTAAGGCAACTCTTCTCCTAGGTGACGAATTAACTTTTCCCGCACCAACTCGGCAGCTAAAAACCGGAGACTACGATCCGTGACTTGGTCTTCTGGAAAATGAGGAGCCCCTTCCGGCAAATTGGGAATAATCAGATCTTCAAGCTTTTTAACATTCTCGCCTTGTAATGCAGAAATCGGCACAACGTGCAAAAATTCTTTTTTGGCCGAAATCTTTTGAAGATAAGGCAACAGGGTACTTTTGTCGTGAACGCGATCGATTTTGTTGACCAAAAGAAACACTGGTACTTTGCAAGATGCCAATCGTTCCAAAACGTCATTATCTTCGTCAGTCCATTGCATTGCCGTGATAAGCCATAGCACAACATCGATGCCTTCTTCCAACACAGAAGAGGCCGTGCGATTGAGATAGCGACTCATGGCACGCTTTCCGGCTTGGTGCAGTCCAGGAGTGTCTACGTAAACGATTTGAGCATCGGGTCGGGTGCGAATCCCGAGAATGCGATGGCGAGTGGTCTGCGGGCGTTTTGCAGTAATAGAAATCTTTTGCCCTATCAAACAATTTAGCAGAGTAGACTTCCCTACGTTTGGACGCCCAATAATAGCGACTGATCCACAACGGTGGTTTTCTGGTATAGAAATAGTTTCTGGATTCTGGTTCATGGATCAGACAATGGGATGCGAAGGTTTTCAAGATAGGTAAATGCCCGACGTGCTGCTTCTTGTTCAGCGACTCGACGACTGGGACCGACTCCATCAAAAGACTTATGCGTATCGCTCAGGTAGCACTCGACGTAAAAAACTTTTTCTTGTTCTGTTCCTGAAATAGAGCATACTCGATATGCTGGCAAAGCGAGATGTCGTGCTTGCAAAAACTCTTGCAGTCGAGTTTTAAAATCCTTAAGCTCTTGCGAACCAGGAAGATTATTCAATAGAGGTTCTAACAACCGCAAAACCAATGCTCGACAAGCAGTCTGTCCGCCATCTAAATATACTGCGCCGATCAATGATTCCAATGCATCTTCCAAAATAGAAGAGGGACTACTTTTTTTGCTATGGATCTCTCCTGTTCCCAACCAAAGATGTTGATTTAAATGAAAAGACTGTGCAATCCGAAATAAAGAATCCCCTCGGACTAAAAAGGCTCGCATCCGAGTCAACTCCCCTTCTTTAGCATCTGGAAATCGATTATAGAGCAATTCTGCAACAAAATGCCCGAGAGCAGCATCTCCTAAAAATTCTAATCTTTCATTGTGAACACCGTGAGCACTTCGGTGTGTGAGGGCCAGTTCGAGTAAACCCTTATCTGAGAAAGAATACCCAATTGCTTTTTCGAGAGACTCAAATTCGAAGTTCAATTGATTTTCTGAGTATGTGAAAAAGAGACCACGGCATCTACGTTATAAAAAATGTGATCACGTACTTCGTAATTCGTAATCAAGTACGATTCCCCATTTTTCAACTCAACTTTCATGTGTTTGCTAGGATCTAGTGGCATAGCCTCGCCAAACTCAACCCTAAGCCGACGCTGGACTTGTGCTAAAAATTCTTCTTTTGAATCGTTCCCACTTCCTAGGTGCATTGTTTCTATGGATTTGACAAGCCGCATATCTTCCATATAAACAGGAATTAACTTTGCAGCGATCACAATAAAAAAACCGACCATGAATATGATGCCCATGGCACTGAAAAAACTCATTCCTCGTTGATTTTTTAAGGTTTGCATCGTTTATCCCTCCTATTTAGTTTTTGAAATTTCGTTCTACTGAATAATACGTCCAATACGTTGCCATCCAATAATACCTTCGCTAGAAGCGTCCCAATTCATCCAAATAAAAAATGCTTTTCCGACTAAATTTTCTTCTGGGAGGGTTCCCCAATAACGACTATCTTTGCTGTTATCTCGGTTGTCTCCCATGACAAAATATTGTCCTGGAGGCACTACCCAATCACCTTCCATGGAAAGATGGCCAGGTGTGGTCAAAATTTCGTGATCTATTTCTCCGAGGTGTTCTTTGGAATGAGTAGCACCAGACATGACCGTTCCAGAACCAACGCCTTGATAAATGTCAATCTGAGAAGATTCTACTTGTTTTCCATTGACATATAAGGTTTTATCTTTGTTGTGGTAACTGATTCTATCGCCGGGAAGACCAACAACCCGTTTAATGTAATCAATACTCGGATCTTCTGGGTAACGAAATACCACGACGTCCCCACGAGCAGGTTCCCCAATCGAAATAATCTTGGTATCTAAGACTGGGAGCCGTATCCCGTAAGCAAATTTGTTGACTAAAATAAAATCGCCAATTAACAACGTAGGCATCATCGAACCAGAGGGAATCCTAAATGGTTCCACCAGAAAAGAACGCAATAATAAAACCGTTAAAAGCACTGGAAAGAAAGAATGTGCATTTTCAATCAATGACGGTTCTCGGAGTAAACGAGAGATCTCTTCTGAATCAGCCGAAACACCAGCGGCCATTACATTCTCGGCAATTTTACGTCGACGAGGCAAAAGAAAAATAATGTCAAAAGCCCAAATAAGTCCAGTTAAAAAAGTAGCAACCACCAATGTAGTAGGAAAATCAATTTTCATCTTTAGTTTCCGAAGTTATTTCTTGCCGACTTGTAATACTGCTAAAAAGGCTTCCTGTGGGATGTGAACTGCGCCAATTTGTTTCATGCGCTTCTTTCCTTCCTTTTGACGTTCTAACAACTTTTTCTTTCGAGTAACGTCACCACCGTAACATTTGGCCAATACGTTTTTGCGCATGGCTTTGACGGTGCTTCTGGCGATAATATGCGCACCAATGGCTGCTTGAATGGCCACTTCAAACATTTGCCTCGGAATAATTTCTCTCATTTTTTCTACTAGGTCACGACCACGAGGATAGGCTTGCTCGTGGTGTACGATAAGAGAAAGTGCATCAACCCGCTCACCATTGATTAAAATATCGAGGCGAACTAATTGTGCTGCTTCAAATTTTTCAAAGTGGTAATCCATGGAAGCATAACCACGACTGATCGATTTTAACCGATCAAAAAAATCTAAAACCACTTCGTTTAGTGGCAAATCATAAACCAAGGAAACTTGGCTTCCGAGATACTGTAACTTCTTTTGAGATCCCCGCTTTTCCTCACACAACCCGATGACTGCTCCGAGATAGGCAGGCGGGGTCAAAAGGTTGGCTTGGATGATCGGTTCGCGCATTTCAGAAACGCGGCCTGATTCTGGCAACTTAGAAGGGTTATCCACCCGAACGACCTCTCCTGCAGTAGTAAGTACTTCATAGACTACCGTGGGAGCAGTGGTAACAAGGTCTAAGTTATACTCACGCTCCAAACGCTCTTGGACGATCTCCATGTGGAGCAATCCAAGGAAGCCACACCGAAATCCAAAACCAAGTGCTGTGGATGTCTCTGGTTCGTAAAACAGGGAAGCATCATTCAGCTTAAGTTTACCTAGGGCTTCTCGAAAAGATTCATAGGCATCTGATTCAATCGGAAACATGCCCGCGAAGACATTGGGTTGCACTTTTTTAAAACCAGGCAAAGGAGCAGAGGCAGGGTGATCGCCATCCGTTAGGGTATCCCCTACCGGCACACCATAAATCTCTTTGATACCGGCAATAACGAACCCTACTTCCCCGACCCCAAGACTCTCAGTGGGAGTTCTCTTTGGAGTGAAAACGCCTACGCCTTCCACTTGGTATGCCCGACCACTCGACATTGCTCGAATCTTTTGCCGGGGGAACACGCGACCATTCATGACTCGAACTAAAGAAATGACACCTACATAGTTGTCAAACCAGGAATCAATAATCAGTGCTTGCAGTGGTGCTGTGGGATCTCCAACTGGTGCTGGCAATCTTTCGACCAACTGTTCCAATAGAGCATCTAAACCGAACCCAGTCTTGGCACTAACGTGTACAGCATCCGTTGCCTCGATCCCTATGATCTCTTCAATCTCTTGAATGACTTTGTCAGGATCAGCATTGGGTAGATCAATTTTATTGAGTACTGGAATAACTTCTAAGCCTTGCTCTAGCGCGGTGTAACAGTTGGCAACGCTTTGAGCTTCGACACCTTGAGCCGCATCGACTACTAACAAGGCACCCTCGCAGGCGGCTAAGGATCGAGAGACTTCGTAGGAAAAATCGACGTGCCCTGGGGTATCGATCAAATTGAGTTGGTAGATTTGTCCGCTTGCACTGGTATATTGGAGGCTAACTGCCTGTGCCTTGATCGTGATCCCACGTTCTTTCTCTAAGTCCATAGAATCAAGGACTTGGGTAGACATTTCCCGCTGGGTCAGCCCTCCACAACGCTCGATAAAGCGATCGGCCAAGGTAGATTTACCGTGGTCAATGTGGGCAATGATTGAAAAATTGCGAATGTATTTCGGATCAAACACTGCTCGGAAGCCCACCCAACCCTAGAAAATCACACGGTAGCAAAGTGTACGCGAATTTTGACGAACAGGAAACTATTAAAATAGTTGCGATCTCTAAATGCCTAAGATATAGTAGTATCCGTTTTCGGACTTTAAGATTTTGGAGAGGTGTCCGAGCGGTTGAAGGAGCACGCCTGGAAAGTGTGTGTACGTTCATCCGTACCGAGGGTTCGAATCCCTCCCTCTCCGTCAATTCTCAATGGTGCTCTGTGCCGGTCCCCCCGCGACGTAATGCCGTGAACCCCGTCAGGTCCGGAAGGAAGCAGCGGCAGCGGTGGAGCGGGTGCCGGGGTGTGTCTGACGCAGGGTGCCGCCCAAACCTCCCAGGAGATCTGGCGCGATGGCCTACCAAGTCTTGGCGCGCAGGTGGCGTCCTCGCTTTTTCGATGAAGTGGTAGGCCAAGAGCCCGTTTTGCGTGCATTGATCCACGGCTTGGACTCCGGAAGGCTCCACCACGCGTTCCTCTTTACGGGCACTCGCGGGGTAGGTAAAACCACTCTTGCTAGAATCTTAGCCAAAGCCCTAAATTGTGAACAAGGCGTTTCCTCGAGACCTTGTGGGGTGTGTAGTGCTTGCCGAGAGATCGACGAGGCTAAGTTTGTTGACCTTATTGAAGTCGATGCTGCTTCGAAAACCAAAGTAGAAGATACCCGAGAGCTACTCGAAAAAGTGCAATACACCCCAAGTCGGGGTCGTTACAAGGTGTACTTGATTGACGAAGTACACATGTTTTCAAATCATAGTTTTAATGCACTTCTCAAAACCCTAGAAGAACCGCCACCTCACGTCAAATTTTTGCTAGCCACCACTGACCCACAACGTCTGCCGGTTACGATTCTTTCCCGCTGTTTGCAGTTCAATTTACGTCGACTGTCTTTGCCACTCATTCAAAACTATCTTGCTAAAATCCTCACTAAGGATAGTATCCCCTTTGAAGAGGTTGCGTTGCAAGAGTTAGCTCGCGCTGCAGATGGCAGCATGAGAGATGGTCTTAGTCTATTAGATCAGGCAATTTCTCACGGGGATGGTCGTGTTTTAGCAGTAGATGTGTATGACATGTTGGGCACGTTGCCTAGAGATAGGGTGTTTTCTCTACTGGATGCGTTGGCTTCAGGTAATGCTCGGCTTCTTTTGGAGTTGGTAGAGTCGATGGCGCAGTACTCCCCTGATTGGAGTGGGCTAATCGGAGAGCTTGCAGGACTGGCGCAAAAGGTTGCCTTGGCACAATTAGTCCCAGATGCTTTAGAGGATACCTTCGGAGATCGGGATCGTATATTGGCTTTGGCCAAAAAAATGACCCCAGAGGAAGTACAACTTCAGTATCAAATTGCGCTCATGGGGCGTCGTGACCTCTCGTTGGCACCACAACCTCGAGGAGGTTTTGAAATGGTACTCCTGCGAATGTTGGCTTTTCGGCCTGTGTTGGGTAACACACAAAACCTTCCAAAAATGGTAGCCCAACAAGTTCCAACGCATGCTCCTATACAAAAGTCCGTTGCGACTCCCACGCCTTCAGTGCTTAAAACAGCAGCAACGCGAACACCAGCACTCCCTTCTTTGGAAGAGATTCATTGGCCCGAACTGGTTCCTTTGCTGAATTTGGTTGGATTATCACATCAAGTGGCGATGAATTGTTCTCTAGTTCGGATTGATGGGAAAACACTGCACCTTCTTCTCGAAAAACAACGATCTGTATTTTTGAATAAAGAACGCGCTCAACAAATTGAAAAGGCAGTACAAAATCGTTTTGGTCAGAGTGTGCAGGTTGTCATTGCTATACAAGACGAGACCTCTAGCCTAGTGCAAGCCACTCCTGCACAGATCCAAGAACGCATGAGGCAGGAAAAAAAAGTAAAAGCCCAAGCGGTTTTAGAAACAGACCTCAAATTTCGAGCACTTGTCGAAGTTTTCGATGCTGAGGTTATCTCTCCTGACGATGTGCGCCATTAACTCATGGGGGAATTACGCATCATCGGCGGACAATGGCGCGGACGTAAAATAGAAGTCTTGGAGAGAAAAGGTCTACGTCCGACACCCAACCGGGTTCGAGAAACACTTTTTAACTGGTTGCAAGGATATGTGGAAGGTGCTAGGTGTTTAGACTTGTTTGCGGGCAGTGGTGCTTTAGGATTCGAGGCCTTGTCACGTGGTGCCACTGAAGTTGTCTTTGTCGAACAAGACGGCGAAACCGCACAAGCACTACGCGATCAATGCGTACGACTAAGAACGAAGTGGGGTCAGGTAATGCACATGGATGCACTCTCCTACCTGAAAAACACTTCTCCCAGACCTTTTGACCTGATCTTCCTAGATCCTCCTTTTTTTCAGAACTGGATTGCTCTCTTGTGCCCCGTGTTGGCTAACCTTAGTTGGTTAGCACCAGATGCTCGTGTCTATCTTGAAAGCGAAAAAACGCTATCCCCACTGTCTTTGCCTCAAAATTGGGTGCTATTGCGCTCGCGTTCTGCTGGAGAGGTGAGCTACGCTCTAGCGTTCGTATCATTGGATAATGTGGAGTAGTAACTGTTCCAAATTTTTTGGCAGTATGGCTAAAATTAAGTAAAAGGGTTATAGCTGTTTTTTTCCCTACCTCACCCCAACCCCTCTCCCTGCCAGGAGAAGGGAGACAAAAAACAAACCTTATTCCCCCTCACCCTTTAGGGAGAGGCGGTTAGGGGATGAGGTCGCCTTTTGAGAGTTTGTGGTGAGCTTATATTTTTACTATTTCACGTTGATTTAGCTATATCGTAACCCTAGGAGGAATTATGAGAACACTAAGTGTTTTGTTTTTGATGGTGATCATAACTATGACAGGTGCAGCCTTTGCGGATGACATAGAGGAGAAAACATCCTCGGAAGAGAATTTCAAGCTCACTGGTACATGGTCATCGGCGTTTGGTAACGTGGTGCTCACTCAGACTGGTAGCGAAATAACCGGTAGTTACCAATACACAAACGACGATGGAATAAAAAAAGATGGAAGAATTCAAGGAACACTCCAAGGAAAGACGATAGAAGCCAACTGGTCGGAGCATCCAAGTGGAGGAGGTCGGCCCCAGGGTAGGATAGGAGAGGAAACACAAGGCACTTTAGAGTGGCAAGTCATTAGCAATGGTAAAACATTGTTAGGCTGGTACAGTGAAGAAGGAGACAACGAAAAACACGAATGGACCCTTGAGCGGTAAACTAAAGCTCCGACCAAAACTAGACATTTTTATGAATAAACTACTACTCACCATTGCAGCAATAGTGTGCATACAAGGATCGGTATTCGCCGAAACAGTTCTGGAAAACCATAGTCAGGGAACACCGGAACCGTTTTTTAATGCTAATAAAACAGCCTTTCTCACTACTACTTCCTTTTCTGCTCTGTCGATAGCAGCGGCGATGCGGGCAGCTGCTACTGCTGAAATGGGTACTACGTGGAATCTCGTGTCTTATTCGGTTTTGGCGGTCACGAGTGCTGCTGTTTCTCTTTCGGCAATTACTGCTTGGGTAGGTTTTGGGGACAGACGAGCCACCACCGATGCAGGTACCTATTTAGAAAAAGTCGCAGAGCACACGGCTTTTGGCATAGCAGGTGCTGCACAGTTTTTTGCACTAACACTTACCAATGCAATCATTCAAGGAGTCGCTCAGGGCACTTCAAGGAGGATTTCTCGTGCCGTTGGCGGGCCAGATCAGACTATTCAAATCGTCCCGAAATAGCAAATCCTAGATTTGGAGTCTGATCTATTTACAACCAAACTAGACTCCAAGTTTAGCTCTTTTGATTGCCTCCTCGGTATTTCTCTGGCAATAAGTGTAGGTAAGGCAAAAGAGCCGTTTTTCGTTCTGTTGAATCTGGAAATCGGGCACGTATTTCTGTGATTTCTTCTTGGCGTTGTGTTACTTCTGGGTGTTCAATCAAATTTCGTGCGCCATATCCCCGGAATCCAGGGGGTAGCTCCATCGTTTTTACTTCTAAGCGTTCGTAAGTAATGGTCGGAAGGTTAGTAGGTGAATCCTTCCAAACTACTAAAGTTCGGCGAAGCCAATCCCGATCATTACGTGCTGGATAATCTTCTCGGTAGTGTGCGCCACGACTTTCAGTGCGTTCTAAAGCACCCATGGCAATAGTAATAGCCAATTTAAGCATACGTGGCAAACGGTAAGCAGAGACTAGTTCAGAATTAGCAGCATGTCGGTGGGTGCGTACTCCCACTTTTTCGGAACGATGCAAGAGCTCTTGTAATTGAGCTACTGCTTTTTCTAATTCAGGACCATTTCGGAATAGTCCTACGGATTCCATTAGAGTCGTTTCCATGGTATGCCGAATCTCACTCACACTCTCGCTCCCAGGATTCTTAAGAAAGGCATTCAGAGAAGATTCTTCCTTTTTCAAAAATTCTCTTGCCAAGATAAGGTCATGGGTCACGTTTCCTTTTGAAGACTCGCAAAAATCGGAAACATATTCGGAAATAAGCATCCCTGCGACAACCGTTTCTGTGAGTGAATTGCCTCCCAAACGGTTGAACCCGTGCAAATCCCAACACGCAGCTTCACCACAAGAAAACAATCCGGAGAGATCAGGGTTGGCACCCTGGTAATCTGTTTGAATCCCGCCCATTGAATAGTGTTGGGTGGGTCGAACCGGAATCCAAGACTGTGCAGGATCTATGCCTAAGAAGTAATGACAGATCTCCTGTACTTCTCGAAGGTTTCGGTTGATGTGTTCCTCGCCAAGGGCGGTGATATCGAGCCATAAATGCGCGCCATACGCAGAAGAAACACCATGACCTCGGCGAATATGTTCGGCCATACGTCGCGAGACAACATCTCGAGATGCTAACTCTTTTTTTTCAGGTTCATAGTCCAACATAAAGCGATGCCCACTGACATCCCTTAGCACGCCCCCATCCCCGCGACATCCTTCCGTGACCAGAATAGCTGCGGGCACAATGGCCGTTGGGTGAAACTGGACGGCTTCCATATTGGCGAGAGAGGCTACCCCAGTTTCTAGGGCCATGGCAGCTCCCATGCCTTCATTGATTAGTGCATTAGTGGAAACACCGTATAATCTGCCGTACCCTCCTGTGGCAACAACAGTTGCCCGTGCTAGATACGTGACTAACTTTCCGGTGGTCAAATCTCGGACTACTGCACCATGACAATGTCTTCCGTCATGAATCAAAGACATGGCTTCTTTTCGTTCGTGGACTTCAATGCCTTCGGCAACGGAACGATCGCCTAGGACATACAACATGGCATGCCCTGTTCCATCGGAGGTGTGGCAGGTGCGCCACATCTGAGTACCCCCAAAATCTCGGGCAGAAATGAGTCCGTGGGCACTTTCAGGTTCCACAAAAGGTTGTGATATTGCATCAACAACAGAGGCATGGTTTCCTGCGCGGACTCGATTCCAAGGAACCCCCCATGCAGCCAATTCACGAACGGCTTTAGGTGCCATGTGCGCAAATAGACGGGCTACTTGTTGATCGCAACCCCAGTCACTGCCTCGGACGGTATCCTCAAAATGTACATCTTCACTGTCTCCAGTACTGCGCAGCCCATTGCCTAAGCTTGCTTGCATACCCCCTTGGGCTGCTACCGAGTGAGAACGCTTTACTGGAACTAAAGAGAGCAAGATCGGTTTTAGACCACGTCGAGCTACTCCGATTGCAGTACGTAATCCTGCCAATCCACCACCAATGATTAGAACATCACTATAGACTGGAGGAGATGCCTTGAAGTCGTTGGACATTTTTGTTTGCCAAGAAAGTATTGTTTTTTCAAGAGGTGAATGATAATCTTTTTTGGAAGTAGTTGCCTTTTTAGAGTTTAGACTGAAATTAAGAAGATTGGAGACACGATGAAGAAATTTATTATCCCCGTTGCCGCTTTTTTGCTTGGCGCCTGCGTTTCGAACACACTACCCATGGCCGGGGCTGAGCCTCAGCCTCGCATGACTTCTGCACTAAACTCGCTCCAGGATGCACGTGAGCAACTGCAGCAAGCCAACCGCGACAAAGGTGGTTATCGAGAGAAAGCCTTAGACCACGTGAACGCTGCCATTGAAGCGGTAAAGCGTGGCATCTCGTACGATAACCGCAACTAGGGTTGCGTAAAACAGTTCTCGATTTACGTCCACCAAGGATGGTAGGCGTGGTTTTCCCTCTAGTTTGGTATTTCTTGAGACAAGGTAGATGTGCAAAAAAATTTTTGCATGTTGGTTGTATATCCTAATGCTTCCTTCCGGTACATGGGCTGATCTTCCACTACCGTCTCCTAACGGGATCCAATTCCCTTCTAGCTACAGAGACTGGCGCGTTCTTACCTTCTTTCATCGTACAGATATGGAAGACCTTAGGTTGGTTCTCGGCAATGACATAGCCATGGATGCTGTACGTCAAAAAATATCTTGGCCGGAGGGAACTTCTATTGTCAAAATTGCTTGGCGCACAGAAACACGCTCCCACTTTGGAAATGCAGTTATCCCAGATAGATTCATCGAAATTGGTTTCATGATAAAAGATAAAACTAAGTTTCCAGAAACTGGAGGTTGGGGATTCGCGCAATGGTCTGGAAGGACATTGACTCCATATGGTGAAAATCAACACTTTGAAAAGGAATGTTTTGGATGTCATCTTCTTGCTAAAGATAATGATTACGTTTTTGTGAAACCACTTTCTATGCCCTAACAATTCACGTATTGAGAAGAATTTGAGGAAACAATGTTAAAAAATCTTGTTACCAAACAGTGGCCATTTTGGCTTGGTGGTTTCTTTGTTGGATTATCAGAGATTATTTTTTACATTCAATACAACAAGTTTATTGGAGTCACTACTGGGTTTGCGCAATTATATGCGGTCAGTGAAAAATATCTATTTCATATAGATTGGGTTGGACGAGTATATGAGCCAGGCATCCAGTGGGTCATCGTGGGTGCAGTATTGGGTGCTCGCCTGGTTGCATTTGCAGAACAAGAATCTCGTTCCTGGGTAAAATACCACTGGAAAATGTTAGCCCTTTCGTTTTTAGGCGGAGCCTTTTTTTCATTTGGAACTCGATTAGCAGCAGGCTGTACTACCCACCACTTTATTGGCGGTCTTGCCTCCATGAGCATCGCAAGTTGGGTAGTGTTATTGTCTGGAATCCCGTTTGCATTTCTTGCTTTTCAAATCGCGACTTCTCTGGGCATGGGCGGGTATTTTCGGCACCAAGAAGTATATGAAGTTGCTAAACGCTACCAGAAAGATCCTGAACATCCCCAAGCTGGCTATTCTCCAGAATACCAACCAATGTACGATCCTGTAAGGTGGTTCTTAATTCTTTTTCTTGCAATGTTTTTTCTCACGCCCCTCTATTTTGCTCTTTTTACCAATGAAATTGAGGGTGGCCTGCAGGATATTGGCTGGAAGACAATACTATGGCTCATCTTTACTGGTAGTGTACTGGGAATTGGGATTGCAAAATGTGGTTTTGGAACTGAGTGCGCAGTGATGGCACCCGAATCCATGCTCACAAAACCTGACTTTTATCGTTCTCGCGGAGTACCCCTTTCTACTTACCGACTTTTCCGAAGTTTATTACCCCTCCAAGGGTTTATGGCCGCCATTGTAGTGTTCAACCTATTTATTCTAGTGGCATGGTTGAGTGGCTATGGCACAATTCCGAACGCAGCCAGAAAACAAGGATTGTATTGGGGACATTTCATGGGAGGCCCTTTTCTGGCAATGGGTGCCGTGTTCATGATTGGTTGTGAAGTACGAACCTACGCACGGCTTGGCTTAGGATACGGTACCGCGTTAGCTGCCCTCCCAGGATTCTACGTAGGCTATTTGCCGTATACCTTGTTCCAACATCAAATCGACGCAGTGGCATTTGGAACGGGTTTAACCCGTTTTCTTACTGTACCTCAGTGGATTTCTGCCACGTTAGGAGGCACAGAAGTGTTCTGGAGTGTCGTATACAGCTTCGTGCTTATTGGGATTTTGGTGTTTTCGTTTGAAGGAGGACGTCGTTTCCTGAAAATCACTCCTAAACAACTCTTATGCTCTAATACCGACGATTTGCTTTATTCCACTCCAAAAACCTGAATGAGAGGACACGAGGACACGATGAATTGGATAAAAAATAGCAAAATAGCTATTTTCTTGGCTTTGGTTCAATTTGGCAATTTTGCCATGGCCGAAGAAAAAATAACCGTGAAGGGAAAAATCACGGCTTATAATTTAGAGGCAAAGACGTTGTCTGTAGAGATTGAAAAGAAGGAGATATTGTTTGTCGTTCAAGATTCAAAAGCATTGGAAATGCTCGACGATCAATTAGTTGTCGGAGACGAAGTTCGAGTACGTTATCTCGTCCAAGATGGCAAAAACGTCATCAATAGCAGTCCTGACTTAAAGAGTACAAGACCAGGCTGCTAAACGTGGGCACTATTTTTGGAGGAATATAATGTTTTTCCAACTGACGTGTCCTTTAGTATTTCAAGAACCCCCGACTCCAATCGGGGACTTTCTTGCGAGGAGTCTATGAAAAAGTTGTTAGTATTAAGCCTTTTAAGCACGGTCTCATTGGCTGCTGCCGAAAAACCAGCGAAAGTCACCATGGCAAAGATCTGTGGAACTTGTCACGAAAGCCAAGAAAGTTCTTTGCGGGGCTACTTTGAGAATGTTTCTCTCAAATTAGGCAAAGTCCAACTTAGGATGGATGAAACGGTAGAGCTCCTAGATTTTAATCCTGCTCAGTTTAAGATCGTCAATGGTGCGAATCGAGAATCTCCAGAGTATCTACAGGAAATTCCGAAGAATAAGGAAGTGAGGATCGAATATATCGAGAAAGATGGGAAGAGGTATGCTACCGCACTCTCGATCAAGCAACCCTTCACAGTCCCCAAAGAAATGCTGATTTCGACCGAAGAGCTCGCTAAGTTGGTTGCCTTGGGCCCAGAAAAAGGGAAGTATTTTCTTTACGACTCTCTTCCTCCACTTCGCACCCAAGGAGGCATGATACCCACAGCAGTGAATTTACCTTTTCCAGCGTTCGATCAAAATGTCGGAAAACTGCCGAAAGATAAAGACGCACTCGTAATTTTCTATTGTGCAGGGGTAACGTGCGCAATGAGTCCGAGTTCTGCAAAGAAAGCACAGAGCTTAGGATACAAAAACATTCGGGTCTACCATGAAGGAATACCAGAATGGTCTAAAAAACACTATACTTTTTTGACGCCGAAAAGCTTTAAGGAAGGTTGGCTGGACAAGGGAATGCCAAGCGTCCTGATTGACATACGTAAAGTAGAAGAAGCCGAGAAAGGACATCTCAAAGGTGCTGTTACCATGCAACCAGAAGAGGTGAAGAAATCGATTTCATCTCTTCCACCGAAGAACAAGAAAGCTCCCATTATTGTGTATGGAAACGATACTGAACAAGCAATTAAGTTTGCAGAGGAGCTCCTTTCTGCAGGCTATGGAAACGTAAAGGTTTTACAAGGTGGTATGGGTGCTTGGAGTGAAGCCCATTACCCCATAGAACTAGGCAAACTAGAGACAAAGATTGTCTATGTTCCCAAACTCAAGCCAGGTGAAATTTCTTTCGAGGACTTCAAAAAGACTGTAGAGGATGGGCTTAAAGATGTTTGGTTCATTGATGTTCGCCCTATGAATGAGTCGGCGCGCGCCAGCATTAAAGGCGCAAAACACATCCCGGTCGCTGAACTAGAAAAACACTTGGGCGAAATACCAAAGGACAAGATGGTGTTGGCTTACTGTAACACTGGAACTCTTGCCGAGATGGCGTATTACATGCTCCTAGAACGTGGCTACACTAATGTCAAGTTCCTAAACAGGACACTAGACATTCATGCAGACAGTACTTACAGCGTGTCTCCGGGCAAGTAGCACGTAAAATAAACCCCCGAACCAAGTCGGGGGTTTTGGGATCTATGAAGGCCGCGGCGAAGGCATCAGGGTACAGCACTTAGTTTGTGTGTCTCCGGAAGAATTTCTCGCTCCCGATAGTAAGAAAAACGATTTCGCCCAGTCTGTAAACCTTCTGGATTGGGGTCAATCAGTTCCAAAATTTTTGTAAAAGAAGCAAAAAAACGCGGAACTTCGTTTCCAAGATTGACGAGTACCGGACCTGGAATCAAATCCAAATCCTTTGGTTCTGGCAAACACGCACGCATTTGATCCAAGGTTTCGTGCATTAAAGTTTTGGAACTGCGTTCGTCGCCAATTACAATCGGTGGCGTAGGAGAACGAAGATCCATGACTAAACAATGAGGCAAAAATTTATTTCTAGGAAAAGTCCACAATAAATCATCGATAGACCGCGCCACACTTTCAACGGGTGTATATACGTACGTTGGGTGACCTGCGGTGTACGCTTTCTCTACTAACTTACAGGCCAACCGCAATCGTCCTTGGGGGGTGACTTCCGGCAAAACATAAAAAGATACTTGGATCATGTGCAGTTAAGACGTGCGACGCGGAGCTAACCGCTCTGTCCACAATGCAGCAGCGCCAGCCACTGCGGCAGGCATGGCCACCAGGTTCAGTACTGGAATGATCGTAATCACGAGCACTGCTGCACCAAAACTTAACACCAACCAACGTTTTTCTGCTGCGATGGCGCGAGTTTCTTCAAAATCTAGTCCATGGCTACTGACTGGGTAATCTAAATATTTCAGTGCCAAAGACCAAGAAGCAAACAGTGCCCACAGAAAAGGCGCAATCAAATTAAGTAAGGGAACAAAAAATAGCCCCACTAGCAGAGCTGTCCTAATGATAAACCACATCGATTTCCGCCAACTGTCCTTGAGAGAACTTGGAATTCGCAGTAACGCGGTTCCAAATCCTGGGCCTCCACCGAGAGGTAGACCGTTTAGGTGTCGAGAGACTTTTTCAGATAATAATAAGTTAAAAGGTGCTGCGAGCAAATTGGCTACTAAGGTAAATAAGTAGAAAACCAGC
>Ga0268283_1000666_pt1 | contig 20256 bp, 16 predicted proteins | sample saktaG_13_FD_190140 | JGI IMG/M metagenome (GOLD analysis project Ga0268283, IMG submission 190140) | Saline water microbial communities from Sakinaw Lake, British Columbia, Canada - sak_2013_06_06_36m | ecosystem: Environmental > Aquatic > Non-marine Saline and Alkaline > Saline ... | reverse complement strand
CAGCTCAAAAAACTCATTAAACTGCACCAAGGGTTGGCTTTAAAAAGGAAAGTAAAATTGATAGATGAGCAGTTAGATAACTATAATAAAAGATGATATTTCAGCCTCTATTTTTTTTCATTACGCCCTAAAGGTGATCATCTGCTTGTCAAAATCAATCTCTTTGACCGATTTGCACAAGACGGCTGATGGGAAAACTTCAGAACTGATCGTCATATTTTTTACCAGTTTTACAATTTTTAGCTGTGAATAGGAGGTTTTAACGACTACTTGTTCATCATCCATATGGACGATAACCGTCGGATTGGTGATGGTTAAACCGCGATAAAAGTTGTGAAGTTTGACTTCTGCATTATTTTCACTGACGATTTTCATAAACTTCATTACCGTCTTTTTGTCCTTCAGCACTTTATCATTTGCTGTGGAATTTTTGTCAAACAGTGTTAGCAGGTTGAGTTCTGTTACATCATCGAGCGATACAATCGTAGATTTTTCTTTATGGGGAACTTCTCGAAGTTTCATGATCAAGTGATGATTTTCTTCATGACAATCGACAATCTTGGTATGAAAGAGTTTCCCAGGATTGGCAGATGCTTCTTCATACCATGTCTGTTTATCGGTCGTATAGAGAAACCCTTGATGCTCTTTTAAAATAGAATCCATTGAGTTGTATTTTTTAAAAAAATCATCCAAGTTGTCAACACCAAAGAAATCCAAAAAGCGCTGGTTTACGATGACGGGATGGCCGTTTTGAAACATTATGAGAAGGTTGTTCTGATAGTTAAAAATATCGTGAAGCTGAGTATCGTAGAGATGCTTATTCTCTTCATACTGTATTGCTTTAAGTGCATCGTAGAGCGCATCTAGCAGTTGATTGACTTTGGTAGGTTTGGGTAAATAGCGGAAGACTCCAACGTTAATCGCTTCGATAAGATACTCTTTTTCATTGAAAGCCGTGATGTAGATGATTTTTGTATCAGGTTCTTCGGATTTGATCTTTTTGGCCATTTCCAGACCGCTCATTTTTGGCATATTGATGTCGGTGATTACCAACCTCGGTTTGTTTTTTTTGAAAAGCTCAACCCCTTCAAGCCCGTCTGCTGCACTTAGAATATTGGTAAAAACTTTCCCCAGCAATTGGACAATATTAGTACGCAAACCTGGATTATCTTCGACATACAGTACACTTATCCCTTTTGAAAGAGTTTGTATTTCTAGCAGTTTTTCATTCATAATATTGACTCCTTTGCAGGTTCATTTTTATCAATAAGATAAGGTTTTGGTTCACCTAGATAATAGCCCTGTGAATGATCAATGCCCATTGCAATAACGGTATCAAGAATTTCTGCTGAACTCACAAATTCAGCAATGACTTTCATCTCCAGATCTTTGGCCATGGAGACAATTGTTTTGGTCAAAATTTGTGAGTTTCGATCTTGCAAAATATTTTTGATGATTGACCCGTCAATTTTTATGAAGCTTGCTTCCAATTCAAGCAGATGCATAAAATTGGAATATCCTGACCCAAAATCATCTATGGCGATGTGTGCGCCGTATTTTTTGACCTGCTTTACAAAATCTTTGACGATTTTGTAATTGTCGATCCCCTCGGACTCGATGATTTCAAAAATAACATTCTGCGGTTTATCAAAGCTGTCGAGTGCATCAAATATATAGGTGTAGGTATTGCTGTTGCAAATATCTTCGATAGAGAGATTGAGACTAAAAGATATATCTTTGTCTCTAAACATCTCAAACGCTTTACGTAGAATCGCTTTGGTGAGTTCAGGGTATATTTTTACCTTGTGTGCCACATCCAAAAATAAAAATGGGGCAAGGACTTTCCCCTCTTCATTCACGATACGCATCAGGGTTTCGTATTTATCGATTTGTTTCGTCATATTGTTATAAATAGGTTGAAAATAAGCGATAACTTGATCATTGGCAACGGCATATTTGAGCGTTTTGATGATCGCTTGCTTATTGGCATAGTGCTGTTTTTCATTTTTATAGGTATCATAGATTTCGAACGGCAATTTATTTTGTTTGGCATTTTTGAGAGCAATATTGGCATTGATCAGCATGTCATTACCGCCTCCGCAGCACATTCCTGCCGTTATGCTTAGATATATTTCATGCCCATTAATCAAAAAAAGATGGGAATCGAGGGTCTGAATCACATCCATGACAAGAGGTTTGAGACTGTCATCATTGAGCGGTTCTTTTGAGAGGATGGCAAATTCGTCCGAGGGGAGTTTGTAAAGACGGCACTTCTCCTCATCCAAATTTTCAGACAGATAATGCCCAAAGCTTTTGAGGATTTCATCGCCGATTTTGTGCCCGTAAAGATTGTTAAGCTCTTGGAATGAGTCTAAGTTTAACAGTCCTATTGCCGCGTACTCTCCCCGCTCTATATCCTCAATTAATTTTAAGCGGTTAGGCAAGCCCGTAAGGCGATCGGTCAATTGCCGTGCAATCAGTTCTTTTTGCTCAATCACTTGGGTAATATTATGACGAAGAGCGAGAAATTTTTTGATTTCACCGCTTTTGTCCAGAACCGGGGTAATGGTCGTATCCACATAATAAGCACGACCGTCTTTGGCCCGATTTTTAAGGATCCCTTGCCATACTTGCTTTTTCAAAAGCGTCTCCCACATTTGGATGAACAATAGGGAAGAGTTATCGGGATGGCGAATAATATTGTGGGGTTGTCCAATCAGTTCATCGGAAGAATATCCCGATACTTTTACAAAAGCATCGTTGATATAGAGGATGTAACCACATTTATCAGCCATTGAAACAATGGTACTATGATCTACTGCTTTTTTATATTCATTAAGCAATTGGATTTGTTCAAGTAGTTCATGGGATTTGTCTTCAAATGCGATGGAGAATTGATCATTCAACGTTTGCAGCTCGTGCGTTTTGGCATCAACTAGCACCTGAAGCTGTTGGTTCTCTTCCCATAATTTGGAGCTTTTATGTTCACTTTTAAGACGTTTGACTATTAATTCACCCATTAATGCCCTTTGAGTACTATTATGTGATAGGAATGTAACAGTGTAACTTGTTGATTGCAGTATTATAATATGAATATATAAATAGGGAAAGTATTTTATTCATAATTTATTTTAATACTCAAAATTCAGCTTATGCGAAAAAATAAAAATGGGCAGGATGTAATTTCTTGTGATATAATTGTAATAAACATGAGATCTTTATGAATAAATTTTTAGTAGTGATAGTGATGACATGCTATTCGTTATTAGCGAAAGAGACGCTCATTTTAGCATTTTAAATTTGCAATATAGCCTCGTTTTAGTCCCACTTCGTTATAATCAAAAAATTATATTTAAGCTGGATTCACCCGAGGGCACTTCGCCCGCTTTCGAGGGAATGACGAGATGATGCGGAGCAGGGATGAACACAGAAGAGATTGGGGCACTTTTACAGGATAAAAGCAAGCTCCTCTCCGAAACGTATTTTGAGCTTCAGCGTGCTTGTGAAGCCAAATACGGTTCTGATACTCTTGTCATCATCGAAATAGAAAAGTAGCCTGCACTGTTAGACTATTTGCCATAAAATCTCCATTCCCCCATAAAATAAGCTAAACTCCCTATATGTAACCCACTAAAGTATATAACTATCAGGTCATTTGAAATGATACTAAATGTTGGTCTTTGGTTAAGCAGGAGAGCTTGTATGTTTGTGGAGAAGTTTAGCTATCAATGGATTAGAGAAAAGCAATCGTATTGTATTTTTGACAGTATAGATGAGCCTGTCATGGAGTCACTTGAATATCTGTCAAGTTTGAGTGGTTTATCTAGGAATACTCAAGAGGGACATGCTGTTGCCCTAGTGAATTGGCTTGAATTTTTAAGTAATGCTTACAAGTTTGCAACAGTTTCAGGGACACATCCATTCAAAACAGAAATACACTTTGCTAATGCAGAGACAAAACACATAGTTGATTTTCAGAGATGGCTGAGAACAAAATCTGACGATAGAGATATGTGGGATCGAACGCTTAACATGAAAGAGCACACAACAGCAAGCACACGAAATCAGTATATTGATAAGATTAGTCTGTTTTATAAGCGCTATGTAAAACCACGCTATTCTACATCACGCATTTCATTCACTCATGAAAATCCATATAACCCTAAACAGTATGATCACAAATACCAAAAAGAGCTATTGACCCATAAGGAGAAAGAAAAAAAAGATAGCCCGGATACACGCTCTATTCCTCCAGAAATTTTCAAGGAAATTAAGGCTTGCGCTATGAGTAATTATGGTTCCACCAATCGTCCATCAACAAGAATCAGAAATAGTTTGATTCTTGATTTGGCATATATTATTGGCCCAAGACGCGGAGAGATTACAAATATCGATATTCGTCAATTTAAAGACATTGACCGCTCTCAAGCAAGTTTTCTTATTGTAATCCATGATTCGGCTCATAGCCGTCAAGACAATAAGACAAAAACGGGCAGCAGGGAGGTCTTTATCCCTACAACACTTGCGGTCAATATTGCTGTGTATATTGAACAGCACCGGATAAGGCCAAAGGAAGAACACTATATTTTGTTTACTCAAGCCGAAGGAAAAAACGCTGGTCTTCCCTTGAACGGCAAGGGAATTTCTTCTTTGTTCAAAAAAGCTGCTCTCAAAGCTGGTTATTCGCAATATTCAATTCATGATTGTAGGCACTCTGCTGTCACGAATGCTAATTCATTGGGTGTTAAACAAGTAGAAATTATGGATATGGTTGGACACAAAGACCCTAAGACTACAGAAGGTTACAGAAGCAGACATGGTGCATCTAAAGATATAGACAATCTCTTGACATCTATATACAGTCTAATGCAGGTTGAGGATTGAAATATGGCCCTGATTCGATGGAATAAAATGACCGAAGATGAGCGTCTGGAAAAGATGTGCCAGATTGCCAGGGAAAAATGTATAGTCGATGGGGTGTGTATCCCAAGTAGATCTGGGTTGTTGCGTCACGCAATGAATCAATATGGTATCTCCATACATAAGTTGTTAGAGAGTATTGAATTTACGTGTTGGATGGGGGAATACATAGACCTTTCGGATGCACTGAAAGTATTGCATGAAGAATTTGAACTTCAAAAAAAAGTATTGGATGATCTTGCTAATGCTAAGACAATTGGCGAATTCTTTGCAACAGCTCTTTTTGATAAAGAAGGCAATATAAAGACAGAGGGAAACTCACTTTATGAGCTGAGAGTAAGACCTATCCATATCAAAAATGTTCTATCCGGATTACTGCATCATTCCGATGAGTTGCTTGTTGAGTTCACTTCAGATAAATATCAAAATATCCGTGAACTTGCTATTAAAAAGCATACTGCATCAAAACAGGTGGTGTATAAAATTTTCACTGCAATATTCAACTTGCTATTCCGGAGTTCTGCAAATGTGGGAATATATGTGCCTGCTGGTTTGGAATTTGGAGGCGGCAGATTTGTTTATGATTTTATTGAAGTTGAACGCAAGAGAATTAGGCAACCTGCAACTGTGTATGAGCATTGTATTAAGATATTTCCTAAAATCTTGCATTACAAGGCTATGCCGCTCATTGCACTCAAAGAATCAGCCGAAGTCAAACCGGAACATTATGGTTTGCCCCTTACTCAGGCTTTTTTAGATAAGCTTGGAAAGGGGTATAGATCACTCACATTAAAAGTGATTAGACCTATGTTGGAGACCTTGGAAATACAAGGTATTGCCTTTGCAATACCTTTGCCTGAGCATTCTCTTTCCACAAGCATGATAGAACTTCCTTATCTTTCGTATATACGGACTAATGGTAATGTCCCAAAAATAGACAGAACCTTTGGATGGTATGTCTTTGAAACAATAAGCATCATGGATAGATGGAAAGATGCTAATTTTAAAGTGAAACTTTATGCATCTTATGGCGAATATCTTGATGTCAAACTTGTTGATATGCAAGCGGAGGACTTTGTTTCGATTCGATCTAAAGATAAAAATCCGCAATGGAATGACATTATGCGTAAAATTCATGAAGATGGGATGTACTCCGAAGAAATTATGTCTAATAAGGAAGAGGGAATAGAAATTGAGGCGGATTTCAAGGATTCGGTATGGAAACTTTGGAATGGACATAAAATGGACTTTGGCAATATTGACGAAAAATATTCTGATGCAATCCGACACTATGTTAAACATCTAAATGACAAAAAATCAACAGCACGTCCTTTTCTGATAAAAGCGATGCTTGAATTTTTTAAGCAGGTCAATATGCCAAAACTAAGTGTCTTAAATCGTGATGCGGAGATGGTATTTTACATGGAATTAAAAAAATCCATAAAAGATGTAGTGACTCAGCGTAGAGCAAAAGCGATTTTAGTTCAGTTTAGAAATATTGTAGGCCATCTTGTGAAGCTTGATCTAGGGTTGGTTCCACTCCACTACAAGATTGACTATACATTCAAAATAAAACCAATCAATGGCAAGATTGTTACCTTCAGTGAGGATGAGCAGCAGTCGATTATTGATTTTCTGGGAAAGTCAGCACAAGAAACAGATAAGCTTATGTCGCGCTTGGAACTGTGCGCAATTGGAATGCAATTGCTTTCAGCTCGTAGGATAAGTGAAATAGTGTCTGAGAAAGAGGGTATTGGCTTGAAGGTTGGTTCGATTGGTCGCTGGGGAATGAGCAATGAGATGCAGTTTCGATTTTTTCGGAGTAAGCCACCCATCCGAGAAAGTATGGTGCTTTTCGCTGATATGCTTGGGCAACGCACAGACCCCTTTGCCAAAGCCATGCCTGAATTATTGCCAAGACTCTATAATGAGGCTATAGGGATCACGAGCGAATACAGACATCTGCTTTCTGGTGATATTAAAGAATTTTTATTTGTCGATTTGGCTACAAAAGGGAGGCTGTATTCTAAAATCCCTTCAGATCGAATTTCGAAGAGGATGAAGAAATTATTTAAGCACCTTGGTGTCGATAGTACAAAGACCCCGCATACTGCACGGCACTCAATGGCAACTGCGCTCATCCTTGCTGGTGGGACAGTTCAGGATGCGGCGGATGCACTAGGCGATGGGAGCAAAACCATATCGTTGTGTTATCAAGAATATACCAGTAGGCAAGATACCCTGAAATTATGTGCCGATAAAGGCCGAATCCAAATGGTTGATAGCCTTGAAGATAGTGCTGAGTTTAAAAGATTGGAAGAAGATAAGCATCGAGTCTTGCTGGCTCATGAAATGTCACCCAACGGTTGCAAAATGGCTGGAGGCTCATGTGTTGAGACAGTAGAGGGGCGTTTGAACTGTAAGAGTTATCAGATGCAGCGCGGAGCCAAGTCATGCTCTGGGTGTCAATATCTTGAGGTCTCTATTGAAGACAATAAGGCTTACTGGATTGCTGAATTTAGAGCGACGCTTGAGAATATGGAAAACACAGACCCCAGCAGCCCAGCCTATGAGTTTGAAGCACAACATCATCGGGTGACAGAAGCGATGCTTCAGAGAATCGAAGAAAAGGAGTGTGAGGTCAGATGGGGGTTTTGATTATGTTCCAAAAATTATCATTGAAAAGAGGGGAATAGATGTTGGCCTTATCGAATGAATGGAGTGAAATTCTTGATACCAAAGAGGACGAAGGATATTGGGAGTATTTGCTGAAAAAAGGCAGTGAACTTCCAGATGAGTGGAAGCCTAGAGAGCCTAAATTTGCATCAGAAATTGTACCTACAATCTACTTTAAAGACGTGCTTCATGAAATGAAAGATTATGTCAAAGCCTACGCATATCAACAGTTTCACCTTATTCAAAATGATCCAAAAACGATCAATGCCAAGGTGATGTACGTTACTAGATTCTATGACGAATTTGTATCTAAAAAGTGCACCATTGAAACCAATGTCGAACACGCTTTTATGGAGCAGATTACGCAGTCTAAAGAATCGGTCAGATCAGGTGTGGCTGAGGGCAAAGAGAGTGATATTAAAAAGACGGTCATGGGCCGTGCAGTGGAGGTGTATGGATTTTTGCTCTTTCTTGAACCTTATTCAAAAGCTAATGTATGGGTCAATGCATTTGATCTACGAAAAGCGTTACCCAAGAAGCTTGTCAAATACTTCGTGAATGAAGAGCTTGAGATGTACCGCTTACAGTTGGTTAAAGCGCAAAACCGTAAAAAAACACCATCATTGTCGTGGATTACGACATACGATGTAGCCAAGTTTATTGATGAATTCGAGGGGTTCAGCTATGCTCTTAATGCAGTTGCAATTGCATTAGAGGCGGGTTTGCGCATATCAGAGATCAGAGAGTTGAAGCGTGATTGCTTAAAGCCTGTCACAAAAGAGGAAGAAAGAATGGTGGCTCGATACTTTGCAAGACAAGGGAAAGCACCTGTAAAGTTAGATTATTCCGAGTCTCGATGGCTGGTCTATCATGTTGTAAAAGGTAAAGGCGGAGAGCCTGTTGAGGGAACACCCATACTGGTCGGGAAGCGGGTGATCGATGCAATCAATAGAGTGCTGGATTTTACTGCTGAACTAGCGGAAGAGTCTGGCAGTGATATGCTTTTTTTAAACAGGCAAAATAAAGGGAAAGAGATAAAAGTTAGGAGCAGTACTGCATTATTGCAGGATATGTATGTCCTCTATGAAATGGGTATGCCGATAATCAGGTTTCATCAGTGTCGAGCGACATTTGCTACTATTCTTTACTATTTGAATATTCCAATTGGGGTGATTGAAAAATACATGAATCATGTCTCCTCTGATGTAACAAAGAGCTATGTCGAATCTATGGAAGATGAAAGCACAAGCTCTTTTGGCTGGCTTATGCAAAACAAAGTTGATGAAAATGCAGATGAAAGATTGAAAGCACTTCAGCAAGAGCTATATAGTTTAGTGGGCTCCCCTGACTTCTTTGGGCTTACCCATAGCTCAAGACTAAAGTTATTTGAACGACTCAGGGAAAAGCATGATGTCATGATTAAAATGTCTGATCATGGTGTTTGTGCCTTGCCGAAAGGAGAGAAGTGCCAATACGGATATGAGAATGTCCTACCATGCCATGCGTCCGATTGTAAAAGCTTCAATCCAGATACAGATGAAGAGGCTAAAGATTTCTTTATCGGCTTGTTGGAAAACAATAAAGAGCGAATTAAACAATTGGAAGAAGAAGCGAAAAACCATGTCGGCTTAGAAGTGAATTTCGATATTCTTGAACTTGCTAAAAACAGCTTGCAGTCCATTGTAGATAAAATAGAAAAGGCTTCCTAATGTCAGCTAAAATAAAAGTTACACCTGAAAAGCTGAAGGATTTAATTGACCAAGCCAAACGTGTAAAGAGGCTTCAAGCAGGAAGGTTTATCAAGGGTGCTCGAAGTGATGGGCAACCGATCTATCACTACCCTAAAATTACTCTATTTCTGTTGGCTGCGAAATTGGATGTTAGTGCAAATTATTTAACTATCTTAAAAAACAAAAATACAGATATAGCAAAACTTTTGCAAAATGTTGGACAGCTCAAGACTAGGCCCGAAGATATGGCAGAAGAAGAGCCAAAAGAAGGCACAAAAGCCTATAAAGACCTCCAAATAAAGCGTTTAAGAGAGAAAGTTGAGAAGCTTGAAAAAAATGCAGAACAAAATAGAATGCGTAACTTAGCCTTGCGCGAAGCCGAAACAGCTCTTGAGAGGTTGATTTTAACATCGGAAGACCTTGTTGGGCGTAATGATGAGCAAAAAAGACTAATAGTAGATTTAGAGGCTGTGATTAGGGGATTGAGAATGGAAAATGCTTCACTGAAAACCCAACTGGTGCTGCAAAAGGATAGCTGAAAGATAATTTCTGAAGCTAACAAAGGCTGACATGAAATTCTGAACGCCCTCTTAAAAAATGTCTACATTTAGGGGGTCATTTCATGTTTAAGTTTTTTATCTAAAGTGATATTATTTATTTTATCCCCTATTTTAAGGTTTCAAGGAAGGTTATGTTCTAGTCTATAGGTATCATGTTAAACAGCCTAAAATTATCTGATCTAGCCTAAAAACAGAACAAGCGTTATAATTAGACTATAATATTGGTCGAAACAAAATTGAATTTTCAACCTAAAAAGGATTTAGTATATGCATGAGAATAGTTATCTTGGTAATCATATAATAGAAGCAAGTGACAATCCAGATTATCTCCAATCGGAATATGCAGAAAGACTTTCGACTCGCGAATCGTCAATTGAATTTATCTTAGTGAAACTCGATGGCGCATCAAAAAAGAAACTGCTTGGCAATCTGGGTATCGAGCAAAAAGACTGGGAAGTGTTTGAATCTGTATGGATGAAATTGTAAATTATCTAAGATAATAATATTTTTCTTTATAGATCAACACATAGCCATTATGAAGATACACAATCGTTCCATCACACTCCGGTGTCGCTTCCTTGATACAAATGTATGCCTTATTGATGATATAACTTATTGCATCATCCTCGTATCGAATATGATTAACGCGATTATCCTGCTCATCAATATCGACAATGTAGCTCGGAAAAAGATTACGAAAAATACGGATGAGAGTTTGGGATGAAATTTCTTTAACAGTATCTCTAACAATATTTGGATTATCTTGAGGGTAATACCTCACTTCGCCAAGTTTGAGGTTGGGAAGCTTGCCTTCCATATGTTTGTCTCCATTAAAATGTCCGATAACCTTGAGTTTATTGTCCATTATGCTTCTTCCTTTTCACGCAGTTGTTGTGTATTTAATCCGTGTATTTGTTCAGCCCATTTCGGGGTTTTAAGATCAAACAATACAGCAGTGTATAATCCTCTCTTCATCGCGTCTTCTGCGATCTCAATAAAATCGCTATCACCGGAGATGATGACCACTCCGGAGATCCGATCGACAAACTGATAGTAGAGCTTTTTGAGCTGTTTATCCGCATCCTTTTTTTCTTCAAGCACCCAACCTAAACGACGTAGTTGAATTTTTCTCCATTCGATGTTATCCCCGTATTGTTGGAGCCACCACGGGATTCCTCGATCCATATGTATGTGATAGGAGATATATTTCATTGAATATCGAACTCCGATTTTTTTGAGCATCGCTTCAATAGTAACTCTATCGTGTGGGAAATTTATGTTTTCAATGTCCCATAAAACCAAGTAGGGCTTAACGTTTCGCCCCTTACGTTTTGGCACAATAGTTTTATGTTTTGAACTTTTTGCCAGTGGGATATCTAAATCATATTCAGCACATAACCAGTCCTCTTCGGTATAGAGAACACCTGTCTCGTGATTATCTTGAAGCTCATCACTGATAGACATGCCGAATTCGATATCTAATTTTTTTGGCATTTGGTGCCCATGGAGGTTATGTACTCACGCATTCGTAATCCTGGATGCATCAAATCGGCGTAATATTGTTGGATCTTCGCATGCTGCTCTTATTTTTGCGCGCCTCTCGTTTCTCCAATTTTCATAGGCGATTTTTGTGTGATACAGTCGTTCATATTCTGTGGCGGAAATAACTATTGCTTCGATATGTTCATTGTGTAAAATTGCAAACCGCGTTTTTCCCCCGGAAGATAAATCATTAAGAAATTGATCTATATTTTTGGCGCATTCGGACGACGAAATAATTTCATATTCGAATAAACCAAACTCATCTTGTGTGGCTACCATGTGAGCTCCTTATAATTTTTGCTATATCTAGAAATCACAACAAACTCTTCTTATGAAATTAAGTCTTCATTGCCAAAGAGATGCTGTAAAACTGTTTCGTGTGTGCTATTCCAAATTGTGAGTATAAGGTTTCATTTGAACCAAATTCGATATCTATTTTTTTTGGCATGCTGCACCAACGTTCTCTATATTTTTTTCCAAATAATCCCTAGAAGCTTTTTGTATAAATCCATTTCCTCCTATTTTTAGTATCTGATCAAACAAGATGCTCGAAATGATTGTTTGTTTATTGCGATAGGTTCTTGAATAGTTGCCAATCTCCCAATTGTTTTCAATTGCTCGATTACAATATTTGGCGATGTTATTGACAAGAGTATCAGCCGAAATGCTTTTATTGTATTTTTGTTTTTGTGCTGCTGCATTATTTGCAATTGACCAAAGGATCTTAAATAGCTGGGAGGTAGAAAAATGTTCTAGATATGTTGATATTTCGATGGATGTCTTTTCATTTATTATTTCCAATGCCAGCCTAATTAAACCACATTGCTCCAATAGAAGTTTTAGATACTGCATGCTCTCATGAAGAGCTATCTCAAGCCATAGCTTGTAGCCATCTTCCACTTCATAGACTTCCAATGGTATCGGATGGAGAAGAGACTTTATCATAGCTGTTTTGCTTGATTCATTTGATATTACATTGAGATCGTAATAGCTATGTAGCGGATCATACCTGAGCTTATTATCCTCCAAACTGTACTGCATATGGGCGCGTTCACTAAGTTGAATAGCCCCACGATGACTTAGATGTTTCAACATGTCGATCGTATATTCCCTTGTTGGGGCAAGCGCTTGTCGATATTCAAAAACCGGTTTTATAATTTTCAGATCACCAGATAAATGAGTTTTTAGTAATGCAGCAAGATATAGACGGTCGCGAAGCGTCAAATCTTTTGGATGAATAGGTGATTGTCTAGTTTTTTTCATAAAATCTAAGATACTTTCACTCTTGTGTTGCTCGTCAATTTTTTTCTTATGAGTTTCTTCATTTTTACGTTCAGTACAGCCATTACACGAACATTTATTGTTTTCAAATTCATGGTCACAGGAGAGACAAACACTTTCTCGATGATCTGATCTCGATTGTGCTTTCGAAATAGGTAGATAGACTAAATTAACCTTACAGTAGGGGCATTCTGTATCAGATTTTTGAGGAGGAAAACATTTATATAAATTTCCACTTGAGACATCTATGTCGAATTTTTCAATCAATGTTGAATGTTTGACATTTGAATAATAAAGTTGCGCAAGTTGTATGAATTCTTCTTTGGACAAATGCTGGCTTTTATGAAGATATCTCTCGTATTTGTACATTTTATACTCCCAAGGATACTTACAATCCAATAGACCCACTATAGTGGGTTGTTTAAAAGTATAACAGAAACTACACTCGTGTATCTATTTTAATGAAGAAGATATATGCAAGAATCAATAGTTTTTTCTGATGATGAAATCGGTTTGATGTATAAAAGAATCGGAGAGAATGTTAAAAAATGCCGAGAACGAAAGGGGATGAGCCAGCTTCAGCTCTCGAATGCGATGGGATACAGCTCGGTAAGTCTTGTGTCGGCAGCAGAACTATGCAATGATGGGAAACATTTTAATCTCGAACACCTTTATAAAATTGCAAAGATTTTAGATATTGAGATGTCAAAATTGATTAATATATAATTAATAATTTACTGTAAAAACCCTGTTTTTAGGGCATACTTGCTAATCTATTTAAAGTTTCAATATTTTTAACAACCATTCCAAACGAGTCATCAACGCAAATATCGATTAAGTGAATCAATAAGTGTTGATCGCTTTACTTCAAATGTCCAACAAACTGCTGCTTTCCTATCCCTTTCATCCGAAAGGGTTGATTTTAATAAAATGTGATATTATCAAAAAATACGTCATCATGTTAAATTTCGATAGAAAAGTTTTAATACTCTGACCTTATAAGTGCTTGATAGTCTATTCGGAACTTAGTGGAAAGGTACATTTTGAGAATGGATAAATTGTTATGCTGATAGTAAAAGGTTATCTATGAACCAAGACTGGATTCTCCATAAAAAAGAAACTCGACGATTCTTCTCTAATGCGACATGGGTTCCCTTGAGAGCGTCTTCTGAAGATGAGCAGGGCGGAGCTCAAGATATAGGCTATGTCAGCGAATTTTTTGGATGTGGGTCTGTTGCTTTTCCTCCAGAGCATAGAGAAGTAGCAGAACGATTTGGTTGGAGCGATATTGGAATCGGTCGAAGTGTGCAACCATATGCTTTCGAGGATGGTTACTACTCATCCATCGAGCAGTATCAACACAACGACAAAGAGCCAATGGGTGTTCAGCTTGTCTTCGAACACCCTCAACCTGTAATTGGCGGAAGGTTATGGATATTGAATCCCGATCTGATCGTTGCTCTTCATCTTATAAAAGAAGGAAACAACTGGGTAAGGCCAGAAGAGAATTTCGTTGTAGTAGCTCGTGAGGTCCTTGATGAAAAAGGAGAACATCGCTTAATCGAAATTAAACGCGAATTTCTCATAGACTACTTGGCGGCAAGGAACCTTTCGCTTCGCCTCTCGTACTACCGCCAAAGAGTGGAAAATGTCGCTTCGCTTGAAGGCAGTGAGTACGCTGATTTGGCAGATCAAAAAGAACAGCGAGACAGCGGTCGATTTGAGCTACTAATTCGCAGTTTGGATGATATCTATGGGGGGAGTTGGGCTGTATTCCGGACTTGGCGAACTGATATTGATGAAGAGGAAGATGCCCCAGTAATGGGTCCGGTAAGTGATGAAAATACCAACTATGAAAGCTCGAAAGGGCATCGAGGTGGTTATGAAGGTGTACGAGTAGAGGGTGAGTTTTGGCGAGACGAATGGATCGACCATAAAGGGCAAAGCGTTCGTATTCGAGGAGATGCAGATCAGACTTTACCTCTATTCATCGTAGAAACCGACGGAACGCGAATGGCATCTGTCGACTTAGACGATGAAGACATTGGTCGATGGCTCTGGTTTCGTTCTAGCGTAGTTAACGAGCTTCTCGCTCTTCGTGGCTTTTCTCTTGAATGGTACAGTGCGGAAACAGGTGGTATTCGCTCCACCTCTGGTTATGTAACTCATTTCGGAATAAATTCTTCAGACTTCATCACTGTCTACGCCTATGATGTTGCTCGCCTTGCCGCATGGGAGCAGCACATTTGGGCTGCGCATAACGTTGTTCCGGACGGTAAGGTTTCAAATGAGTTATTAACAGCGCAAGTAAAAGCTCAGCCAGCATCTACTCATGCTGTTGAAGATCTCCTTTTCAAGGTTATGGATATGCTAGAGGTGAGATTTCGTCAAGAGTTCAAAGTTTCGCTTTACACTCACAACATAGAGAATGCCATAGTAATGCAACATATATCCCGCTTTGAGAGCAAAGATCAGGCATCATTGCTAAGATTGGCGAAAGAGCTTGTTCGTGTTTTCTCAGATCGGCTTGACGTACGTGAGCTCCGTAAGCTTTCGACGCATGTAGATAAGGAAAAACTTGGGTCGAACAAGCTTCTTCAAGATGTTTTGGCCCAGAAAGTAGGAGTTGATAGAGCTCGCGAAATCTTTGGTCCAATCGTGGGTGCTTATGACATGCGAGTAGGTGATGCACATCCGACCAGCTCCAAGATTGGCGATGCTTTAAAGCTCGCTGGAGTCGACGAGAGTAGTTCATTCCTTAGACAGGGTGAACAACTTATTTCCAATTATGGACAATCAATTTGGTGGATAGGCAAATTGCTTTTTGGGTAACCGAAAAATCAAAGAAACTAGCCAATAAACTGCAAAACAAATCAAAGAAGATTAATTAAAAACCCATAAGCATCTTTTTGATTACTCAATTTCAACGTTAACCATAGGAAAGGCGCATTTATGAAAGCATGGAAAAAATATCAAGAAGATGCTGCTGAATATTTTCGTTCAATAGGTCTAAATGCATCTACCGATGTAACCATCAAAGGTGCAAGGACTCAGCATGACGTTGATGTGTTGGTTGTGTCGCATTATGTCGGTTTCGATATCACATGGATCGTTGAGTGTAAATACTGGAAGTATCCTATCAACAAACTACATGTTCTTGGACTTAGAGAAATAGTAGCTGAGGTAGGTGCTGATAGAGGAATATTACTTTCGGAGTCGGGTTTTCAAAGTGGTGCAATTGAAGCAGCAAACCTTACAAATATACAATTAACATCACTTGCAGATATGCGTGGAAATGCGAGTCATAGCATTTATGCAATGCGTCTTAGAGATTTATATGATAGAGTTGGCATTTGCAAAGATCGATACTGGGAAATTCCAAAACAAAAAAGAATTGAATATGGATTAAGAGCCGAAATGTTCGAACATGGATATTCTGGAACTAGCGTGATAAACATGTGTGTAGACATATTGACTAGAGCTTTTAGAGGCACCTATCCATTCCAGAGCGAAGATATTGGAGCTTCTCTACTATTTGGTAAAGACAAATACTTTGAATCTCCAAAAGAGGTTGCAGAATTAATAGAGAGCCAAGTTTTAGAATTGGAGACTAAGCTTGATGTTTATGACAGTAAAGTCAAATAGCCCTAACAAATCACAGGAACACAATATGTGCTTCAAACTTCTCCACCAACACCTTTAAACTTCTCAACAAAAGAGGCGATTTTTTGGAAAACGTTTTGTTTTTTGGTTAAATATTGTGGATTAAGTGGACTCATTTTTGGTAAGATTGAATTTAACTCAGTCCCATTTTCACTGGCATATTCCCGTTTTAATGATGCAATAATATAACGCTTAGCCGCTTCTTCGTTTAGGTTTTCATCACTAATTAACTCTTGGGCTTCTCTTTGTTGTTCAGCTTGAGCAAAAGTAAAGAAAGCATCAATAATACTGGCTTTATCGGGAATATTGTCCAAGTTAGTTTGGTTAATAAAATCAACTAGCAAACTCTCTTTAGCACGGTTACCAAGACTCGCACGGATTAAACGGCGTACTTCTTCAACTAATGCAACTTTATCCTTGGTCTTTTTGTTGTGTTCAAAAATCAATTCTAGGATGTAATCCAAATTTATCTCTTGTGATTTAAGCAAGTCGACTTCAAAAACTACATCATCCCAATCAATAGTGCTAGTCTCTTTTTCATTGGCAGATTTTTCACGGCGAAGCCAATCGCGAATATCGTTATACGTCGAACGATAATCTTGAACCGTACGCTCAGCAGGTATCTTAATTGCTTGCATTTTGATTAAATCTTCATCACTCAAATAGTACTTCGCTTTGAACTCCTCTACAGCTGTAGGATCGTTCATATCCAAATTTTGCAGGGCTTTTATCCCGGCAAACTCATCGTAGTTTTGTAGCACATTCTCAACACGTAAATATTCACCGAATAATTTTGCGAAATCTTTTTTGTCTTTTTCAGTAACAATTTCATCAGGATTTGGAAAACGTTGTTGTAGTTCCTCTACCACATCCATAAACCCTCGTCGTGCATCACCAGTTGATGCATCGGTAAAGCCTTCCATGTATTCTTTGTAACTTTTCTCAAGCACTACATTTTTTGTGTTCTTATCACCAAATAATGTGATGGCATCCACTGTGGCTTGTTCTAAATTACGGAAGGTAACGATATTGCCAAAGGTTTTGGTTGCATTATAAATACGGTTAGTTCTTGAATAGGCTTGCATTAAACCGTGGTATCGAAGGTTTTTATCTACAAAAAGGGTATTTAATGTCGGAGCATCAAAGCCTGTCAAAAACATCCCCACGACAATCAGCAAATCAACTTCTTGAGTGATGACCCGTTTAGCAAGATCACGGTAATAGTTTTGAAATGCCTTGCTATCAATGCCATAATTGGTTTTAAACATGGCGTTATAGTCATCTATTACCGCACTTAAAAACTCTTTAGCACTGCTATCCATTGCAGAGGGTTCAAAGCTTTCATCAAGGATATCTCCTACGGCATCTTGTTCTTCATTTGCAGAAAAAGAGAAGATAGTGGCAATACGAAGCGGCTTACTACACTCTTTTTGGAGATGCTTGAATGATTCATAGTACAGTTTGGCAGCATCAACACTACTGACCGCAAACATTGCATTGAAGCCTTTGCCACCCGCTGACAAACGGTGTGTTTTTTGCTTGAAGTTATTTAAGATGTACTGCGAAATTTCGCCAATTCGCTCAGGATGTAAAAGAGCTTCTTTGTTTTCCGCTGCCGTGAGTTTTTTCTCATCTTGCTCATTTTCGTAAGCTTTGAACTGTGGACGTACATCGTTGTAGTCCACTTTAAACTTCAAGACTTTTTCATCACGAATAGCATCGGTAATCACATACGAGTGCAACTCTCTCCCAAATACGCTAACAGTAGTCTCAGCACCTAAGGCATTTTCTACAAATATAGGCGTACCCGTAAAACCAAACTGGTAGAAGTTTTTAAATTTTTTCTTTATGTTTTTTTGAGCCTCACCGAATTGTGATCTGTGTGCCTCGTCAAAGATAAATACCACTTGCTTTTGGTAGATACTCAAAACCTCTTCACCTTTCATCAGGTTGTTGAGTTTCTGAATGGTTGTAACGATGATTTTATTGTCATCTTTATCAAGATTACGCTTGAGCCCTGCGGTGCTATCTGAACCATTTACGCTATCGGGTGAAAAACGTTGATACTCTTTCATGGTTTGATAGTCGAGGTCTTTACGATCCACCACAAAAAAGACTTTATCGATAAAATCAAGCTCGGTGGCAAGCCGCGCCGCTTTAAAACTGGTTAGAGTTTTACCCGAACCTGTGGTATGCCAAATAAAACCGCCGCTGTCAGTTTTGCTCCAGTTCCTGGATTGATAAGAACTGTTGATTTTCCATAATATGCGCTCGGTCGCGGCAATTTGGTAGGGGCGCATCACCAATAAGGTATCGCTAACATCAAAGACTGAATAATGCAACAGCACATTCAATAAAGTATTTTTCTCAAAAAACGTTGCGGTAAAGTCTTTTAAATCTTTAATCAACGCGTTATCGGACTTCGCCCAATTCATAGTGAAATCAAAACTGTTTTTGTCGCGCTTGGTGGTATTGGCAAAATAACGGCTATCCGTACCGTTTGAAATCACGAAAAGCTGCAAATATTTAAACAGTGAATTGTCTGTATTATAACTTTCTTTGCTATAGCGATGGACTTGGTTAAAGGCTTCACGAATGGCTACACCACGTTTTTTTAGCTCGACTTGCACCAATGGCAAACCATTCACCAAAATGGTGACATCGTAACGATTCGCCTGCGTCCCTTTTTGCTCGAACTGCTTAATCACCTGCACTTTATTACGAGCAATATTTTTCTTATCCAATAGGTAAATGTTTTGGATATGTCCATCGTCAAAAACAAAATCGTGGATGTAATTGTCATGGATTTTACGGGTTTTGTCGATACTGTTATCGCTGGGCTTGTCTAAAAATTCCTCCACAAATCGGAGCCATTCACCCTCTAAAAACTCCATATTATTAAGAGTTTGCAACTGTACGCGCACATTGGAAAGCATTTTCTCTGGAGAGGTTAGATCGCTTAAATACTCATACCCCTGATTGACTAAGTCGGCGATGAGCTCACGTTCTAAATCTGCTTCGGTTTGATAACCGCCACCTTCTTGGTCAATCTTGGCGTATTTATCCAAAACGATGAAGTTATTTGATTCTGTAATTGTTTTATATTCTGTCACTTTTTACTCCTTACTGCCAAAACTTGTATTCACTACTCAAATAGTTAACTAGTTCCTTTAGTTTGTCTTTATCATTCTCTTCTACTACTCCAACTTCTTCACCTGAATGTGCAGAATGATTTGAAAGATTAAGTATTCGATTTGCAAATGGATCTGGATTACCACTACCATCTTTAGGAAGAAGTTTTGTCCAACTTGTGTATCCTAAAAATGTTGCTGTTTTTTCCAAAATATTCCGAAGAAAGCCAAAATGAAACTTTTTGATATCGTTGTTGTCAATCGCTTTCTTAATTTCAGAAAGTAAAAACAAATGATATGAAAATGGAGTATTGTCACCCAATTCATCAAGTACAAATAAACCATCAGCATTTTTATCCAATCGAAACTTTTTTGATTGATTAGGTTTAAAAATACACTCTCTTGTTGTAGCCTCTGGGTCTTTATAATATTTATTATTAAACTCATTAGATAGTACATTATAGAAGAGTGGATTATGTGTAGTGATGATAAATTTTAAACTGGATTGGTTTGATTTAATTAAATTCGCGATATCAACAGCCAATTCAATTAAATGAGTATCATCGAGCGAGCTTACTGGATCGTCTATAAAAATATATTCAAGATCATTAAAATCTGGAGTGGACCTGTAACCGCGCTTTTGAATAGTTACAAAAACATTCCTTTTGAATGGTGACAATTTAACCTATAATTTTTTGAGATAGATTCTAAAGATTTTTGAAGTGTTTATTGTGGATTTAATTGAGGGGAAAA
>Ga0268283_1000665_pt1 | contig 20292 bp, 21 predicted proteins | sample saktaG_13_FD_190140 | JGI IMG/M metagenome (GOLD analysis project Ga0268283, IMG submission 190140) | Saline water microbial communities from Sakinaw Lake, British Columbia, Canada - sak_2013_06_06_36m | ecosystem: Environmental > Aquatic > Non-marine Saline and Alkaline > Saline ... | reverse complement strand
ACTTACCGGTTATTGCTTTTTTGGCGACGGCGGTTTTTTTTCTAGTTTTAGTTCTGCTATTTCACCATATATTTCTAATATCGATTTCATGAAAAATGGCTTTGAATCGTCTTATCTTGATGAAACCCCACTTTATATTGCTGATATAAGACACAATGATGTAACTCAGGATTTGCCAATAACTTGTGGTGATCAAACCTTTTATGAGTATCTTATTTTATACCCAATAACTGATTCTTCGGGAAGGACAATAAATCTACCTTTTCCAGAATCACCAGGATTTCCAATTTTTGGTATTGGACATTATTGTATTGGTGTTTAGTTTGATAGGGGCTAGGGGGTTTTCGCGAAGCGAAAACCGCCTTTTTCCTTTTTAGAATATATGTCATTACATTGTAGATACAATGTAATTACATTTACAACACCTAGAACACCCTAAAACTTTTGTATTCAAAAGTTCGGGCGAACAATTGTATTCAATTGTTTTAGCCTAGAACAATTCTAACAATTAGAACAGGCCAGTGTTGTTGACAATAGTCTCATATTTGCTACTATAGTGGGACGCAACTTTGCGAGCTTTTTTCTTGTTACTAGAATTGCAAAAGACCCTTTTCATTCTTGTAACAGTATTTCATACTTTCTCTGTTTTTTGTCATTCCTGCGGAGGCAGGAATCCAGTCTGAAAATTCCGACTTGGATCCCCGGGAGTACCCGAGGATGACAGAGGGTAAGGATGACAATACAAGGATCCCCGCAAACATTGTGAGCATTTAATTATTAATCGCATTTATGTTGTTTGTTTTTAGTCTAGAAATAATCCATTTCTAATAAGATTTGGACCCCGCCCATAAATACAAAAAGATGGGCGGGGCGACAAAAAACATAGTCACTATGTTCGTTGTTTTTCAGTCGACTGAAGATAAATAACCTCTATAATCACAAAAAATATTATGGCAGAAATTTTTGACCGTTCAAAACCTCACATAAACGTAGGTACAATCGGTCACGTTGATCATGGTAAGACTTCTCTTACCGCAGCTATCCTTCAGGTGCTTTCACGCGCTGGAAAGGATGTAAAACTTAAAAGTGTGGATCAGATTGACTCTGCTCCAGAAGAAAAAGCACGTGGTATTACTATTTCGCTTTCTCACAACGAGTTCTCTTCAGATACTCGTCATTATGCACACATTGATGCACCAGGCCACGCCGACTACATCAAAAACATGATTACTGGTGCCGCTCAAATGGACGGTGCTATTCTTGTGGTTGCAGCTACTGATGGTGTTATGCCTCAGACTCGAGAGCACGTATTGCTTGCAAGTCAGGTGGGTGTTCCAAAAATGATTGTTTATCTAAACAAATGTGACTTGGTTCCTGAAACAGAACTTATTGATATGGTGGAAGAAGAAGTTCGTGAACTTTTAGAAAAAAATGGTTATGATGGAAAAATCGCTCCAGTTATTCGTGGCTCAGCTACGAAAGCTCTAGCAGCTACAGGTATTGATGATGAAGATTCAAAATCAGTCCTTGCGCTTGTGGAAGCTATGGATACATATTTCCCAGTTCCAGTTCGAGATACTGACAAGCCTTTCTTTATGCCTATTGAGGACGTTTTCTCAATTGAAGGCCGAGGAACAGTGGTAACAGGTAAAATCGAAAGAGGAATTATCAAAGTTGGTGACGAAGTTGAAATTGTTGGTCTTAAAGATACAACAAAAACAACTGTTACTGGTATTGAAATGTTTAACAAGCAACTAAATGAAGGTATGGCTGGAGACAATGCAGGAATTTTGCTTCGTGGCACAAAGAAAGATGATGTACATCGAGGTCAGTCACTTGCAAAGACAGGTTCTGTAAAGCCACACACAGATTTTGAAGCTGAAGTATATATTCTTAAGAAAGAAGAAGGTGGACGACACTCACCATTCTTTACTGGCTATAAGCCACAATTCTACATTGGTACAACAGATGTTACTGGAGAAGTAACACTTAAGGAAGGTGTAGAAATGGTTATGCCCGGAGATACTGTGACTTTCAAAGTTAAGCTTATTGCTCCTATCGCCCTTGAAGAAAAGAAGAAATTCGCTATTCGAGAAGGAGGTAGAACAGTGGGTGCTGGTATTGTAACTAAAATTGTAGCCTAAATTAAAACGCAAAGAGGTGGACCGTGTGTCATCCTAGCACCCGCATTGTCATCCTCGTGAATACGGGGATCCAGGTTCTGAATTTCTCAGACTGGATTCCCGCCTCCGCGGGAATGACAAATACGGGACGGGAATGACAGAGGGGTTTGCTTTAGAGCGAATTGTACTATGACAACAGAAATTGTAAAAAAGAAGAAAACAACACCAAAAGCAAAGCCAAAAGTGGAAGTTTCTGGCGTTAATAAACTTCGAATTCGAGTTCGTGCGTACGAGTCAAAGATTCTTGATGCTTCAGTAAAGCAGATCATTGATACAGCTCTTCGCTACGATGCAAAGATTGTTGGACCAATGCCTCTTCCTACTGAAATCAAAAAGTACACAGTGAACCGTGCATCTTTCGTGTACAAAAATTCACGAGAGCAGTTTGAAATGCGTGTTCACAAGCGACTTATTGATATTGAGAACCCTTCAGCAAAAGTAATTGAAGCTCTCACCAATCTTTCACTACCTTCTGGTGTGAATATTGATGTGAAGATGTTATAAAAACAAGGAGCAAAGCGACTATGTTTTTATAACCCCGCCCTTCTTTAAGTATTTAAGGGTGAGCTCAGGTGAGTACCTGAGCGCAAGGTCGGAGCACGGCGGTGCGAGACAGGCTCGTAGAATTTTTTAGCAAAAAAATATCTATGAGGGGTGCAGACGAAGAATATAGAAGGTGTGAGACCCCGCCCAGATATTTTTCTACTGAAAAATTCCGTGCGCTCGACTCGCACCGTCGTGCTCCGTCTTTCAGTTGGGTCCCTTCCCAACTGAACCCTTTAATACAAAAGGAAGGGCGGGGTGGCGATTTTTATAGTCACTTTGTTCCTTAAAAATCAGCCATTGACAGACTAATAAACCGGCATGTCCTGCCCGTCGCTTACCAAAGCGACGGGCAGGACCAATACCAAATACTATGAAATTTATACTTGGAAAAAAACAGCATATGACCCAAGTTTTCGATGAAAGTGGAACAGTTTTCCCTGTAACAGTGGTAAAGACAAGTCCAAATATCGTAACTCAAGTTAAGACCAAAGACCGAGATGGCTACGAGGCTATTCAGGTTGGTTTTGGTGTGCGAAAAGAAAAAAATATTAACAAAGCTCAAAAGGGTCACACAAAAGATCTTGGAAATTTTGAGGTTATGCGAGAAATTAGAACTAATGATGTAAAAAATGTTGGTGATGCACTAGACCTTTCTCAATTTGCAGAAGGGGAGAAGATTACAGTTACTGCTATTTCAAAGGGTAAGGGTTTTCAAGGTGTTGTGAAGCGACATGGTTTTCATGGAGGTCCAAGGTCACACGGACAAAAACACTCAGAACGAGAACCAGGATCCATTTCTGGAGGTAACAGAGAAGGAGGACGTGTTCCAAAAGGTATGCGAATGGCCGGCCGAATGGGTGGCGATTCTATTACTGTTTCAAATTTAAAAGTCGTGCAAATCGATAACGAAAAAGGAGAAATCCTTATCAAAGGAGCTATTCCTGGTCGTCGTGGCACATTGGTCGAGATTAAGGCTTAATGTAATATCAATATGAAAACTACAAAAACCCTAGTCCGTCAGAAAAATGACGGGCAAGCAAAAGAAGTGAAAGAAGGTGACAGTTCAATTTCTGCAAAGGTGTACAATCAAAAAGGAAAGGAGGCAGGTGATATTACTTTACCTGAATCTATTTTCGGCCTAAAGTGGAATGCCGACTTGGTACATCAAGTTGTGGTTTCTATGCAAAGTACAGCTCGCGAGAATGTTGCTCATACAAAAGACCGCGGTGAAGTACGGGGTGGAGGTAAAAAACCATGGAATCAAAAAGGTACTGGGCGAGCACGACACGGTTCATCTCGAAGTCCTATTTGGGTAGGTGGAGGTGTGGCACACGGTCCTCGAAATGACAAAAATTACGACAGAAAAGTAAATCGAAAAATGAAAACAAAAGCAATCTTTACAATCCTTTCAAAGAAATTTAAGGAAGGTGAAGTTTTGTTTATTGATTCCCTTAAACTTGGTACACCAAAAACAAAAGACGCAAAAGAAATTTTGATGTCGCTTGGTAATATCAAAGGTTTTGAGAAAATAGCAACAAAAAGAAAGAATGCTGCATACTTCGGTATATCAGCAAAGGATTCTGCAACTGAAAAGAGTTTTAAGAATATTGGTAGCATAAAGGTCGATGAATTCCGCAATGTAAATCCTGTAGATCTTATGAATTCAAAATTCATAGTTATATCTGAGCCAGAAAAAGCATTTGCATTTTTACAGTCTAAGAAAGCATAAGCAACACAAAACAACGAGCGAAGCGACTATGTTTTGTGTCGTCCCGGAAATCCGACCTATTGGAGGATTATCCGGGATCCAGGTTCTGAATTTTCAGACTGGATTCCGGCCTTCGCCGGAATGACATAGAATGGGGTAGTAATACGCAGAGTGTCGTAACATAAAAAATTATGGAAACAAATATAACAAAAAAAGTAAGTGTGCCAAAGAGAGACATTGCAAATGTACTTGTTCGGCCACATATAACTGAAAAAGCTGCATCTGAATCTGTACACAATGCATATGCATTTGAAATTGCCTCTTGGGCAACCAAGGACCAGGTTAAAAAAGCGGTTACACTGATTTACAAAGTAACTCCAATTAAGGTAAATGTTGCATATCTTCCTGCAAAGAAAGTTGTTGTTCGTGGAAAAAAGGGCACAAAAAGCGGAAAGAAAAAAGCATATGTTTTTCTTAAGAAGGGGGATAAGATTGAATTCATCTAATTATTATGAAATCATATAAACCAACATCAAAATCACGTCGAAATATGACAACTGTTTCTTATAAAGACAGTTTAACTACAGCTACACCACACAAAGCTCTGGTGTCTGGATTTCGACGTGGAACTGGGCGAAACAAAGATGGTCGAGTTACTACTCGACATAAGGGAGGTGGGCTCAAAAGACGATATCGAGTAGTAGACTTTATGTACAATAAAAAAGATATTCCTGCAAAAGTAGAAAGTGTTGAATACGATCCAAACCGAACAGGATTTATTGGACTTGTTTGCTATGCCGATGGAGAAAGACGATATGTGCTTGTGCCAAAGACTATGAAAGTGGGGGACACATTTATTGTTTCAGAAAATGCTCCGATAAAAATTGGAAATCGACTTACTCTTAAAAATATTCCAGTAGGTTCATTTGTTTACAATGTAGAATTGAAAATAAATGGAGGAGCAAAACTTGCTCGTTCTGCAGGCAACTTTGCACAAGTGGCGGCTCAAGATGGTAATTGGACTCATTTGAAGTCACCTTCAACTGAAGTACGAAAGCTTTTAGGAGATTGCTATGCAACTATTGGATCTGTTTCAAACGATGAACAACATCTTGTGAAACTCGGAAAAGCTGGGCGTTCTCGCTGGCTTGGTATTCGACCAACAGTGAGAGGTACTGCTATGAACCCTGTCGACCATCCATACGGAGGAGGTGAAGGAAGGCAAGGCCGAGGAACACGACGTGCAAAGACTCTCTGGGGTAAGCCAGTAGGAAAGGGACAGAAATCACGACGATCAAAAAAGTACTCAAATAAATTTATTGTTTCAAGAAGAAAGGTGGGGAAAGCTAAATAATTCTAGTTTGTAGTGAGTAGTGAGTAGTTGGTAGGAAAATACAAAATACAGGATTTAGTGAGTAGTGGGTAGGTTGTAGTGAGTAGAAAAATACAGAATGCAAAAGAAAACGAGCGAGGCCAAAGGCCTCGCTTGTTTTCTGTATTTGCTACTCACTACTTACTACAAACTAAAATCTAGTATATAATTATTACCAGTTTATTTACTAGTTTATAAATTATAAAAAATGAAGAAAATATTTGTTGGCCTGATGCTTGTGATGGTAATGTTTGTTTGTGCGCCAACTTTTGCTCACGCAGAAAGTGTTAAGGGTGAAGAAGCATATCAAACCGAACAAATGAATTTAATTGCATCAGTTTTGCAAAGTATGAAAACTCTTGTGCAATTATGGAAAGAATCTCCTTTGGCGTTTAGCTATTCTACGACACCAATTTACTCATTAACCATAAGCAAAACGGGGACAGGTTCCGGGGAAATTGCTGGAGCAAGCATATTTTATGATAATGTATCAACTACTTATTATCTGAGAGGATCTTCTATAACTCTATACGCGCAACATGATGCAAATTCTACTTTTTCTGGTTGGGGCGGTGCTTGTACAGGTTTGGGGTCTTGTAATATAACAATAGGCTCAAACAAATCTGTAACGGCCACTTTTACAAAAAATTTTACGACTCCTATTCCAACCCCAACCCCAACACCCACTCCTACCCCAACCCCAACACCTACTCCTATTCCCAACCCAACACCCACTCCTACCCCAACCCCAACGCCAACTCCAATTTATGTTATTTTAACTACGGGAACTCTTCCGCTAGGAGCTGGAATTATTACAACTTCTCCTTCAGGAACTAGTTGTGGAAATAATTGCATATTATACTCCAAAGGCACTTCGGTAACGCTTTTAGCAACCCCTGCTGTTGGATTTAGTTTTTTTAGATGGTCCGAGACTACAGATTTTACAAAGACAGCTATTATAACTATGGATACCAGCAAAACAATGACTGCGGTATTTGGTTTTGATACGGTATCTACAACAACAAACCTCCTCACAGTTTCAAAAATTGGTTCTGGAACAGGAACTGTCACCTCATCACCAGCCGGAATTAATTGTGGAACAACTTGTTCAAAATCATATCCAGAAAATACATCCATAATTCTTACAGCAATACCAGCCGCAGGGTACGTATTTGTTAAATGGTCTGGAGATGTTACTGGATCAACAATAACTGCTACAACAAGCGTTGTTATGAGTGCCGATAAAAAAGTTTATGCAGAGTTTGCGTTAACAACAAAACTTCTTACTGTAACAAAAACAGGTTCTGGAACAGGAACTGTCACCTCATCACCAACTGGAATTAATTGTGGAGTAACTTGTTCAAAATCGTATAACTCAGGTTCTTCTGTGGTTCTCACCGCTACACCATATATTGGAAGCCGTTTTGTTAAATGGTCTGGAGATGTAACTGGCTCAACAACGGTTGCAACAACAAGCGTTGCCATGAGTGCTGACAAAAAAATAAATGCAGAGTTTGCCGTTGTTTGCCCAACATTGTTGTCAAAACTCAGAACATCAATGACTTCTTTGCAGAACAAGGCTTTGAAAGATTCTTTTGAATCTGGTAGTTTAATGGTTTGCTTTAATAATGGAACGGTTAAAGAATATTTAGGATATCATATAAGAGGTATTCCAGAGTATGTTTTTTATACTGATACATTAAAAAATGTATCAAATGATAAAAATATAAATAAAGGAATATATTCATTAACAACCATACACAATCACCCTCTTCAGTTAGTAAAAGATCTAAATGCTAAAAAACTTACTTCTTTAGTTTTTGGAAGTGGCTTTCCCCCCTCTCCGTCAGATTTTGTGGTCGAAGGTACATTTAAATTGGAACTCGGGAATCAAATTAAGTATTATTCATATGTATTAGATGGAGAACTAAAAATTTGGAATTATGGTGTACCTAATAATTCAGTTTTTTCACAAGCTCAGCTAGCCGCAGTGCAAAGTAGTGGAAATAATGTATGGAGGTGTTTTGAAAATATAAATTCATGTAATGCATCAAGAGTCCAAGGAACAGGCTCTGTGGCAGACTATTTAAATGTTTTGCGAAATGCTGGTCTTAATGTTAATGAGGTAAGTATGCCATAGTCTAAAGACCAAAGAAAAACACCCATTTTATTGGGTGTTAATTGGCAATTGTCGAAAAATACATTTCCCTCGGTAACGGCCTAGGTAATTTCTTATTCGTAGGGTAAGCGCTGGAGGTGCTTTCCTCTTTGGCGACGGGTGCACAAGAACTGACCAGTATGGTCAGTAATAAGACCAATTTTTGGGTAGTTTTCATAGTAGTTTTATTCCTTATAAATTATATCATACTTTTATATATAATGCAAATTTTATTTTTATGTTTGCAATTGGTCTAGGTGAAGGATATAATTATTACCAGTTAAATTACTAGTTTATAAATTATAAAAAATGAAGAAAATATTAATTGGGGTTATGTTGGTTGCTTTAATGTTTGTTTGTGCACCGACACCGGCTTCTGCCGTTACAATTGCTGAACTTCAAGCAATGATTGCATCTTTAACAGCACAGCTTAATGTTTTATTGGCTCAACAGACTCCTGTTCCACCAACTCAAATTATAAACCCCACATCCACTTCTACAGGGCTTGTGAGTTTTGTTGAAAGACCAACTCTTAAATTGGTTTATGATAAAAATAAGAGTGAATCAAGTTTGAACGGTTCTGCGATTACATCAGTACAAGCGGGCGCAAACGATGTTTTACTGGCTTATTTGAATCTAAAGCTTACGGATCAAAATGATAAATATGCTTCAATGAAAACTTCCTCTATGGATATTTTAAGTGGAGCAACAGAAGAAACAGTAACAAATTCGGATGGTTATTCATACAAAGCATATAGAATAAAAGCTAATACTCAAGCTAAATTTAAAACAACCCTAACTGCTAATCCGCAAATTATGTTTGCTGGTTCATATACGGTTTCTTTAGCTGAACCAGCAACAGTGAACAGCGACGGCTACTATTTTTCTGGAACATTGGCATACGAAAATACAAAATCTTTACCCGTAACTATTATTGGTGAAAAATCACCATATATTTCTGCTTTCGAATTTACCCCAACGCAAGTTGTTTTAACTGGAGTAAGGTTTTCAATGGGAGATAAAGTTTATGTAAATGGAGTACGAAAAGGAGTATTAACTAAATTAGAAGGCACAACAAGAACGGCAATTTCTCCTGATTGGTTAGAAAAATACAATGACGAAAACAAATGTAGTATTTATGGAACTGTGCAAATTGAAAATTCTAAAACAGGAAAGAGTAATAATTTTTGGGTTGGAAAGGATTGTGGTGGAACAATAAGTAATTTTTCAGAAATAATTGCCAGATCAATAAGTTCAGATTCTGTGGTGAGAAAATCAGTAACAGGAGGATCTGATGAAGGGGTATTTACTTATCGAGCTGAGTTAACTGCTAAAAATGGTGATGTTTATATTCCCGATAGTGTGACTTGGGTTGGGTCAAACATGAATAGGAATTTTGATTGTGGTGTAAATTTAGCAATTGAAAAAAACGGAGTTGTTGTTGACCTAGATCAATATAGTCCTAGTGTCTCTTATGATCTTTCAAACGCAAAAAAAGTTGGAAAATATTGGTTAATCAAAAAAGGAGATACTTCCCAGATTGTCGTAACGGTTGTAATTGGTAATATAAAACAAACTGGTATATACAGGGCATCGATGGTTGGTTTTGCCTATAATAACAAGCCATCAAATAATAATTACAGAACTCACTCGATAAATGCAGGAAGATTTGCAACTCAACAAATTGCTCTTAATGGTAGTTTTCCAACCCAACCTATATCCGTCTGTCCAGTTCTTACTAAAAATTTGACGGTTGGTTCATCAGGAACTGAAGTTACAGCTCTACAAAATTTTCTAATTGCGAAAGGATATTTGATTTCTACTACAGCTGTTTCTACGGGTTATTTTGGAATGGGAACTAGAGATGCTTTAGCAAAATATCAAACATCAAAGGGTCTTTCGCCTGCGGATGGTTATCTTGGTGCAATGACTAGAGAGGTTATAAGGTTGGATTGTAGTGGAACAACACCAGCCAAGCCAACAATCACAATCACATCTCCAAATGGAGGAGGGTATTATGCAAAAAATAGTCCAATGAAAGTGACTTGGACAACAAATATTCCACAGACAGAATATCTTGATGTAATTAGACTAAGGGCTTATCCAAATGGACAAGAATATTATTTAGCTGGCGGTGTGTTAAACACTGGTGGTACAAATGTTACAATTCCAAGTAACGTTCCTGCTGGAGCATATACGCTAGAGATAAAAACTTATACAAAAGGCAATGGTGTGCTTGTGATGGACGCAAGTGATTCGTATTTTAAGATTACTGATTCTACAGTCACTCCACCAACTCAACTTCCTTCTCTATCAATAACTCCAGGAACAGTTTCTTCCGGTCAGCAAGTAACTATAAATTATACTGCCCCAGTTAACGCCGTTTCCATGAAATTGCTTTTGGAATGCCCTACAGGGATTTCAGTAACCAATGGAGGTGGAAATATTTGTAACACATATCCAATAACTTGGAATGGCTCCTTTCCAACGGCTTCATTTATGACCGTGACAAATAATACTTCAGTAACACAAACCGTAAAGGCAAATCTATCCGTAACTTATTCAGATGGTTCAATCGGTGGAACGATTGGAGAGTTTGATATAATGCCAACATCAAATATACAGCCTTCAATCACTGTTCTTTCACCAAATGGGGGAGAAAGTTTAGTGGCAGGGAAAGGAGTTCCTATTACTTGGCAAACAACGGGCAACCTTTCTTCTGTTTCAAAAATTTATTATATTACTGAAGATAATTATCAGTCACGTATTGTGAGACAAGAGGCGGGAACTCCTGAGCAAGTAGCAACAGTTGATGTGGGATACGGATCATCTGGTTACATTTGGAATATACCATCAACGCTGTCTGGGAAATATAGAATATTGGTTTCAAATATATATTCGTCTGGACCAACAGGTGGGGTAGCATACTATCCAGATTATAGTAATAATTATTTCACAATTAATCCTTTAACTGTTTTACCATCTGTTCCACCAGCTACAACCACACCCACTACCACAACTGGAATTAAAACTTGTTATGTTGGGCGTTCTATTTTTGGGGGAGTTAGATGGGAGGTTAAATCTTGTACAAGCAATGATTATTTAGAAGCACCAGCGAATCTAAAGAAAGAAGTTATCGCGACATCCCAAGCTGAGCAATTAAAATCAATAGCAGCTGCCCTGCAGGCAATTAAGGAGATGTTGAAAAACATATAACACATAACATATAACACATAACATAAAATACGTGGTGCCTTCGGCGCCACGTATTTTATGCTTGCATTACAATATTATTATAGTATAATGTATTTACAAGTGCCTTCGGGCTCGCCCCTCGAAAGGGGGGAGAAAAGATAGAAAATCCATTAGATTAAATTTCTAATGGATTTTCTTATTTGTTCAAAAGTTTCAATATCAACAACCGCTATCTTATTTATAAACCTTTTAGTATCAATAACTTTAATTTGAGAAATTATTGCTTGAGCTTCTTTCCCATCAATTATTCCAATAGGAATTCGGTTTTTGTTTTCATTTTTAGATGTTGTTAATGGGGCAATAAGACAAGTATTTTTACTTAAACCCTTAAGAACTAAGACAGGTCTTTCAAAATCCTCATCATCTCCATCTTGTTCAAATCCTATGTTTACACCTAATGTACACCACCAAACATCTCTACTGTGATAGAGTTTTAGCTCAATTGAATTATTTATAATTTTCTTTTTATTGTTCCAATTATCAAAATCCTTCTTCATTGCTAAAATTATAACACATAATACGTAACATATAAAAAAGGCGTGCCCTGTGGGCACGCCTTTTGTACATCTAGAACAATTACAACATTTTGAACATTTAGAACAAATCCCCATAAACTAGCTAGTTTATGGGGATTTGGCTTTGCTGTTGACATTATCCCATTTTTTGATAATATACTCGTCACTGCTCTTAAAGAGCTTTTTTCACACAAAAATGACACGATCACTCAAAAAAGGACCATATGTTGACGAACGATTATTGAAAAAAATCGTTGGTAAAAAGCCACTGGAAACAGGGGTTATTAAAACATGGTCACGAGCATGCCAAATCTCTCCAGAAATGATAGGTTTTCTTTTCGGTGTACATAATGGCAAAAATCACATTGAAGTACTTGTCACAGAGGATATGGTGGGCCACAGACTAGGAGAATTCTCTCCAACTCGTAAATTCGTTAAACACGGAGGTAAAATGCAAAAAGAACTTGAGGCTTCTAAAAAAGCTTCTGAAATCTCAGCTGCAAAATCTGCAAAAGCTTCTACTGAAACTAAAAAATAATTATGAAAGCATCACTTTTCCAATACAGACAGTCACCTCGTAAAGTTCGCCTAGTTGCGGATATGATTCGTGGTAAAGATGCAAATACAGCTCTTACAATTCTTACTCTTGTGCCTAAAAAAGCAGGACTTCCGCTAAAAAAACTTCTTCAATCTGCAATTTCAAATGCTAAAAATTCAGGCATTGATACAGATACACTTGTTGTAAAGGAAATGCGTGTTGATGGGGGCGTTGTTATGAAACGACAAATGCCGAGAGCTTTTGGCCGTGCTTATGGAATAAACAAGCGAACGAGCCACGTCAACATCCTTTTGAGTACAAAAGGAGTTGAAATGAAAAATGAAAAAAGTAAAGTTAAAAAAGGAAATACAGAAACTGCAGAAACGAAAGAGAAAACTGTTAAAAAAACAACAACAAAGAAAACACCAGCGAATAAAATTACCAGCAAGAAACCTGTAAAATAATATTTATTTTTCAATTTTTATTTTTTATTTTTTAATTTAAAACATGTCCCACACCGTCCACCCATATTCACATAGACTAGGAATTATCAGAGATTGGAAATCTCGTTGGTTTGGTGTAAATAAAACTTACCGTGACTTTTTGAAGGGTGACATGATTATTCGTAATCATATTGAAAAAAAACTTAGAGGATATTATATTGATGGAGTTGAAATTGAAAGAAGTGCAAAAACCCTTCGTGTAATTGTAAAGACTTCACGCCCGGGAATGGTTATAGGAAGAAGTGGTGAAGGTGTAACAAAACTTAAAACAAAACTACTAGAAATTCTTAAGAAAGAAAATCTTATTTCCAAAGAAGAGTTTCGTGTAGATATTGAAGAAATTCGTTCTCCAGAATCAAGTGCTCACATTGTGAGTCAAATGGTTGCGGAGTCACTTGAAAAGCGTATGCCATTTAGACGCGTGCTCAAGCAGACAGTGGAAAAAGTAATGGCAAACCGAGATGTGTTAGGTGTGCGTATTGCGCTTGCAGGCCGACTTGGAGGAGCAGAAATGGCTCGCAGGGAGGAGCTTAAAAAGGGCCGTATCCCACTTCAAACTTTCCGTGCAGACATTGATTTCTCCCGTTACGAGGCTCATATGACTTACGGACAGATCGGCATTAAGACTTGGATTTACAAGGGTGATGTGTTTTCCAAAAAATAACGACCAAAGGGACTATATTTTTTGAGAACCCCGCCCTTCTTTAAGTATTTAAGGGCGGTGGTGAGTATCCAAGGAAAGAAGTTTAAAGTAAAATTAAAAATTATTAAATAGAAGGGCGGGGTGATTTTAAATCAACCGACCCACGCCCTTAAATACAGAAGGAAGGGCGGGGTGGTGATTTTTGTAATCGCTTCGCTCATCAAAAATCAACCATGTTACTCCCAAAGAAAGTAAAACATCGAAAATGGCATACAGCAAGACGAAATCCTGATAGAGCTCGCGTTGAAAATCGTGGGGTGAATATTGATTTTGGTAGTTATGGTTTGAAGGCGACCACACAAGGTCGTGTAGAATCAAAACAAATTGAATCAGCAAGAAAGGTAATTTCTCGAACACTTGGTAAAACAGGCCGTATGTGGATTCGAATTTTCCCGGACAGACCATTTACAAAGAAACCAGCTGAAGTGAAGCTTGGAAAAGGTAAAGGAGATGTGCAGGGATATTGCTTTGAGGTTTGGCCAGGAAGAATTATTTTTGAAGTAGACGGTGTAACAGCTGAAATTGCAAGAGAAGCTTTAAGAAAGGCAGGTACAAAGCTACCGGTGAAATGTAAAATAGTCGCTCGCGAAGAATAAATAATACCCTTTCTGTCATTCCGGCGAAGGCCGGAATCCAGTCTGAAAAATCTTAATTAAAAATTAGATGCGAGACTGGTGAAGTCGGGGAGGGTTCAATCTGATGGGTATCAGATTGAAAGACGGAAGGAGCGAAGGCGACTGAGTCGGGGTCGAGTAAATTTCTAACAAGAAATTATACGTGACCCGACTGCAAGGGCGGAGGCTGTCGAGCCGAGCCGTGATCAGAAGATTTTTCACCAGAAAAATACTTGTGATTCCGGACTAAATCCGGAATGACAGAGGAAGAGGATGGCTAAGCAAAATATATGAAAGACATAAAAACAAAAAATGAAATAGATTTGATAAAAGATCTCACAGATAAGAGGGAAGCTCTTCGTGTGAAGCGATTTGGTATTGCACACAGTAAATCAAGAAATGTAAAAGAAACTAAAGGTCTAAAGAAAGATGTGGCTCGGATTTTAACTGAGCTTAACACTAGAAAATAGATAAGACACTAAATATGACAACAATTAATAAAGAAAAAAAAGCAATAGGACGAATTTTCAAGGGTACTGTTGTATCCGACAAAATGACAGATACAGCTGTTGTGAAAATTGAACGCTATGAGAAACATCCTAAATATGGGAAGTTTATTCGTTCACAGAAAAAGTTTAAAGCTCACAATCCCGGTAATACTTGCAAGGTGGGTGATATTGTAGAAATTCAGGAATGTCGACCGATTTCAAAGGACAAGAGTTTCATTGTAATTAAATAAAAATCAGCCATGATACAACCACAAACAATTGTAATGATTGCAGACAACTCCGGAGCAAAGATCGGAAAGGTTTTCAAGGTGCTTGGTTCATCAAAAAAGAAATATGCTCGCCTTGGAGAGTTGGTGGTGCTTTCAGTACAAAAAGCTGAACCACGAAAACAAGTAAAGAAAAAAGATGTTGTGCATGCCGTTGTTGTTCGAATGAAATCTGCTTTCAGACGAAAAGATGGATCATATATTCGTTTTGATGAAAATGCAGTAGTTATTGTTGATAAGGTAAAACATGAACCAATTGCAGGGCGTGTATTCGGTCCTATTCCTCGAGAAATCGCAGAAAAGGGCTTCCAAACAATTGCTTCAAAAGCCCCGGAGATCGTATAACACGACACCAATACACGAATAAATACAACGAATGACACGAATAAATTAACACCCACTTTTCTGTCATCCTCGTAGCAACGGGGATCCAAGTCCTGAATTTAAGTATTGAATAATATTTTGAATGCAGAACTTGGATCCCCGCTGAGTACAGCGAGGATGACAAAGATAGGTAAATTAAAAGACTTGGATCCCACATAATTTCTTGGTAGAAATTTGTTCGATCCCGACTCAGTCGCCTTCGCTCCTTCCGTCTTTGAATCGTGTCCCACACGATTCAACCCCGGAGTACCGAGGACGACGAAAAACATAGTCGCTACTGCTTCTTGTTTTTCAGTCGATTATAAAAATATCATGAAAATAAAAAAAGGCGACAATGTAATGGTTATGACAGGTAAGGATAAAGGCAAAAAAGGTGCCGTTATTCGAGCTTTCCCAAAGGAGAATAAAATTCTTCTTGATGGTGTAAATGTTGTAAAAAAGCATATGAAGAAAGGTAAAAAAGGAAGTTCAAAAGGACAAATTATTGAGCGCCCAATGCCTATTAATGTTTCAAATGTAATGATTATTGAAAGCGGAAAGCCAACAAGAGTTGGTTACAAAATGGAAGCAGGAAAAAAAATAAGAATTGCAAAAAAGAGCAATAAAGAAATAAAATAGCCGTTAGTGATTAGGCTCTAGCATTTAGGAATTCAGAAAAGCTAGCGCCTAGAGCCTAGAAGCTAGATCTACACTAAATAAAATTAATAAAATAAAGTATAAAATTAATAATTCACAATAAAATGGCACACTTTAAATCAATAAAAGAAAAGATTGCAAAGGCCTATGATTTGATGAAGGCAGATTTTGGTTACAAGAACAAAATGCAGGCGCCAAAGATAGAGAAGGTTGTTGTTTCTGTAGGTGTTGGCTCACAAAAAGATAAAAAGAAAATTGAACTTATAGAAAATCGATTACAGAAAATCACAGGACAAAAACCAGCAAGTCGTGTTGCAAAGAAATCAATTGCTACATTTAAGGTGCGAGAAGGGGATTTGAGTGGATATCAAGTTACACTTCGGGGAGGAAGGATGATTGATTTTCTAGATCGTCTTACAAATATTTCAATTCCTCGAACAAAAGATTTTCGTGGTTTATCAAGAAAAGCTGTGGATGAGATGGGAAATTATACTTTAGGAATTAAAGAACATACTATTTTTCCAGAAACAGCAGATGAAGATATTAAGGATGTTTTTGGTATGTCAGTGATTATTGTTACAAACAAAAAAAATCCAAAAGAAACTCTCACTTTCTTAGAGAATATAGGGTTTGCGTTTAAGAAATAGGCTAAAACATTTTGGTTACAAAATGTTCGCCCGAACTTTTGAGTACAAAAGTTTTAGGGAGTTAAGAATAAATACAAAAATACAAAGGGCAAATTTTCCGAAGGAAAATTCGCTCTTTTGTTTTGGTGGATTGCCATTCTCGTGAATACGAGAATCCACGAAATCTAAGTCATTTTTTGGTGTTTTCCACAATATGCGGGTATACTTGTAGTTTTAAGGGGGTATTTCGTATAGTATAATCACATTTTCTGATTAGTCCGTAACCAGAGCCCAGCTCTTTAGAAAAGACTATTTTTGATTGGGTAATTTATTCTTATTTATAGCTATATAATAGGGTTTTCGATAATTTGCTTTTATTTATGCAAATTATTAGTCCAAGAGCATGGTTCTCGGTATATAATAATTTGCATTTTTTTTGTTATTATGTATACTAAAGGTGTTAAAAAAGCAGTAATATTTGACCTAAAGGTCAGAAAAACACAAAATTATGCAAAATATGATAAAAAGGGAAATTAAGAAGGTTATAGAAGATTGGCTATTTAAAGGCAAGGTCATTATCTTATATGGGCCAAGACAGGTTGGAAAAACCACTCTTGTAAAGGAGTTTATAAAAACATATGGTGATGAGAGAAGTTATGTGAATTGTGAGATTTTGGCAAATCGTCAAGCTCTAGAATCTCAAAATCCACAAGCTATGATTAATTTTTTGGGAGCCGGAAAATTCTTTGTTTTCGACGAAGCTCAAAAGGTTGAAAATATTGGTCTAGCACTCAAGCTCCTAATTGATACTTATCCAGATCTACAAATAATTGCAACAGGGTCTTCGAGTTTTGAGCTTGCAAACAGAGTAAGTGAGCCTCTAACTGGTAGATCAATAGAATTTAAATTATATCCAATATCATACAGTGAAATTTCAGCTGGCAAAAATCAAGCAGACGTATCCGCATACATTAATTCGATGCTTATCTATGGTTCATACCCAGAAGTTATAAAAAATAATTTTACAGATGCTCCAACTTTTTTGAAAAACCTGTCGGCTAATTATCTTTTTAAAGACGTTTTTGAATTTGAAGACATAAGAAAACCAAAATTGCTGATGAATCTTTTGCAACTTTTGGCTTTACAGATAGGTAATGAAGTTTCGTTAAATGAGTTGGCTACAAAATTAGAAACAAGTAGTAAGACCGTGGCTAGGTACATTGATTTGCTTGAAAAGGCTTTTGTTATTTTTACTCTCAATCCTTTATCGAGAAATCCAAGAAATGAAATTGGAAGAAAAAATAAGATATATTTTTATGATTTAGGGATCAGAAATGTGTTGATTGAAAGACTAACTCCTTTGAATGTTAGAGATGATATTGGGGCGCTTTGGGAAAACTTTTGTGTTGTTGAAAGAAAAAAATATTTGCAGTATAGAATGATTTATAGTAATCAATTTTTTTGGAGAAATATTAGAGGGAGGGAAGTTGATTATGTTGAAGAATCTGATGGAAAAATAAAAGGTTTTGAGTTTAAATGGTCAGAAACATCTTTCAAAAAACCTGCTGATTTTATAGAAACATACAAAGCAGATGTTTCCTTGATTAACAAAAGTAATATCTATGAATTTCTAGCAGATTGATCCCATGAGGTTTAACCTCCTACTAGAGTAGAAAGTTAAAAGTAGAAAGTAGAAAGTAGAATATGAATTTAATAAAAAACAATAGAGCGAATTTCCTGAAAGCAAATCCGCTCTTTTGTATAGCGGGGATATTCTGAATAGCATTGTCTATGATACTACTGGGTTTTTGTTAATAATATATATAAAAATTAAAGAGCTGGCTCGCCCGGTAGTGTTTTTTCTAATACAAATCAAATATAGGGCCTGCCTGGTGGTGTTTTTTTTGTAATCAAAAAAACTACTGCCGAGTTATCCCCAGTTTGGTGGTAAAATTCATTAAAAGTTGAATAAAATATGTTAAGATATACAGCATATGAGTTTTAAGAATTTTCTTGATTTGCGAAAAAAAACTCGACAGCAGACTCAAATAATTGAGCGTGTTGTTTTTCAAAAACGATCTATAAAATCTGACATTTTTCTTGCTCTCTCTGTTATACTTGTCGCTTCAGCTATTATTTGGGGAATATCAAAAGCACAGGAAACTATTTTAGAAGGTGAAACACCCAACATTTCACAAGAGGCAACCGTAATAGAATCTATAACAATTCCCACTGAGTCTGTAACAGAAGTTGTTACTGATGAGGTTGTTGTCCCCACAGAAGTTGTTACTGATGAAGTTGTTGCACCTAAAACAGAAGAAGCGTCTACAACCATGGCTGGTCAGGACGAAGAAAATACAGAAATCATAATTGAAACAAGTACAGGGACTGATAACACTTCAACTACTACAAATATTTTAGAAAATATTATAGATTCTGTTACAGGAATTGGAAATCAAATCGTTGATTCAGTAGGTAGTGTTATTTATAAAGTTACAGATATTATTACTGGAACATCAACCCCCAAAATCACAGAAGAACCATTACCAACTATCGAAGTCACAGAACAAGACACAGACACTGGAAAACTTGTAACTATTTCTTCTTCAGATGAAAATAATTGTAAAAAATTATTGGAAAAAGAAAATTTCTTGTCCTCCCTCTATCCAGAAAGTACAAAAGAATTAACAAATACTATAGCAAATGTTTTTTCTTCACTTACTAATATATTTGCTTCTAATACAAATCAAGAAACAGGTAATTTAACAGAACCTACTCCAGGATTAATTCCTAAAATTCTCCCAGAACAAAACATTGAAGAAACAGCTTCTTCAACTGAAACCTCAAACATAATTGAAAATATAATATCAACAGAAAATCCAACCTCAACCCCTAATACAGAAAAATCAGAATATGAACAATGTTTACAAAAAGAAGTACACCTTACTAATGTACTTGCATCGACTACAATCCCTGAAATATACAAAGTTGGCGAAGAATCAAAGATTAAAATCAAATGGCAAAACAATGGAGATCAAGAAATGTCCTTCTTTGCTTTTGATACAGACCTTAACGGCTACTTAGATTATGTCGAATGGACTGTTCCTCACTTGTCCACACAAGTATTTGAAATTATTTTCATATCAAAAGCTTTTCAATTAGATCAAGATAAAAACATAATTTCAGATATTTATGACACTGTTAAAGAACAAGATGGAAATTTTGCAACTATAAATGACGGACAATATGTGAGAGTGACTTTTGAGGAAGTGCTGGATAATACAAAAGATATTACGGTTTATGCAAAACCTTCCTCTGTCATTCCCGTGCAGACGGGAATCCATGCAGAACTTTCAGACTGGATTCCGGCCTCCGCCGGAATGACAGATGTAGGCGAGAATGACAATGCGGGTGCACCCTCTACAAACTACTCACTACCCACTACTCACTCAATAGAAGTCTACCCAGTGTATACAGACCAAGACGGAAACAAAACAGAAGGCCCTAAACTCGAACTCGTATCCGACAATACAAACCCAGACTTCTCAAACATAAACGAAAACACTAAATACCGAATCTTACTCTCAAACCTAGAAACCCCAACAGATGAATTTGATCTTAAGGTAGTTTCTACAAACTACTCACTACAAACTACAAACTAATTCACCGTCTATGATACTATTAGATTTTTTTAAATAATCCCTGTATTAATTTTGATCTCTGCGGGAGCGACAGATATGAAGATAATATACACATATTTTGTTATTGATTTCTAA
>Ga0268283_1000663_pt1 | contig 20354 bp, 15 predicted proteins | sample saktaG_13_FD_190140 | JGI IMG/M metagenome (GOLD analysis project Ga0268283, IMG submission 190140) | Saline water microbial communities from Sakinaw Lake, British Columbia, Canada - sak_2013_06_06_36m | ecosystem: Environmental > Aquatic > Non-marine Saline and Alkaline > Saline ... | reverse complement strand
TTCAAACTTGAACTGCTCAAGACAAAGCATCAACTTAACCATTTCGCGCTCAAGAGCAAACTTTACATCAAAGCCCTACAAGCCAGTTTCGCCGAGCTTCAACGGCTCACTGCGTAACATCAGTTAAGTAACTCATACTATTTTCAAAAATACTTGAGGAAATGAATGATGGATGTACCGAGGAGGCGCATCAATCGAAAAACGCGAACAGTGCGGTACTTATCTCAGCGCAGCCTACCGCACTACCGTTGCCGTTTGGTCGCTGGCGGCTTGGGCCGTGCAGGTAATTTGTCACAAGCGGCGAGGGCTTGGGTCAGCAACGCTTTAATATTTTCGCTTTGCGCAAACCCCAAGGCTTCCTCCAATGCCTGACAGGCCCGATTGGCATCATCGCCGGCCTTCGCCAACAGGAATAAGGCTATTGCCTGTTTGTCACCGAACACGCCTGGTGCTTGTTGGGCATACGGGCGTAGCATATCGGCGGCTTCTTGCAACGAAACCCGAGCCTGTTGTTTGTCTTGCCATTGCAACTGGGCTAGACCCAAGGCAGACAAGGTGTTTGCCACATTCGGCATGAACACCGCCGGGTTGTCCTTGGCAAGTTCGCGCTTAATCTTCAACGCCTCTTGGAAGTACCCCTCGGCCTCGCCGCGCCGCCGGGTGTCGGCTGCGACCAGAAGCCCCAGATTGTTCAGCGTCGTCGCCACATAGGGCAGATACACAGCAGGGTTGTCCTGCGCAAGTTGGCGGTAAATCTTCCAGCAATTCTCATTATGGCTCCAATGCCGTCATTCCGGCATGGATGCCGGAATCCAGTGCCACGGACGGTAACTTGTCGGTTGCGTAAGTGTTTGAAAAAGGCTTGATGACGACCCCTAGATTCACATCCTTGTGACTGGATTCCGGCATCCATGCCGGAATGACGAGTTGTCTATCAGCACTTTGGCTCATAATGAGAATTGCTGTAAATCTTCAAGGCATCTTGATACTGCCCCTCCACCTCGCCGCGCCGCCGGGTGTCGTCGCTGACCAGATTCGCCAGATTGTTCAGTATGGTCGCCACATTATCAGGTTTGCCGGTATTGGCACGAGCGGCTTTCAGCAAGTCTTGATAAACCGCCTCGGCTTGTTGACGCTGGTTTTGATTTTGCAATGCCACAGCATAGGCAAACCCATAGTCAAAATCGCCAGGTTGGTAGCGATGGGCTTTTTCCAGATAGGACAAGGCTTGCAAGGGTTTGAAGGCAAGTTGATAGGCTGTGCCGACTTGGAAGGCTTCCGCCGCCAGCTTCGCAGTGGCTTTATCCTCCCATTGCTGGAAACGCTGTTCTAATAGGTTCGCGGCTTTTTCCAAATCGCCTTGCTGCAAAGCAAGTTGTGCGGCTTTCAGCAATTGGTCGTTGGGCATGAGCGCCAAGGCTTCGCGCAAGTTGGCTTCCTGGTCGCGGTATTTCTTTTCCCAGTCGATTATTGCCTTGCGCTGTTGGTCGATCAGGTCGTTGAGGTTTTTACCGGAACGCTGTTGCTCGGTCAAATAAGCTTCCAGTTTTTCCAATGCGGCGGGCGGGATGCCGGGTCCGCATTCAATCTTGACCGTGGCATTTACTGTGCCGCTGAAGGTCGGGTTGCAAGTGCTGACATCGCCGCCGGCATTGATGTTCGTGCTGCCCGTGCCGGTATTTTCGTTGCTTTGCTTCGGCTTGTCGTCGCAAGCGGCCAACAACAAGGCCAACAGCAATAGGCTAACGCGCATGGCGTTTCGGCTCCGGTTTGGGCGGTGGCGGCGGGTTCGTCGTCACAGCGCTGCCGCTGTTGACGGCAGTGCCTTGGGTGCCTTCATTGGTTTGATTGACCGGCTTGGGCGGGGTTGCCGTGGCTTTGTCCGCAGCATTTGAACCGCCTAGCCTGACATCGCCCTGGGCATTGATTGCCGTTCCGCCGGTGTTGCGGTTAGCTTGTTCTGCCGGTTTGGACATCAAGCTTTGCCCCAAACCGAGCAGGACGATCAGCAAGGCCAGCACAAACGCGCCGTTGATGATTTTCCCGTAAAGCCTGCCGCTGTCTTTGCCGGTTAGTTTATTAGTGTCGATGAGTTTAGCCAAACCGGCAAAGGCCATCAGCGCAAAACCCGCCAAAACCAACGGGTGTTGCATGTGTTCGATCCAAAGGCTAAATTTCTCCATGGTTTTCCTCGCTGCGGAAGTTTCGGGTGGTTGGTGTGGTTTGACAGAGTGTAAAGCGTATGGCGGGTGGATTCAAACCGAGTCCGGCAATTCCCGTTTTGGTGAAAACCCAAGGTAAGCCGCCCGCACGGGCATTGGCAAATGCCTAGGCTTCGCTTTCCCGAACCAAGCGCACTTGCAGGGGTTGTGCAGCATCGACGTGAATATCGCGTTGCGGGAAGGCCATGACGATGCCATTGGCGAGCAGGGTTTTATAAATCATGTAGCGCAAGTCGCTGGCGATGGTCCTCCAATGCACGTCGCGCTTGATTTCGACCCAGACATACAAGCCGAACTGCAACGCATCACTGCCAAAATCCTCAAACAAGACTTGCGGCGGGGGCTTGTCCTGGACCAGGCCATGCCGGACGGACGTTTCCAACAGCAGCTCCGTCAACTTCTGCACTGGCGAGTCGTAGGCGACGCCCAGTTTGACGACGATGCGCACCGATCGGCTACTCAAGGTCCAGTTGGTCACGTTCTCCTCGACAAAGGTGCTGTTCGGGATCAGGGTTTCGATGCCGTTGGAGTCGCGAATATGGGAGCTGCGCACCCCGATGTCGATGACCCGCCCGTGAATGCCGGCGACTTCTATCAAGTCGCCGGGCCTAAACGGGCGCTCCAACAGCAGCATCAGGCCGCTAATCAGGTTTTTAAGCAGGTTTTGCATGCCAAAGCCCGCGCCGATGGCCACCGCGCCGCCAGCGAAGGCAAACACGGTAAGCGGAATCTTGACCATGATCAAGCTGGTCATCACCAAAATCGCGCCGATCAGGAACAGAACCCAGCGCCGTGCAATATGGGCGCTGCCCGCGTCCATGCCGCCGCGGGTGATGGCAAGGCGTTCCGCAAAGCGGGTAAGCTTGGACGATATCCACAACCCCACGACGAGGATGAACAGGGCGGTCGCCACCTTGCCGACCGTGATGCTACGCTTGCCGGTGATCGGTTGGCCTTCCACTTCGATGGTGTCTTCCGCCGCAAACAGTTCGAATTGCCAAAATTGCAAGGTGTCTTCGCGGAGTTGCGCGAGCCACTCCCTTGCCCGTTCCGGCCAAGGTTCGGCCTGATGCCTATCGTCCAGGTCTTGTTTCCACAGATCCAGCATGTGACCAACATGCTCCAGTCCCCCGAGCATCCGCTGGTAGCTCACCTCGCGCTCGACAAACAGTTCGGGCAGGCTCTGCCCGTGGGCGTTCGTCGATGCAGGGCTGGGATCGAGCATTTGCTTTTCCATGTCGTAAATTTGTTCTTTCGTCAGATTGAGTCGCTGTTCCATATATTCCCTAATAGGTCTTAATTCCATTTGCAATTTATCAATCATCCCATACGCCTGCCGTACTTCCACAGGGTCTTGGGCTTCGACCGAGGACCAGCGCAAACCCCAGATTTTCCCCCGCATTCTGGTGGAATCGATCAGCCGGGTCATGGCTTGGAGCTTAATGTCGGTGTTCTCTGCCTGTTCGCGGCGGAGTTCGAGTGCGTTCTCCAAGTCGGCGATGTGCTGCGGACTGCCGTTTTTGGTCAAGGTTGTCCGCCCTTGCTCGAGATCCGCAGTTGCGGCATCCGATGCTTGGTGGTTGGCTTCGGCCAGCGGCACTAATGCCTCCCATTCGGCTTGGAGGCGTTGGTGTTCGGTCGTCAGGCGGACGCGCACCTGTTCCTGGTCGGCGGAGGAGAAGGCAATATGATCCTTGATTGTGTTCAATTTGCGTTCGGTGAACTCAAGCCGCTGACGGGTTTCGGCCATTTCTTCGGCGTTCGTCCGTTGTTCGATGCGAATGCCTTCGACGCGGGCATCGGCCAAGCGGCTGCGCTGTGCTTCCAAGTTGCGTAGCCAAAGCAAACGGGGCTTTCCGTCGGTATTGTTCTCAAGGCGCTCGTTGGCTTGACGCAATTTTCCGCTGGCCTCTTCAAAAACCTCGTCTCTCCGCACGGACTCCTGTTCCATGGCGGCATCCATCGCCACCAGCGCAAGGATATGCGCTTTTTGGAAGCGCACCGCATCACGCAGTTCGTCCACCACCAAAAACGAATACGGCGGCGGGGTTGTCATGCCGGTCCAGTTCGCCGCCTCGTGTTCGAGTTCCCCCCGTCTTTGTTGCAGGCTCTTCAGTTTCAACAGGCTATCGATTTGACGCTGGTAAACCCGAACCATCTGCTGTTGCAGAAACTCTTCCTCTGTGATTTCGGCTTGTGTTGCCGCGCCGGTTGAGGCCGCGCCGCCGACTTGTCCCTTGGCTTGTGCAATCGCCTCGTTGGCGGCGGCGAGTTTGCCGCGAAGCGCTGCGATGAGCGTGTCGGGCGGGGCCTTGGACCAGTCGATCTGCATTCCTGCGGGGGGCGGGTTCTTCGGCGGTGCGTGTCCGGGTGCGATGCCAGGAATCGCCGGTGCGCCAGCCACATTCGCCAAACATAAAACTAGGAAGGTTGCCACCATCCAGTGGGTCGGTGGCGGGACACGTTTCGGCCTTCGCCTAAGGGGAATAAACATAGGGTGTATCCGGTTAAATTGGAAAAAGGATATTCACAAGAATGTCTTTAGGACATTTACGAGAATGACTATACCCGTAGGGTGGCCTTCAGGCCACCAATGCGCCCTGAAGGACGCCCTACAACGGGGGGTTTTATTTTCGGAAATCGCCTTACCCGTCCGTCCCGGTGGGAACGGCATCCGGCAAGTGTCAATATTCATGCTGGTAGATCACCCCGACGCTATTGCTGCCTGAAGTGCCCGAAGCGCCGCTGGAAGGCATGCCAGTGCCGGCCGTGCCTTCCACTTTTAGCCCCTTGATGATGTCGATCTGCACCGTGGCCTGGGTGCCGGTCCCGGTGACGCCTTGCTTGGCCCCGACATAGACGCCCGGCGCGACATAGCGTCCGGCCTCGAGGGCCGGGTTGGCCCCGCCGATGGACAGCCGGTCCAAACCTAACCCTTTGCGCACCGTTTCCAGCGGGTCGCCGATGCCGGAGGTGATGCCGGTCAATGAAGCCACGGCGGAGGCTATCTGGACCATTTCCATCGGGCTGAGGCTGGTGGCACTACGCCCGAACAGTAGCCGGGCGAGCACTTCGTCCTGCGGGAGTTCGGGCACGCTGCTCAGTTTGATCTTAGGTGTGCTGGCGGTGCCGCTGATGCCCAGCGTCGCGGTGACATTGCCGCTGGTGGTGTTGGCGACGAAGTTCAGCGAAGGATCCGCCAGGCTGCCGCCGTCGAAGCCAACCTCCCCCTTGCTGAAGGTCAATGCCTGTCCTGCCAAGGTGAATTGGCCCCGCCGCATGACGAAACCGCCATCCGGTTGCGGCTTGTCAGCCGTGCCGCGCACATGGATTTTGCCGCCGAGTTCGGCATCCAGCCCCCGCCCGCGCACAAAAATCTCGCCTAGGGCGTCCATGGTCACATCCAGCGCGATGTCAGGTCCTGGCGCGGGTGGCGGCGGTGGCGTCACGCCGGGTCTGATCACGTTCAGCACGGCAATCTTGTCGGGCATGCGTTCGGGGATGCGGATTTCAGCGCGGTTGATATGGATAGTGCCGGCGAGGGAGAGTTGTCCTTTGGCTTGGCCTTGGATCGCAAGGTCGGCATTCAAGTTGACGGTCTTCCGGTCATCCGCCAGCGGCCGGGCTTTACGGGCGGTCAGTGTCAAATTGACCGGCACGCCCTCCCCCAGCAGATCCACGGTGCCACTGGCGGAGACGGTTCCCGGGCCGGCGCGGCCTTCGAATTTGGCTAAGCGAACCGTCCCGCCCTCGGCTTGCAGCAGCGCGGTGATATGGGTGAGGTAGGCACCGATGGCGAAGTCCTGCACCTCGCCGCCAGTAAGCTGCACACTGCCTGAAGGGCGTGGCTCGGACGGTGTGCCGGTCAGATCGGCGTTCAGTGCGACTTGGCCGCGCAAGCGGCGGCCTTGGGCAGTCAGCAACGGATCCAACAGTTTCAAATCCACCCCCCCGGCGCAGTGGAGGTCAAACAGGCCGGACGAGGCTAGAGGCACTTCCCCGGTGATTGTCAGGTTCGCGTTGCTGCCCGCCGACAAGCGGGTGGAGAGGTTGGCGGTCGCGCCGGCCAGTTGGGCAGTCGCGGTCAGTTTGGCCGGAGGCAGGGCGTGGCCCGCGCCGGTTTTGATCTGTAAATCCGTGGCTTCGACTGCAATGGTCCCGGTCGGGCGCGCAAGCGTGCCGCCTAGCTTGGCCTCGGCACTCAGCGTGCCGGCGGCGGCAAGATCAGGGACAAACAGCCTGGCCATGTCGGCGGTGAGATTATGCGTCGTGGCGGTTAGGTCGAGGGTGGGGCTGACCCGCCCCGCCAACTCCAACTCCGCCTGCCGCAGGCCAAGCCGCAACCGATCCACGGCAAGGCCGTCGGCATAGGCAAGGCGTACCGGCACCAGTAGGCGCAGCGTTTCGTCTTTCCAAGTCATCTGCATATCGGCAATCGCCATTTGCCTGGCCTGGGTGTCCAAGTTGGCGGCACTGTCGAGCCGGGCCTCGGCACCGGCCACATTCGGGAAGGCGGCGGACAGGCGCAATTTGAGCGCATCCAATGGACCGGCCATTTCCAGCCGTGCGGCACCGGACAGATTCCCTGCCGATATCCCGTCCAGTTTGATTTGCCCGTCCACGACTGGATGCCCGGCCGGATCGGCGACAGCGAGGGTCAGCGTCGATTGTGCGGACGTGGCGACGCCCGTCAGGCCGGCATTGCGTGCATCGACTTGCAGCCGCGCCAGCGGCCGGCTGCCCTGCATGGACGTTTCCAGTGTCGCACTGACACTCCCGGCCAAGGGCTGGACTAGGAGTGGCCGCAGGTCTTCCAGGCGCGCCATGCCAAAGTCGACCTTCCCTAGCGGGAAGCCGGCATCTTTGGGCAGCGTCAGACTCCCTTGTGCTTGGACACTCTTCCATTTGGCGCTGTCAATCACCAATTGCAAGCTGCCGTCCGCAGGCGCTTTGGCGCTGAGCGCAAGATCAATCGGCGACCCGCCCAACGCACCGCGCACGTTGAATTGGCCGGAAGGTGCGTGGGGCAGCCCCTCCAAGCGGAGTTTTGCGGTTATCGGCCCGCGCGGAAGTGCTTGGGTGGCCACTTCGCCGTTTACATCGGCAGTCACGGTGAATTTGTCCAGAGGCCCGGCGACTTGGCCCTGCGCCGCCACCTGGCCGGCCCCGCCCGCGATGGCGGCGGCAAGGTCTTTGAACGAGAGCTTCCAGTTGAAGTTTGCGGTTTGGTTGGCGAGTTTGCCGTCGGCCGAGGCAAGCAGCGCTTTGCCGTCCAGCGAAAAGCGGGAGAGGGCGATGTCCTCGCCGCGCAGGGTGGCGGAAATGCCCAGCTTTGCGGCATTGCCCAGCAAATTGGGCAAAGGCGGGGTGCCTCCGCTGACACTCAAGGTTCCGTCCAGATCGAGCTTGGCGGTTTCGCCCTGCCTTGCGGCCCGAAAGTTCAGGGTGGTTTTGCCTTGCACATCCAAGCCGCCCAGTGCTGCGAGCGGTTTCAAGTCAGGCAGGTTGATGACCGCTTCTGCGCGTAGGCCGGCGGCGGTGTCGGCCTTGCCTTCGACGGCGATGAGGGGGTGTTTCAACTTGAAAACAACGGGCCGTTGCGGCGCGTCCAACCTAATGTCGGCCTGGAACGCCAGCGCGGCAGCCTCCAGCAAGTCCGGCTTCGGGCCGGGCAGCCTGAGCCCTGCAAGTTCGCCGCGAACTTGCACTTGCCCGGCATCGCCTTGCATGTCCATGGCGATGTTGCGCACGGTGGCGTCGGCGGCGTGCAATTTGTCGATGCGCAACTTGCCATTGGCTGCGGGCCCGGTGAAGGGGCCGCGCACTTTTGCATCCAGTGCGATGGCCTGCCAGGACAGGCCGGGGCGCAGTTGCATGGCGGGTGCCTTGGCATTGACACTCACATCGGCGCTATCGTGTTCCAAATCCAGTCGGCCTTGCAGGGTGGCCTGCAAGGGGCCGAATGCCAGGTCCAGACGGGTTTGCAAGGCTGACAACGGGCCTTCCACTGCCGCCTCGGCGGAGAGCGCGTCCAATTCCAGGATGTCGGCATACGTGGAAATCAAGCCGTGCGCCGGTTCCTGCACGGTCATGCGAGCGCGTACCGTGGCATCCTTGAGGCTGCCTTGCAAAGTATAGGCGCCTTCCCCGTCCAGTCGCTTGATCGAGAAGTCAATGTCGCCCTGTTCCAACGAGGCGATGCGGGCCTTGCCGTCAATGGCGAGGCTGGCCGCCCGGCCGGCCACTGGCGGGCCCACGTCCAGGCACCCCACGCGCAGCGTGCGCAGAGTCACGCCAACGGGCAACGAGGATTCTTCTTTCGATGACGAGGCGGGTAGGCGATCCAACACAATATGTTCCGCCTCTAGCCGGTCGATCTCCACAACGCCCGCCAACAGCCGCAACGGCGACCAGTCCAGCACTAAGTCGTCGATGGCCAGCCACACGCCCTCACCGTCGCGCAGTTCAAGACGACCCAAGCGCAGGGTGTCGGGAAACCGCCCGGAAAGCCCGGCCAAGGTGGTTTCCCCGGCGGTCAGCGTCGAGACTGTCCGTTCGATCCATTCACGCCCGGGCTGGGTGTTGGCGGCGAGCAATGCCAGTGCGGCGACCAGCAGCGGCAGACCGGCCAGCGCGGCGAATGTCCAGGCAACCTGGCGGATCACCCGGCGCATTAGAAGGCTTGCCCGAGGCCAATGTAGACCTCGAAGGTGCCGCCGTTGGCCTGCTTGACGACCGGCAATGCCACGTCCAGCCGAATCGGCCCGAACGAGGTGTAGTAGCGCGCACCCACGCCCGCCCCCAGTCGCCAGATTCCGGTGAAGGGCAACCCATCGGTATTGACTTGGCCCACGTCGGCGAACACGACCGCACCGTAGTCTTCCAGGATGCGTTGGCGGAATTCCACCGTGCCAGCCGCCAAGGCCGTGCCGCCCAGCGGTTTGCCGCTGTAGGTCTGCGGCCCGATGGACTGGTACCGGTAGCCGCGCACCGTGGTGCTGCCGCCGGCGTAGAAGCGCTTGTCCGGCGGCATGTCGAACTGGCTGGCACCTTGCACGTCGCCGACCGTCCCGCGCAAAGCCAGCACACTGCGGCCTGGCTCGGCCAAGTCCAAATAGCCCGAGCCCGAAATCTGCATGACTAGGAAAGTGTCCGGGCGGGGGGCGTTGACGGACGCGGATGACGAGAAGGCCAAGGGGAAGATGGGGGTGAGGGATGCCGCTGCGCGGATTCCCCCGGTGGGGTCGAGCAGACTATCGGTGCTATCGTATTTCAAGCTCACCGGCAAGCTTAACAACGTGTAATGGTTGGTTTGGCTTTGTTGGAAGATTGAGGAGTCTTGGGTGATTTGCGACTGTTCGCCGGCCAGCCCGACGCTGCCGATCCAATGGTCTGCGAACTTCCGGCTCAGTACGACATCGCCCAAAATCGCTTGCTGATCATAGGCGATCAGGCTTTGCTTGATGCCGCCGAGATTGATGCCCAGGGATTGGTTGCGCTCAAGGAAGTCCGGTTTGACGAACCCGGCCATGCCCTTGTAGCCAATGCCGGTGGTGCTATTGCCGCCGAGTTGCGTCACCCCCGCCGTCAGATTCAATTGTTCGGCGTTGCCCAACAGGTTGCGGTGCTGCCAGGTGGAGGAAAGGCTGCCGCCCAAATCGGTGGAATACGCCGCGCCGATGTTGACTGCCCGCTTGGGGCGTTCGGTGAATTCGAAGGCAACCGGCAACCGGCCCTGTCCGTCCAGTTGTTCTGCTGCGCGGATACGGACGGACGAGAAAACGCCGGTCGATGCCAGGTCTTGGCGGGCTTTTTCGATAGCCTTGGGGTTGAACTGATCCCCGTAGAAAAGCAGTAGGCGGCGGCGCACATAGCTTGCATTCACACCGTCCAGTCCGTGCAGCGAAATCTCGCCCAGCGTCGCCACCGGGCCTGCTTCCGTTTGGAAACTGACATCGAGCGCACCGGCTTCCGGCACTAGGATGGCAACTGGCTCGTCGACTTTCGCCAGCGCGTGGCCGTCGTCCAGCAACGCTTCAAGCAGCCTCTCCCGCGCCGCCAGCACATCGGCCGCCAGCGCCGGTGCGCCGGGCTTAAGCCCCAAGCCGGATCCCAGCCGGTCGGGTACCGTGCCTTTGATCTCGATTTTACGCAGATGGAACAACGGCCCGGGCTCGACCGCAACCGCCACTTGCACGGGCGGGTTGGCCGGCGCACGGACAAGAAAGTCGTACAGGCCAGGATCATCCAGTGCGCGGCCGGCGATCCGCACCTGCGCTTTGCCCTTGTAAAACCCGAAGCTATCCAAGGCGATGGCGAAGCGCTCCAGATCCTTCTGCGCACGCGCCACTAGGGCGAACGGGCCCACCGGGGCGCTTTGGTTGAGGCTGGCGAGGGTGGAGGAATCCTCCAATGCCTGGTCCAGCGCGGCGTTGCCGGTGTCGTTGAAAGTGACCGTGTAAGGTTGCGGATCGGCCGCGCGGGAAACCGGCCCGGTCACGGCAAGCGCGGCGAAAATAGACGCTACGAAAACAAACAGTGTGGTGCGGCCTTTTCGCATTCAGCCCCTCCGGTTGCCGGGTGTCACCCAACAGGGGGCGTGGCTACGGAAAAACAGGCAGGCAACGGGATTAATCCGCTTCACAATCTTTCAGCAGCCGGTCAATGTCTTGGCCATTGTGTTTTCCGGTTATCCTTATATCGACATGGCACTTGCCATTGTCTTCATGGGGGGCTTGCTGAAATTCGGCATGGCCCCTGCGGCTTAAAGTGATCAATAGGGCAGCTTCTTCGCTGCCGTTTTGAATGTCATTCCGTTGCAGGCAGCGATGAATGCTGGCGACGGTCTTGGTTGCGCAGACCACGCCTTCCCCCTCGGGTTCGGGTTGCAATCCCTGCAAGGCATCTGGGTTTGAGGGTTGCGGACCCGCGTGGGGGGAACCGGCTTCCCCCATGACCGGATGCTGCCCGTCATTGGCATCCTTGGATGCCGGCGTTTGCCTGGTGCGAAACTCGATTTGGCGTTGCCGCTCGCCTTCGTTTTTAAGATAAACCGTGATGCCGACGAAAGCCACCAGAACCACTGTGGCGATAACAATTAATCTCATAGGGCAATCTCCTCGGAATTTTTATAAGACAGGCAGGTTACCGGGGAATCCGTTGCCCCATGAAATGCGCAACCAACCCGGACACCAGAACGGCCATGTAGAACTGGCCGGTTATCATCTCCAGGTAGGCGAGCGTCCTGACCATCGGGTTCAGCGGCGTGATGTCGCCGTAACCGGCGGTGGTCAGCGTCACAAAGCTGAAATACAAAAAATTGCCGAGCGGTATGCTATCGCCCAGCAAGGAAAGTCCTTGGAACGAATCCCTAGGCCAAGCGAAGGCAAACATCTCGTAAACCAGCGCCCAGATCAGCCCGAGCAACAGGTATACGCAAACCGCCCCGATGAGGCTGTTCGCGTCGGTCTCGCGCCAACTGAATATATGGTGCCCGGCGATGAAGCAACTCAACACGCAGAACACGGTGACCGGCACGATGGCGAACAGTTCGAATGCCCGCAAGGGGAAGGACAAATAGCACACTGCAATGATGATGTTCAGGCCCGCCAGCCCAAGCCCGATGCGGAAGACCAATTCCTCCCGGTAAAGGCTCCATACGCTGATCACCATAAACAGGCTAAAGACGATCAGCAGCAATGACCGTAGCAGATTGACTCCTTCAGCCACCCCCGAAAACAGGTTCAAGACTGGAATCAGCAGAAAAAGAAACAGCAAGCCGCCCAAAAGGTAAACAAAATTATTTTTTGCGCGTTTTTTCATGCGGTGACCGGTTCGACAATCTATCAATCAATGTTTTTCGATGCGATACTATAACGCAGAAGGCGTATGCCATGCATTTTGGCATTGTTGCGACAGCACATATAGTCGCCGCCCGGCTGGGCTAGGGGTGGCCACCTCCACTCAACCATTCCGCAATAGAGTAGGCTAGTACTTTATGGTTATCCAGATTGAACGTATTTTCGGATTTGATTATGGTAGGCAAGAATGGTACTTCACTGCCCGCGAAGGTATCAAGGGACCGTATCCAACGCGGGAGGATGCCGCGTGGGCTTTTATCACATTCATCAAGCGGTGCATCGAAAAAGGGGGGGCGGGCGGAACAATAACGGCAACGGCGACCCCTATTTGGAGGAAGTCGTCATCGACGCGCCCTGTTGGATGCAGGCTTAGGCCGCCTTGCAAGAAGGTCAGGGCAGGGCCACCGTACCGTCAAGCCAAACCGAGATTGGGGGAAATTAACCCGCCCCCCCCGATTTCATATGACGGACACCGGCCCTATCTCCCCGAGTTGCCCATATTCCAAAATAATTCCCTGTCAAGGGGATGACCTGTGGCGTTGGCTTCCCCTCGCTTGTCTGGTTTATGCAGTGCCGATGTCTCTGTTTATGTTTATCAACTATCCTCTCTCCGTGAGTCCGGATGCCCGTCAACCCTTTAACTTTCCGAGGAACTTATTGTAGCCATGATCCGAAATCATATCCGTCTCATCTTGGCTGCCGCCATTTTGGCGGCGGCCGCATCCCCGCCGGCGCACGCATGGGCCGCCGCCGGGCCTCGCGGTGTCGCGGCCGGCGGCGGCGGCTCGGGTGTCGCCTATGGCCGCGGCGGCGGGTCGGCGGCGTGGAATAATGGCGCGGGCTATGCCCGTGGCCCCTCTGGCGGCGCTGCCGCCTGGAATCGGGGCGGGTATTATCGTCCGCCGGTGGCGGTGGTCGGCGGAGGCTATTACGGCGGGGGTTACAGCGGCGGCGAAGTGGCTGCGGCGGGTGTGGCCGGCTTGGCCGTGGGGGCCATGGCGGGGGCTGCGATGGCATCGGCGAATTCGCCGCCGCCCCCTGCCTATCAAGCACCGGCTTACCCGTCACAGATGCCCGTCGGGGCGCAAGTGACCTCGCTGCCCGGCAATTGCGGGAGCGCGACGATCAATAATGTCGAATATTATCAATGCGGCCCGAATTGGTTCAAACCCTACTTCGGCAATTCGTCGGTGTATTACCGGGTAGTGCCGGTGCCTTATTAGATTTTCTGGGCAGCCGATGTCGCGCACGGAGCGGCAACGCTCGCTTTGCCTGTCAAGGCAAGCCTTTGCCGACATGGGCGGTGCGCCAAACGCAAACGGTTCGGGCTTAAGCCTGTGGTGGAAAAAACTTAACGATGAATGACACAAAGAGGATCGAGCATGACCATTGAACAACAAGATTCCACGATGATTTCCCACCGGCGCGTGCTGTTGGCCGCCGCCGTATTCGCGCTGGGCATGCAAGGCTGCGCCCACAAAGCCCCGCCCCCGCCCGTTGCGCAAGCGCCGGAAGCAGTGAAGGCGGCGGAACAGCCGCCGGCCTCCCCGCCCGCCATCATCGAACAGCAGGCGCTGGATCATCTGAAAGCCATGAGCGACAAGCTGGCCGCCGCCAAATCGTTCACCTACCACTCCCGCAGCGTGGTGGAAATACCGGCTAAGACCGGACAGTTCCTGACCCATTTCGTCGAGTCCGAGGTCGCCTTGCAAAGGCCGGACAAATTGCGCTCCAGTGTGACCGGCGACCTGCCGCACTACCGGTTTTATTACGACGGTGCCACTGTCTCGGCGTTGGATGTTCAGAAGAACCTGTATGCCACGGCCAAGGCACCGGGGACGATAGACGAAATGCTGCCCTTCGTGATGGAAAAGGCCGGCATCGACTTCCCGGCGGCGGATTTCCTGACGAGCAACCCGTATGCCGAACTGACCAAAGGCTTGACCCATGCCATCGTCGTGGGGCCGGCCAAGGTGAATGGCGTGCCGTGCGAGCATTTTGCCTTCATGGGGCCTGCGGCGAATTGGGAAGTCTGGATTGACACCGACTCGCTGCCCCGGCGCTTGGCGACAACCCACAAGTCCGTCGCCAACTTCCCGCGTTTCCAGGTCGAGTTTCTGGATTGGAATCTCAAGCCTAAGCTGAGTGCCGGCGAATTTGTGTTCAAGAAGCCGCAAGGCGCCAATGCAATCGAGTTTGGCGCGAGGATGGAAAATCCACCCCAATAACGGGCGTGGTCAATGCAATGAGGCGAATGAGGTCTCCTATGTGTGTAAAATCCCTGTGTAAATGTTTCCCAGCCTTGGCGCTGGTGTGGTTGGCCGGCGGTTGTAGCCAAAGTCCTCCGGGAGAGGTTGTGTATGGCGGTTACGGCGGTCCCATGGTGTATTCCGGTGGCCCGACGGTCATGGTTCCGGGGGGGGTGGCCTATGGTGGCCCGGCAGTGTATGGCTCCGCAGGTTATGCGCACACGGCCTACGGCAGCACGGCGGTGTGGAACAACGGCGCGGGTGCGGCCTATGGCAGCCATGGCGGTTCGGCGGCATGGGATAACGGTGCCGGCTACGCCCATGGTGCCGATGGTGGCTCTGCGGCGTGGAACCACGGCACAGGCTATGCCGAAGGTGCTAACGGCGGCTCTGCGGCGTGGAACCACGGTGTGGGCGAGGCCACAGGCCCGCACGGCGACACGGCGGCATGGGATCACGGCACGGGTTTTGTCTCCACCCCGCACGGCACGACGGGGTTTCATCGTTAAGCCACGGCCGGCGGTTCATCCCATTTCCTAATCGAATCAAAGAGGTGTTTTATGCGAGTGACGACTCTGTGTAAATGGTTGGCGGTCTTGGCGCTGGCCTTGACCATCATTGCCTGCGCCAAGGCCAAAGTCCGCGAAACCAACGAAATCGCCTATACCGGCCTGCCCCGGCCAGAGCGGGTGCTGGTTTATAATTTCGCCGTCAGCCCTGCGGATGTCCGGCAAAATTCCAGCATCTTCGCAAAGATCGGGAGGGCCGTTGAGAATACCAGCCAGACTGCCGAGGAAATCCAAGTGGGCCGGGAAGTGGCCGATGCGCTGGCGACTGAATTGACAACGAAGATCGCGGCGATGGGTCTGAACCCCTTGCGCGCCGATTCGAGCATGCCGATCAGCAAGGGTTCGATACTGATTACCGGGCGTTTTATCAATATCGACGAGGGCAACCGCCTGCGCCGCAACGCCATCGGTTTCGGCGCGGGCCAGTCCTCGGTCGACAGCGAGGTCAGCGTGTTGGCACCGGGGCGTTCCGGTTTGGAGGAGATCATCGCCTTCGAGGCCCATGCCGACAGCGGCAATATGCCGGGGGCGGCGGTGATGGGTCCGGCGGGGGCGGCGGCCGGTGCCGGCGCGGCGGCAGTGGTGGCGACCAATGTGGCGGTGGGAGGTGTCAAGAGTTACCAATCGGCTGCGGCGACCCAGGCCCAGGACATTGCCAAAAAAATTGCCGCCGAACTGGCGAAATACTTTGTCCGGCAAGGCTGGATCGACCCGGCGCTGGCGCGGTGATTTGCGGTGGGTGCCCGCGTTGTCGGCATGGTTCAAAAATGGCCGATTTTGGATGACACCGGTACAGCGAAGCCGGCCCCTCCGGCAAGCTCAGGCCGAACGGGAAAATCCTTGATTCAACAGCATCGGTTCCCAATGCGGGATGCCCCATCCCAACCTAGCCGGTCAGGGCTTTGACATCCTTAGTCCAGGCCCTGCTCTTTATTCTTTCCCTTATATCTGTAAAACTGTCACCCTGATTTGAACCATGCCGTCTTAGTACCTTAGGATCGGGGCATGGGCAGTTTTACGAATCCAAAAGACCATCATCACGTAAGGCAGGTTTATGAAAAATAGAAAACATTGGTTGATTCTGAGTTCCACCGCATTGATTACGGTTTCTTTGCTGTTTGCTTGCTCTCATGCGGAAAAGAAACAAGCCGCAGAACCCGTGGCGGCGGTTCCGCAAGACACTGCGGCAGTGTCGGCGGAACCAAGCAAACCGGGCGGGATTGAGGGCGAGCTCATCGTTGTCACCGCAACCGTGCGGGCCATCGACAAGAAAAACCGCGTAGTGACTCTGGGATTCCCGGACGGCAAAGAGAAAAAGGTCAAATGTGGGGCGGAAGTGCGTAATTTCCCCCAGATACGCATCGGCGACGAAGTCAAGGCGCAGTTCTTGGAATCAGTGGAATTGGTGGTAAGCGGACCTGGTGCGAAACCTTCTGCGGGACACGAGACGGAAACCGCACGCGCCCCGTTGGGTAAAAAGCCGGGGTTTGCAGCCATTGATGCGGTCGAAGTCACCGCCACTGTCCAGGCCATTGATTACCAGACTAGGGATGTCACACTTTTGGGGCCAGAAGGCAAGACATTCAAATTGAAGGCCGGGCCTGAGGTAAAACGGCTAAACGATGTCAAGCAAGGTGACACCGTGTCGGCCCGTTTGACCAAGGCCGTTTCCATCACCGTAAGTAAGCCCGGCAAAAACTGATTTTGGCGTCTGTGGTTTGTTGGGTTTGCCTACGGGCAAACCCAACCGTTTTTGCAAGGTTAAAGAAAGAAGGATAAACTTAAAAGAATAAAAGAATAAGAGGCCAAAAAGTTAAAAATTCTTGTTATTTAACAAGTAGTTGTAAAAGTATGCCGCCACCTGTTCCTATAGGTGCGTGGGCTTTTTCCGGGTTTGTCCGGACACCCGCCACCTATTCCTATAGGAAAATGGACCACCCGCCACCTATTCCTCCATAAAAAACACCGATACGCCACCTATTCCTATAGGGGGCCACCCTGTTTTTACGATAAAATTGACAAAAAAAAAGGGTTGGCCTGTGGATAAGTCCTTGCCGCCACCTATTCCTATAGGGTTCCGCCACCTATTCCTCCATACTCAGGACGGATGCCTAACAACAGGGGACACCCTCTGGCCCCGCGTTGGCATATATCGGTTAATAGACTACATCTAGCTGATTATAAAAATATTTTATTTTTATGACGCAGTGACATGCCGCCTATTCCTGCGGGGGGCGTGAACGATTTTCCGGCGTTTTGACACGCCACCTATTCCTCTATGCTGGCCGGGCAGTCCGGCTGCCTTGTTGACGTGCCGCCGATTCCCGGTAGGGCAGGATCCGGGTGCGGCCTGGCTTGAATCGCCACCTATTCCTATAGGGTGGCGGGGCGGAATTCCAATTCTTCATGGGCTAGGCAGGCTTCTTAGCCTTGCCAAGGCGGGAAGGTGGGGTCGGCTCGGGCGGGTATGGTGTCGTCCCGCAGCCCGACATGCCACCTATTCCTATAGGGGTCGCCGATGGCCGGGTGCGCTTAATGCCTGCCCATCCAGCCTAACTCGGAGCCTGGGCCACCCATCAGCCGGCGGATAAAAGTTTTTCCTGCGCCAAAGACTTTCTTTTGTTGGCCGCCTTGGCTTCCTTGATGAATTCCATGGACGGGGTCAGCGTGTACACGACATCCAGTGTTTTCCTGCGTGCGCCGCTGATGATGTGGCGCTGGAAATCCATGATGATGTTTTTCTCCTTGAGTTCATTCATAACTTGGTCCAGCGCGGCGATTCCGGCCCTTTCCCTGCCATAGTTAATCATAAAGCTGTCCCGTTTGATGGTCGAATACCTGATTTCAAACGGTGTCATGAGCGATGCAAAAGTATATTTTATGATCAGTTGACGGTGAACCCAGCGTCCGAGCTGGGTACTCATGCTCATCAGCTTGTCCAGGTCGAATTGGCGGTAGGTGGCATCAATGATGCATTTCGTGACCAGCGGATGGAATTCAACCATCCATTGGCTGTAGGGGTCGGCCTTGATATCCTCGCGGGATACGGAAACCATGTCGGGAAGATAATTGGACACCCGCGTTCCCTCGTTGCCCTTTCCATCCAATGACTTGATTTCAATGGACGACTTTGCCATGATTTCAAGCGAGCGTTTAATTTCGGCGATGGAGCGGGCATGCCCGCGTTTTTTCAATTCGGTTTGAATTTGGTAAAGCGAGAAGTAGACGCCGACCTTGGCGTTTTCAGTGTCATGAAACCCTTGGAGCCGTTCCGCCGCAATTTTCCGCAATATATCCTCAACCAACTCCTCGTTTGCGCTTGGGTAATAGTCAAGGACATGGCCGTCGCCTTCCCGTATCCGCGCGGGCTGGATCACTGCCCTAAAATCCAACCCGCGGTACTTGAACTTAATCTCAAGGAGCCCCAAAAAGCCGTCAGCAGTCCGGCGCTTGTTCATTTCAAGTTGCGAGATGGAGTATCTCGGCACACTATCCCACAAGTCTATTGCGTTGGAAAGCTTGTCCTTTTCGCCGACATTGCAGAGGAATGTCTGGAATAAGTCAATTTGCACACTGGTGAATATTTTCGGCGGCAAATTTGGATCTGGCATCTGTGCGGGATCCTTATTGACGGGGACTAGGCTGTTGGCGGGGGGCGTATTGGCGGCAGGGGGGGGTTGCATTTAAATTCATCAATTAGGCAAAAGGCAAGGTCTGACCCAGTTCTTTTCTTGATTTCAGATTTTGGGGCTTCGGGCAAATCATTGATACCAAAACGATTGCCTTTTGCTCGGATTCCAGCACCTGGACGAGCAGGATTCTGACAGCGACAATCTTCAATCTGGCATATGCAAATCTCCCTGCTAGAACGGTTGGTAACCAAAAAAGTATATTACATATCAAAACGATATGTCAACGTAAGGCATCGCCGACGCATGCTTGCGCGAAATCGGCGATGGAAATGGCTGAAATCTCCTTTTGAATCTAGCTATGCAGGGGCGCATCCTGTACCATGGATCAATCCAAATTGAATTCCCGTGGATAATATGTTTTTGCAAGTTCAACCCGCGCATTGGGGCTTGGTGAGCAGCCAACTTGAGCGTTTTCCATTGAGACCCGGATGAAGCCGATTGAAGTGTCCAGCCCGCAAGCGGGCGTCGGGGCTGTGAGCCTTATCCATACCGACGATTCTGCGGAGCATATTCTCCAATTCAGCGGTGCCTGGGTTCAGGGCTCGGCGATAGCCATGCCGGTCGAGGAGTTGATTGCAGAATTCGATTCCGCACAGAATCCCCGGCGCATCCTGCTGCAAACCCGCGATCTGGCGGGTTGGGACAGCCGTTTGCCGACTTATCTGCTCAAGGTCGTCGATTGGTGTCAACGCGAAGGCATCGAAGTGGACGCTTCCGGGCTGCCGGAGGGTGTGCAGGGCCTGCTCAAACTGGCGCGGGCGGTGTCCGAGCGAGCCGGCGCGAGGCGGTCGGCGCAAACCGTGCCGGTGCTGGCGAAAGTCGGCAAGGCGGTGTTGGCCGGCCTGGGGGATGCCAAGGGCTTGGTTTGTTTCGTCGGCGAGACACTGCTGGCCAGTGCGGCCCTGCTGCGCGGCAAAGCGCGCTTCCGCCTAGTCGATCTGTTGTTGTGCATTCAAGAGGCCGGGCCGGATGCCTTGCCCATCGTCTCGCTGATCAGTCTCTTGGTGGGCTTGATCCTAGCCTTCGTCGGCGCGGTGCAATTGGCGCAGTTTGGCGCACAGATTTTCATCGCCGACCTGGTGGGACTGGGCATGGCCCGCGAGATGGGGGCGTTGATGACGGCGATCATCATGTCCGGGCGCACGGGGGCCGCCTACGCGGCGAAATTGGGTTCGATGAGCGTCAACAGCGAAATCGACGCCCTCAAGACCATGGGCATCTCGCCCATGGAATTCCTCGTGCTGCCCCGCGTGCTGGCCCTAATCGCCATGATGCCTTTGCTCACCCTTTACGCCAACTTGATGGGCATCGTCGGCGGGGCGGTGGTGACGGTCAGCGTTTTCGACGTGTCCTTGGTGCAATATTACAACCAGACCCTGCGGGCAGTGCATGTGACCGATTTCGCCATCGGCCTGGGCAAGAGCGTGGTGTTCGCCGTCCTCATCGCCACGGCGGGCTGCATGAGGGGCATGCAGTGCGGGCGCAGCGCCTCGGCGGTGGGCGAGGCGGCGACGGCGGCGGTGGTCAACAGCATCGTCTACATCGTCGTGGCGGACGCGCTGATCACTTTGATCTGCAACCGCTTCGGCGTTTGAGGGAGGGAGCATGGCAAGCCCGCACATCACGGTGAAGGATCTGACCATGGCCTACGGGGATTTCGTCATCCAGCGTGGTTTGAACTTCACCATCGACCGGGGCGACGTGTTCATCATCATGGGTGGCTCGGGCTGCGGCAAGAGCACCCTGCTCAAGCACCTCATCG
>Ga0268283_1000662_pt1 | contig 20374 bp, 17 predicted proteins | sample saktaG_13_FD_190140 | JGI IMG/M metagenome (GOLD analysis project Ga0268283, IMG submission 190140) | Saline water microbial communities from Sakinaw Lake, British Columbia, Canada - sak_2013_06_06_36m | ecosystem: Environmental > Aquatic > Non-marine Saline and Alkaline > Saline ... | reverse complement strand
TTCAAGGCCGGTATCATCAGCAAAACAATCAATTCCAAATTTTTCATAAATTGTTCTGGATTTCAAGGATGCATTGCCTTCGAGTGTAGAAGCTGTTTCTGGAATATCTTCATTGAACCCTATATCATTTAAACTAAGAATTTCAAATTGTGATCCAATGATGGCTCTTACTTCGGATAATTTATGCAAATTATTTGTGGCAAATACGAGTTTTCTCATGCAAAATCTCAGTTTAAAATCTTTGTTGATTTATTCGTTAAATATTTTTAATTTATTCAATTCATCCAGAACAAATGTTTTGTCTGCAAAATTTGAATTATGAATGATTTGATAGTGTTCGCGGGCCGTTTCAAATTCTTCCAACTCCCACAAAACCTGAATAAGATTAAAGTGAAGAAATCCGTAAGAATAATCGGGATAATCATTTATTAGTTTTAACATAGTTGTTTTACTCGACTTATAATCTTCCTTTGCGAACTGTTCAAAAGCAAGATCAATAGTTTTATTCATTTCAGCATCAAGGATGATCCCTTTAATGGTGAAGCAATTTTCACTGCAAACTTCTACAATATCAATGTATTTCAAATTCACTGACGGCTTCGGAAAGAATAGTTTAAAACTTAATTTTTCACCTACCCATTTGAAATTATAGATTTCCGGGCAAACCGGAATATCTTTACTATACAATAATTGGAGTTTTGTATTTGTTATGGCATCCTTTATGTAAATATTTTTATCAACGCAAAAATTTCCTCCACTTAATTGGTTTTGAATAGTCAGTTTGACAATCATTTGGCTTGGCGTAAAACTGATTTCGTCAACTATCATGGGATGACTGGCAAAAGCAAAATTGGGTTTGCCTAATACCTGAGCTTGAATAATTGTGGAGAAAAGGAAAAAGATGAATAAAAAATAATTTCTCATAATAACGTTTTTGTTGAGAAGAAGATAAAGTTAGTCTTTTCAAAATTAATTAAACATTGCTTGCTAAAGAAAAAAAAACCGCAAAGTAAAACGATGCGGTTTTTTCATCATGTTAGTTTAGTTTATTTGAAAACTGAGAAATCAATTCCAATGGCTACAGTTAAATTATCTCTGCCATAGCTTTCTTTGTAAGATACATTTGTACCACTTAAGTTGTATGTTTTATCGTAAGTAGTAGTAGTGTACTTTGTATATGCAACGCCGAAATTAATTCTTAATGCATCGCTAACATTGTAAGCACCACCAATACTACCTGAATTACTAGACAAAGTGTGAGTGATATCAGACATATAAAGGGCATTTGCACCAGTTGCAGTTCTTAGATAACCACCACTAATAAGAAGCTTGTCAGAAATTTTATACTCCAAACCTGCAGCAAATTCAATAGAATTTTTATCTATTTTAGAAGTATTTCCTGTTCCTGCCCATCCTGCTTTACCATCAAAATAAGTATGATATCCGGCAGAGAATTTCAAAGGATCGCTTAGTTTATATTCAAACCCGATCGACAATAATGCAGGCATATCAGCATTTGTTTTCTTACCATCCGGGAACATTTCAATTTTGGCACCTGTCTCGGTTAAGCCAATTGTGAAACCTTTTCCTGCAGCGGTTTTGTTTGTTACATCAATATTGGTTTGAAATTCATACTTAATACCAATATTTAAATCATTTTCCATAAGGCTTAAGTTGACACCTAATATTGGAGTAACTCCGCTTCCGGTTTGTTTTACATCTGCAACCTGATCGGCCATTAATACTGCATTAGCTGTTAAGCCAGCAGCTTGTCCGGTTAATGTTGCAGCTGCGCCATAAAAACTAGCTTGTGCTTGTGCTAAAGTCATAGCAGCAATTTGCTGACTTGTAAATCCGAATGCCAATAAAGCACCTTGTAGTTGTTGGCTTGTTGCTGAAGGTAATCCAGCAGCTACAGCTTGAGCAAAAGTTAAGCTATTTGGAATTCCAAGTGCGAAAATTCCATTCATGTTATTTCCTGCTCCGGTTGCTTGTAAAGCACCTGCTGTTGCTTGTGCAGCTACTCCGTTCATGAAGTCGTCAGCTCTAACTGAACCTGCAGCAGTGGTCACTTTAACATCTTTTACATATCCTTCATAGGTAGTTGATGCCATTACATAGCGTAAACCTCCGAAAACAGAAACATTTTCATTTATTTCATAACTCACGCCTCCCTGAAACCCAAAATTAACCGAATAGCCTTTGAACATCATATTCGCTGAATATCCTGTTACACCAAGTGCAGATAATTTAGGTACCAATGTTGAAAAAGGTATTTCCATAGTTGGAAGTCCGCTATTATAAGTAGCTGTTCCACCACCACCAACAGGATTAAATCCAAAAGAGAATGCAAATTTCCCTTTTTTGTAAGCAGTATAGAATGAAGGGAAAATTGGAACTTTAGCTTCACCTGTGAAATCAGCTCCATTCAGATAAGGGAATGTACTGTTTACGGTACGTGTCTGAGTTAAATTCTGACCAGAGAATGAAAAATGCCATCCATCTTTTAATTTTGTTAATCCTGCTGGATTGTAAAATACAGCATCGATTTCGGTAGTTGCATCTCTTACAAGCATACGTATGTATGCTGCACTTTGATTGTAGTTTGTTACTATTCCGCCTGAGAAAGCAAATGAGGTTGCTAAGATTAGGCAAGAAATCATCAATATACGCTTCTTCATAAATTGGGTTTTTTAAATTTAGGCGTGCAATATAGTAAAATTTATTTTTTAATCAATTTTAAATAAAATTTGTGAGGTCGTAAAATTTATTCAACGACAGAAAAAAAACTTCAATATATGTGCTGAAATTGTAAATAGGTAATTGATCAGATGGAGGACGCTTACCCAAATCAGAATGCAAACAAAGAATATTAAAATGACTTCAATAAACGAATCGGTTTGGTAGAATGAGTAAATATCAATGTGACCAAATACTGAATTAACCGGAGTGTATATTAAAAGTCCGCTTAAGCATATGAGAAAAAGGCTTGGAATGGCAAAAATACTTCGCCAAAAAAGTTTTAATGAAAAATAACTGATTCGTATCCAGGTCCTTTTATTTCCCATGTACCCAATAAACTTATGGTAGGAAGATCGATTGCTTGGTATAAATGGAGAAATTTTTGGTAATAAAATTCCGGAATACTTCTCAAATGTCTTTTCTTCAAATTTTGATAAAACCCAGATCATGCGAAAGTATGTATTTAAAAAAGGGACACCTATCCAAATAGGAAGAAGTGCAAATCCAACTAACAAACCACCCACAACAAAAACAAAATATAGGGCTGCAATAGGTATTGAAATTACAGAATAAATAAGACCATAATAAACTCTTTTCTTAATCAGCAGATCAAAGAATTGTGCTTCATTACTATCTTCATTTTGCATTGAAAATATCGACATGCCTTATTTTAATTAAGTTAAAACTTAGGTTGTTTGCCAGTTAATCGGTTTACTTCCAGCAATTGTAAGTAATTCGTTTACTCTCGAAAAATGCTTGCACCCTAAAAACCCGCTATGAGCCGAGAATGGTGAAGGATGCGGAGCGGTTAAAATATGATGTTTCGTTGAATTAATCAGGGCTTTTTTGGCAATGGCAAAATTTCCCCAAAGCAAAAAAATCAAGTTTTCTTTATCTTCCGAAAGTTTTTTGATCACAGCATCTGTGAATAATTCCCAGCCCTTATTTTGATGCGATCCTGCCTGACTATCCCGTACGGTCAGCGTGGCATTCAATAATAATACACCTTGAGTGGCCCAACTATCAAGATTTCCATGTTCCGGAATTTCAAATCCCAAATCATAACTAATTTCTTTAAAAATATTAACAAGTGATGGTGGCTTCTTTATTCCTCTTGCCACCGAAAAACACAAGCCATGTGCCTGTCCTTTTCCATGGTAAGGATCTTGACCTATTATTACCACTCTAACTTGATCAAACGGAGTTAAATTGAAAGCAGTGAAGATTTGATTTCCAGGCGGGTAAATAGCATATTGCTTTTTTTCCTCAACTAAAAATTGCTTAAGCTCATAAAAATATTTAGCGTTAAATTCTGCATTTAATTTAACTTGCCAGCTACTTTCTATTTGAGGTTGAATCTTTTCCATTAAATGATAAACTTAGTTAATTTTGAGCAATAAATTTACGATTGCTTTGTTATTAATCGTAAATTTAGTTTCTAATTTCAATATAATTTCTGTAAAAGTAAAACCAAACTAAACTTTATTCGAAAAATTTCGTATTGCTAACACTTGAGCTTTTAGTTCAGCTTTCTAAACTAAAAATAACCTCTTATGAAGAAAAATATAATAATTATCCTACTCTTGATTTTTGTCGGTATTTGCCTATCATCCTGTAAATCTACCCAAACATGCCCTGCCTATGGCGATTACTCTCAATACAAAACTATTAAGCGTTAAAGTAATTTATTATTTTCCTTTAATATTTGTGGTTCATCGTTCATAATCATCTATTCGTAGAAATCCCTATTGTGCTGATATTTTTCTATTCAAAGTTCTTATATTTGTTAGGAATAATTACTTCAATTTTTAATTAACCATAAAACTATGAAAATCCAGAAAGCTTTTATCCTACTTGCATTATCAGTGGTAATGACCATTCCGCTTAGTGCTCAAAGTAAGGATCAGAAAAAAGAATCTACAAATGCCATTAAGTTTGAAAACCTTATTCAGCTTAAAGCAACAACCGTAAAAAGTCAGGACAGAACAGGTACCTGTTGGGATTTTGCTACGACTTCTTTCCTTGAATCCGAATTGCTAAGAACGGGTAAAGGTGAATTTGATCTTTCAGAAATGTATACCGTGCGCCACACTTACCCCCGAAAAGCTGAAACTTACTTAAGATACCACGGTTTGAATAATCTAGCTCAAGGCGGTCAAGCACATGATGTTATAAATACCTGGCGTGAATTTGGCATTGTACCCGATGAGGTTTATCCAGGGTTCCAATTGGGATACAATACTCATAATCATGCCGAATTAGAAGCAGCCGTTAAAGCTTTTACAGATGTGGTAATGGCCAGAAAAACAGGTACTATTACTCCTGTTTGGGAAAAAGCATTGGGTGGAATATTAGATGCTTATTTAGGTGATGATCCCACTTCTTTTGAATACAAAGGAAAAACATATACTCCAAAATCTTTTGCTGATGAGTTAGGGCTTAATCCTGATGATTATATTGAATTTACTTCCTACGGTGTTTATCCGATGTGGGAAAAAGTAAATGTTGAAGTACCTGATAACTGGGCAAATGGTTTGTACTATAACGTTCCACTCGATGATTTTATGAATATCATGTACAACTCATTAGAGAAAGGCTATACTGTTGCCTGGGATGGTGATGTAAGCGATAAATATTGTTCAACTACGGCTGGAGCTGCAATTGTTCCAACTGATGAGTATAATGAAGCAAATGGAAGTATAGTTGATTTTCTAAAACAATTACATAAACAAAGGCCAATTGATCAAAAAGAAAGAGATCAGGCATTTTACGTGTATCAAACAACTGATGATCACTTAATGCACTTAACGGGTGTAGCTAAAGATCAAAATGGTGCTAAATATTTTCTAACAAAAAATTCACACGGTACTGCTCGTGGATTTGATGGATATTTATACATGTCTGATTCTTTCGTAAGACTTAGAACAATTGCTATCATGGTGCATAAAGATGCAGTTCCCACAGCAATTAAAACCAAACTTGGAATAAAATAAATTTGAAATAGGTTGGTTGCTAGATTATTTGTGTAGATGATTTTGGCAACCAACCTACACTTCCGTTTGCAATTCTGATTTCGTACCAGCTGTCCAGCTCATCAGAAATATAAATCTTGGTTCCTTCGTGTATCACAAATAAATCAACGCTGTTTTTATTAGGTGAACTTTTAACAGTCACCGTTGGTTCAAATATAATGGCCTCTTTTTGAGCTACAGAGTAATGATATTTTTGATAAGAAAGTGCAAAAGAAAACAGTGTTATAAATAGGCTGATCACGCCAATAATGAAAAATAATTTCTTTATAAAACGAATACCCGAAAGGAAATAAATGGTGCTGAAAAGTAAAAAGAGTATGAATAAACCAATGCTTATTTTAGCCCATCCATTTGCCGAAAACATGTTGTAAAAATTGTTCCACCACGTTTTTAGAAAAATATCCGGAACAGTCTCAATATTATCCGTAATTCTACTGTTTGCTACATTTAAATTGTATCGAATATCCTCATCATTGGGTTTAAGTTTTTTGGCCTTTTCATAATACAGAATGGCTGATGGAAGATCATTTAATTTGAAGTATGAATTTCCTTTATTGTAATAAATTTCAGGCGATTCAAAACCAGTTTCCAGAATTAAATCGTAACTCATGATTGCTTCATGATACAATCCTTCGTTATATTGTTGTTCGGCTTTTATAAGTAATGAATCATTAGCATTTTGGGAGAACCCGATCAGGGTAAATCCAAAAATAAATAATATGACCAAAAATCGTTTCATCCTTAAAATATTTTTTTTTTAAAAGGTAGGATGGAACTCGCATCCGAGAAATTCATCCATACCTGCCTTTTGGCAGATAGGGTTATCCCATAAAGTCGAAATGCTCGTTTCATATTCGTCTATTTTAATTCTCCTTCAATTTTACTAATTATTTCTAAGGCTTCATTGTAGATTTTTTCCATTGTTGAAGCAGGATCACCTGGCGCAAATCTGGCAAAATCGCAATTGTTTAGTGTTTCAATAAATTGATTGGTTGTTTTTTCTTTCACTTTTCGTGTTTGAAATTTTTCTTCAACCGAATCTTTTGATAGCTCTGCTTTCGGAATATTGAACTTATCACTGATATAGCCCCACAATGCTTGTGAGATCTCATTATAAAAAGCACCTGTATTATCTGTGCCTAAGTATGCTTGAGCATTTTTTAAGCTTTTTCGCGCAACTTTTGTTGCCCGCTTATGTCGCATCAGTGACTGGTTGCTAAGTTTCTTCGATTGTTTTTTCCAGATCAGAATAAATGCTACAAATAAAATAAATGGAATAACGAGCCAAAGTATAAAAGCAAAAGTGCTGAAAAAATAATAATTGATTTTGCTCAGTGGAAACTTTCCTGTTTTAATATGTAGAATATCAGTTCCGATGTATTTAATGGCCTCTTGACTCAACCCACTGGTAATAACACCTGATTTATAATCGGCTCCTTTTTCAACCTTAATGTTGAAAGCAGAGGTCTGTAAAATCTCATAAGTTTGTTTTTGAATATCAAAATAGGATAATGTTATCGGTTCGATGACAAAATCTCCCGGATTTCTGGGAATCAACAGATATTCAAAAGTGCGTGAACCTGAAACACCATCGGTTAAGCTAGTGTTTAGATTGTTTGTTATCTTGGGTTCGTAAACTTCAAAATCGGAAGGAAATTTTACATTTAAGCGATCGATTAATTCAATATTACCTTTTCCTGAAATGGTTAATTTTAATGTAATCGCATCATTGGTTTTGACTTCATTGCTATTTATATTCCCACTAAAAGAAAACGAACCGACTGCACCCGAGAAATCAACAGGTTTATTATTAGTCGGTAGTTGCTTTACTTCCAAATTTATGGGATTTGATAAAAGGATTTTTTTAATATTTTGAGTGCCTCCAAAAAACGGGTCATCAAAAAAACTGTCTAATAAAGAATTTGCACTTCTTCTTTTATTTGCCTGCCTAACTTGAGCGATGCATTCCAATTCCATGGCATCAATAGTAAGGGTTCCTGATTTTTGCGGAAATAAGGCTATTTTCCGTAATTCGGCAGTAACATATTCAACACCATTTATAGTTTCGTTTGACTGCTTGAATGCTTCCTGAGGATTCAAAAGGTTTTTTGACCAGAACCCCTGAAAACTTGATAATTTATTAATTCCTATTTGGGCAATGGGTACCTTAGTATAAATTTTATAAGTGAGGATAACTTGTTCTCCCAAGTATGGATTTTTCTTATCAATAGTGGCTCGGATAAACAAATCATTTTCTTTTATTTGAGTGAGTCCTTCTTGCACATCATCGGCTTGATTTCCTGAAGCACCTGTATTGTTTTGAGCTGCTTGTTTATTAACGTGTACAGTTAATTCATTGGTTTCATAATCTTTGCCATCAATCGTAATTTTAGCTGGTGGAATGATAAAATCCCCTTCCTTATCAGCTCTTAAGTAGTAAGTATAAATGATAGCCATCGATTGCGACATCTTACCATTAATGTTTGAATAGGATGAATTTGTTGAAATATTAGGACCGGTTAATATACTGAGTCCTTTAAAATAAGGTCCGATGAAATTTGAGCCCTGCTGATTTGAAATAAATCGAATCATAAACTGTTCACCAACGGCAACATTGGTTTGCCCACTCGCTTCAAAAGTAACCTGGGAATAGCTTCCCAGACTCATCATCAAAACAAATAAAATAAGTGACAGTTTTACTTTCATCGTGCTTTTATCAATTTGCAAAATTAAGAATTAATATAACTACCAGTCCTTTTCAATTTTTTTTGCCTTAGAATTTTTTGCCTGTTCTTTTTTAAGCTTTTCTAAGGTCTTCTTTTCTTTATCTTTCAAGGCTTCCAACATACGCTCTGCATCTTTTTTTGAGATCTGCTTTGATTGAGGTTGCTGATTTTTTTCATCTTTTTGATCTTGTTTCTGATCTTGCTGGTCTTGCTTGTCTTTCTGATCCTGATCTTGTTTTTTATCTTCTTTCGGTTGATCCTTATCTTTATTTTTGTCCTTGTCTTTGTCCTGATCCTTGTTGTCTTTCTGATCTTGTTTCTTGTCTTCTTCCTCTTTTAGTTTTTGTTTGGCATATTCCAAATTATATTTGGTGTCCATGTCATTCGGGTTACTTCTCAATGCATGTTTGTAGGCTTCAATACTTTCTTTGTATTTGTTTGATTCTAAAAGTGAATTTCCGAGGTTATGATATACTTCTGATTTCTGACCGTTATCCGTAATTTTTTCACGCATTTGATCAAATACCTTTGCCGATTCTTCATAATTTTTCTGTGAATAAAGTGCATCACCCAAATTAAACTCTCCTTTGGTGGAATTATTATTTAGCTCCAAAGATTTTCTGTAATTGATTTCTGCCTCTTTAAAATCTCCTTTTTTAAATTGACTGTTTCCCTTTCGAATTAGCTTGACTTCGTTTTGAGAAAACCCTGCTAATGTAAAAGAAATTAAAAAGATTATGATAGTAAATTGTCTCATCATTTTTTAGTTTAAAATTTTGAATGTTGAATGCTCAATTTAAAATTTAAAAGTGTTTTAACATTTTTACATTCAACATTGGTAATTCTACATTTTACATTTTTGTCATAATTTTTACTCAAATAATTTTATACGATCTGCCCATTTACTTTTTCTTTCAACAATGATGAATTCAAAAACCAACAAGAATATCGTGAATGCGAGAAAATACTGAAAACGATCTTCATAATCCGAAAATGATTGTGTTTCAATCTCCGATTTTTGAAGCTTATCAATTTCTTCAAATATTTTATCAAGCCCTGCTTGCGAATTATTTGCCCGAACATAATAACCATGTCCTGCTGCCGCAATTTGTTGCATCATCGTTTCATTCAGCCTTGTAGTAATGATATTGTCCTCATTGTCTTTTTTGTAACCGGAAATTTCGCCATTTGTATAATTCGGGATTGGGCCTCCTTCAGGCAATCCCATACCGATGGTGTAAACAGTAATTCCTGCCTCCACTGCATTTTTCGTTTCGTCTAATGCATCTCCTTCATGATTTTCTCCATCTGAGATTATCACGATAGCTTTATTATGATCATTTTCTGAAAAAGATTTGATACCCAGTGCTACAGCTTCAGCGATAGCTGTACCTTGAACGGGCATAATATCAGGACTGATTGACGAAAGGAACATCTTAGCAGCAGCATAGTCGGATGTAATCGGAAGCTGAGTATAAGCATGACCTGCAAAAACAATAATACCTATTCGGTCGCCTTTAAGTTTGTCGATTAAATTTGAAATGGCCTGTTTCGATGCCTGCAAACGATTTGGTTTGATATCTTGTGCCAACATACTGTTTGAAACATCAAGTGCAATCATGATATCAATCCCTTTTCGCTCGGCTTTTTCAACTTTAGAGCCAATTTGTGGATTGGCCATGGCAATTACTAAAGATCCAAAAGCAAATAAAATGAATAAGAATTTAATGAGTGGTCGGCTTGCCGATCGCTGGGGCATCAGCTTTGCAATAAGATTTACATCACCCATACGGGCAATGGCTTTTCTTTTCCAATAACTCATCATTATGTATAAAATGATAAATCCCGGAATCAGCAAAAGTGCGTATAAAAATGTTATATTTTCAAACCTGATCATTCTTCTATCTTATGGTATTGTTCTAAAAACAGTTTTCTTTAATATAATTTCAAGCAAGAACAGTAAAAAAGCAATTAATGCCAAAGGGAAAAATTCTTCCGTTTTCCTTCTAAACTCCGTGACGTCAATTTTTGATTTTTCTAATTTATCAATTTCTGCATAAATCTCTACCAGTTTTTCATTACTGGTTGCCCTGAAATACTTGCCATCAGTCAATGCCGTAACCTTTTTCAACAGGTCCTCATCTATTTTGACTTCTACATCCTGATATTGAATCCCATAAGGAGTTTGAACAGGATAAGGAGCCATGCCAATCGTTCCCACGCCAATGGTGTAAATTCTAATTCCATACAGTTTAGCTATCTCTGCTGCTGAAAGTGGATCGACAGAACCGGCATTGTTAACCCCATCTGTTAATAAAATGATAACCTTACTGATTGCTTCACTTTCCTTCAATCGGTTTACTGCTGTTGCCAAACCATCACCGATGGCAGTTCCATCTTCAATCATTCCGCTTTTGATGTCTTTGAAAAGATTTTTAATTACAGCGTGATCAGTTGTAAGCGGACATTGAGTAAATGTTTCTCCACTAAAGATTACCAATCCGATCCGGTCGTTCGGTCGTCCATCAAAAAAGTCGGAAGCGACTTTTTTTGCAGCTTCCAGACGATCGGGCTTCAAATCTTGCGCTAGCATACTTCCCGAAACATCCAATGCCATCACCATATCAATCCCTTCAATTGAAACATTTTGACTACTACTGCTTGACTGAGGTCGTGCCAAAGCGATAATTAAAAATGCAATTGCCAATATTCTTAAAACCGGTAAGCTGTAAAACAAATAGTTTTTAAGACTTTTACGGTGTGTTTCAAAGATTGAGGTGGATGAAAATTGCAAATCGGCATGCGATTTTTTTTGATTGAACCAAAACCAAACTACTAGTAATGGAATAACCAGCAGCAGGTAAAAGTATTCAGGATTTGCAAATTCTATATTTTTCAACATTTTTTATAAGCTATTTTCAGTTTTGTTTTTCTCTGCCAATGCAGGAATCTCTTTCTGTTCTTCTTCAATATTCGTTTCAATAATCACCTGTTGGATTTTAGATGTTTGATCTACAAAAACCTTTAAATTTTCGAGATTTTTATCGTTGATGTCAGCGTAAGGCTTTTCTTTCGCAAATTTTACCAAATCAGAAATACTAAGCGCATCAGCCAATTTTTTCTTTAGATCTTTGTCAATCAGTTTCTCTTTTGCAACGATTTGATTAATTTCCTCTGAGGTCATTTCCATGGCTTCGATCCCAAATTGATCTTCAAGATAAACACGGATAATATCGATGAGTTCAGTATAATATTGTTTGAATTTTCCTTCCTGCCACAATTTTTTTGTCTTCAATTGTTCAAGTTCACTTAATGCAATGATGTGGGCAGGAATTTTAGGTTTCGACTTTATTTTAAAAACAGGTTCTTTTTTTGCTCTTCGTTTGAAGTAGTAGATCAGAAAAATAATCATCCCGATGATGACAATCCCCAAAATTAACCAGGGAGCAATTTCACGCCAGGTAATCGGTGCGCCAATTGGTCCTTTAATTGGCATGATGGCTTTTGTTGTATCCACTGCAAGAGTTACAACATATAAATCTAAACTGTTGCTTAAACTTTTCAAAAATGCTTCGTCACCCGGATTTTGATAAGTGAACTCCACGCCCGGAATCTGATAATATCCTGTATCAAAAGAAGTAATCGTAAGATTTTGTTCAAGTTTTAATTCGTTTTCCTTATTCCATAAACTATCGATATTTGAGCGATTCAGAATTTCGATTTTGGGCATTAAAAATTCTTCAAACCTTGGCCAGGCGACTTTAGTTTTAGGATCGATTGAAACCTGAATCTTTAAATTAATCTGATCACCTATCAAAATAGAATCTCTTTCAGTTGAAATGATTGGGCGTAATTCCTGTGCCCCCAATCTGAGTGCTGAAAGGCTGAATAAAAATAAAAATAGGAATATTCTTTTTTGCATCTTTATCTTCTTGCTCCTCTTTTTTTGAATAAAGCTGTAAGAGGCTTTACATAATCTTCACCCGTTTTAATTTTCGCGACATCCACTCCACACTTTTTAAAAATTTCATCTTGTTGCAATTCATTCTTCCTTCCTGTTTTGCTATAAGCATCTCTTAATGCTGCAAATGAAGTATCTACCCAGGTCATTCTTCCGGTTTCAGCATTCTTAATCTTGACCATCCCTACGTTTGGCAAATCATATTCTCTTCGATCCGAAATTTTTAAGGCGATTAAATCATGTTTACGATTCGCAATTTTTAACGCATCTTCAAATCCGGTATCAATAAAATCGGAAATTAAAAAAGCGGTACATCGTTTTTTAATCACATTTGTGAAATATCCTAAAGCAACTGCAATATTGGTTTCACGGTTTTCAGGTTTGAAATCAATTAATTCACGAATGATGCGCAATATATGTGAGGTTCCTTTTTTAGGCGGAATGAATTTTTCAATCTTGTTACTGAAGAAGATAACCCCAACTTTGTCGTTATTATGAATGGCCGAAAATGCCAATACTGCTGCAATTTCGGTGATCTGATCTTCTTTTAAATTCTGATTGGTGCCAAATTCATTCGAACCGCTGACATCAATAAGCAGCATTACCGTAAGCTCGCGTTCCTCGTCGAATACTTTTACATAAGGATGATCGAAGCGAGCAGTTACATTCCAATCGATGCTCCGGATATCATCCCCATACTGGTATTCTCTAACTTCACTAAAAGCCATACCCAGACCCTTGAAAACACTGTGGTATTGTCCGGAAAATATCTGGTTCGACAAGCCACGTGTCTTGATCTCTATCTTACGTACTTTTTTAAAAATTTCAGTTGCGTCCAAAGCTTCTTTAAATTATGAGTTATGAGTTATAAGTTTGCTTTTGTTGTTATAATTGCACTTCTAATCATTTTTAGTAGTGCGCTTGCTTTTGTCTTTATTTTTTCAAATTCGATTTCAGTAATAAATTCTGTTTCTTTAAGTAATTCCAACCAATAGATGGATTCGTCACATTCTTTTTGAGCTATAGCTAATTTATGAATGAAATCGGCTTTGCTTTCAGCATTTTGAGCTTCTCTGGCCAAGGCACCAACTGAAGTTCCACTTCGCAGCAATTGCTTACTCATCACAAATTCTTTTTTATCATTAACTAATAATTTATAAAGATTGATAATGATGATTGCGAATTCGAAACTTTGCTTAATTATTGCTCCTTTATTTTCACTCATAACTCATCACTTATAACTCTTCATTCTCTACGGAACTTCAATCGTATTTAAAATTTCATTGATGATTTCTTCGGTTGTGATATTTTCTGCTTCGGCCTCGTAAGTCAAACCTATACGGTGACGTAATACGTCATGTGCAATCGCTCTGACATCTTCAGGTAAAACATATCCTCTTCGTTTGAGGAAAGCATAGGCTTTTGCAGCTAATGCAAGATTGATACTTGCCCGTGGAGAAGCTCCATAAGAAATCAAATTCTCAAACTTTTTTAAATTATGTTCAGCAGGATATCGTGTTGCAAAAACGATGTCGGTAATATAAGTTTCAATTTTATCATCCAGATAAACTTGCCTTACCACATCTCTTGCTTTTTCGATATCAACTGCTTTTAAGATTTTGTTTGTGGTTCGAAAAGCATTCGTAATATTCTGTCGAAGGATGGTTTTTTCTTCTTCTTTTGAAGGATAACTAATTACTACCTTAAGCATAAAACGGTCGACCTGTGCTTCGGGTAGGGGATAGGTTCCTTCCTGCTCAATCGGGTTTTGAGTAGCCATTACCAAAAATGGTTCTTCAAGTTTAAACGTGTGATCGCCGATGGTAACCTGCCGTTCCTGCATGGCTTCTAAGAGTGCACTTTGAACTTTCGCGGGCGAACGGTTTATTTCATCGGCAAGGATGAAGTTTGCAAATATGGGTCCTTTACGGACTACAAATTCTTCTTTCTTCTGACTATAAATCATGGTTCCTAAAAGGTCGGCAGGCAGCAAATCAGGAGTGAATTGAATTCTGCTGAATTTGGCATCAATCACATTTGCCAATGAATTTATGGCCAAAGTTTTTGCCAAACCTGGAACTCCTTCAAGTAAGATATGACCATTAGCTAAAAGACCAATCATCAGGCGTTCTACCATGTTTTTTTGCCCAACAATCACTTTATGCATTTCAAGATTGATTAAATCAACGAAAGCACTTTCCTTCTGTATCTTTTCGTTTAATTCTCTGATATCGGTTTCCATCATTTTTGTGTTAATTTTTTATGACATTGCAAATATATTAAACATGATTCGGGTATGGGTGTTAAAAATTGTTAAAGCAAGTTAGGGAAAGTTAAACATGCACTGCTGTTTTGAACATAAGAGGACTTTGGGGATTTGTGTTAATGTGTTTGCGTGTTATTGTTTTAATTTTCATAGTGTGTCAGGTTTGAGAATTAAAATAGCCTTTGAACAACTGAACCTTTGAACTTCTGAACTACTGAACTGTTGAACCTTTGAGTCCCGTCCGTTTTAATTTTTGTTTATATATCCAAGTTTTATTAAATCACTTTTATCTTTTGTTAAATATGTTTTGCCATTTGTTATTACATAAATCTCATCGCAAATATCAATAATATGCTCATACAAATGATCGGTAATAATGATGCCTTTATTTTTCTTTTCTTTAGTCATAATACTTTTTATTGTGTCAACATGCACAGGCATTACTTGTGAGAATGGTTCATCCAACATGCAAAATTTAGTTTTTGATGCAAGGATTGTATAAATTTCTACAATTCTGTTCTCCCCACCAGACAGGCATTTAAATTTAACATTGTAATACTTTTCAAATTCAGGAAAGTATTCGGTGAACTGAGAAAAATTTAAATCGAAGTCTTTAAAAATCCTTTTAATTTTTAAATTTTTGGGAATAAAACTGAACTGGGGTAAATACCTTAAAATTTCAGGATTACGGTAAGCATCAAAAATTGCCTTGCCGTCCAGTCGAATTGATTTATTATTGGTTTTAATCTCTCCATAAACAATATTCATTAAACAAGTTTTTCCGGCACCATTTCGTCCGAGTATCCCGATTATTTTTCCGGTTTCATTTTTTAAAAATACATCCTGAAGTACTCTTTTTGAACCAAATTCTAGAATGATGCTATCAACCTCAAGGGTGTGTTCCATAATTATATGATGCTATCGTTATTAATGTAATTAGGAAAAATAAAAAATCAAAAATTAAAATCGGCAGCCAAAGTGTAAGTTTAGTAACGCCAAGGTTTTTGTAGTAGTAAAATTCATTTCTTTTATAACTATTCGTGAAGAGTACTAATATTCCGAGCGTAAAAATTTTAAACCAAAGCAATGCCTGTATAATATAAATTCCATTTTTACCAGATTGATACATAATAGAAAAACAGGCAAAAGTTATCAAAAAGCTTGAAAAAGCAAAGGATTTGTAAAATGTTAATATTAATCGAATGGTCTTCATTTCAAAATGTTTAGTATCTCATTTATATATTCCGCAGTTAAGCGATATTTAGAATGATGCTCAACTTTTCAGTTTTATATTTTATCTGTCATCCAACCGACTTTGATTATAAGACTTTCCAAATATATTAAAGATGATTCAAGTACTGCTCTTAAAAGATGTTAAAGCAAAATATTGATCGAAAGGTATATGCAGACTGAGCAATTCTTATTTTATTATGTAATTAGATAGGGTTTGATCAGTCCCGATTATTAAATTAACGGATCCATTATTCAACAGGTCGCCGATTGAAAACGAAGAACTATCATCATTTCTCTGGGTTGATTCTATGAGCCCGTCTTTGTTGAAAATGTAAATCTTATTTTCAACGGATGAAAAAATACCTAAAATAATCGTTCCATCGGAAGCCTTATAAATGCTTGGTGGTGTAGAAATTTCTCCTGAAAATTCGTAGCTGAAGATCTCTTTTTTTAGTCGATCGAAAACGCTAAGTTTATCTTTGTCAATATAAATAAAATCCTGAAAGCCGTCATGATCAAAATCTTCGTAGATGAAAAAATGACCTTCAGAAAAACTACCAAAATCAACAGCAGAAATTTTGCCGTTTGAACTGATATAAATGAGCTTTCCGGTTCTATCGCTTGTTAAAAATAACCCCTTGTTATTGGTTGAATTCACATAATAATTTGAGTTTTCAGCTTTACTAAACTGACCCTTTAGTATAATCCGATCTCTTCCTTGTCTGTTAAGTATTCGGGTATCGCCATTCATATCTGCCAATAAAATATAATCCCGGTTATTTGCAACAAGGTGCTGAATTTTACCCTGAACTCCGCTATTTGTTTCCGCACGATTCCATCCATCTACTTCCTTTCCTTCATAGGTAAAGTTGTATGTTTTTTGATCCGATCCGGCATAAACGATGCGGTAATCGCGATTGTTTGAATAATCAAAAACAGAGATCCCATTTTCAGCTTTTACCTTTAATTTAATCGGGTATGAACCCACATTATTTCCTAAAATATCCAACAGATAGATGCTGTTTTTCGTATTAAATAAATATTGAAGGTCCCCGTTTTTATAATAATCCACTACATGCACTTCGCCCATCATTTGGCCATCAATTTTATGTTTCCACAAAATATTGCCTTCATGATCGATAAAATAAACCTGATTATTTGCATCTGCAACAAAAGTGTATAAATATTGATCCTGATGGTTTCTGAGCAAATAAGGTCTTTCTACAATATTGTTGTCAAGTTTGGCTTGCCATGCCCAATCATTCTGTATGGGTGCGTTGGCATCGTAGTTAATGTATAGATTGGTGAAAATTCCGTTTTCCTGCGACGAATACTGCAATCCTAATGCCTGATAGTTTTTAAATGTTGAAATGTTTTGAATGATAAAATCGTAAATATTTTTATTTGTAAAACGCTCCAGCAGATTCAACCCTTTTTTAATATTGAAGTAGAAATAAATATTGGATTTTTCAGTCATATTATCTGCAAAAAAAATATAAGCCGGATCTGAACTAAGGGTATGCCCGATTTGGTATAAATTAAGGTACTTTTCAAGTGCGGAGCTTGAATTTGCAACAATCAAATAATCACCTATAAATGAATAATAAAACGCTTGAATGCTACTAAACGATTCTCCAAAAACGAGTGGGATAAAACCTGTTGTATTGAGATGATAAAGATTAAAATCGCGATATTTTTTCACGAAACCGCTACCATCATTGTTTTTTGAGATCTGTTCAAAGTATGATTGTGCATCAGTAGCATTCTTCATTTTAATAATTGCATAACAATTTTCTTCATAATTTAAATTGCGTGTTGCTAAAGAAACAACAGCAAAAGTTGAACCCACAAGTGGAACAAATGTGCTTTTCAGCTCAGTTTTCAACGATGTGTTCAGCTGATAAACCATTTGATTGAAAAGATCGACGCGTTTATTTTTGGCTAAAAAATTCTGATAATCAGCAAAATATTTTTCAAAATTCCCAATCCCAAAATGCTGAATAACAGTTGCTGTTCTTGGAATAATTTCTGCCATTTCAAATGGTTGTGAGCTTTGATTTTTAAACAGATTAAGATAATCCGTCGAGGAGTCATTTGTGTTTGTAAACCCACTTAAAAGAAATTCATCCTTTTTTATCATCAAATCAAGTTCCGACCAATCGGCCATTTTTGAAATTACATTTAAGCTGTCGTACTCATTCGAAATTTGATTGAAAAAATCAGGAAGATGTTTGTAATTAACGAAAATATTGGCATCAACTTTTTTCCCTGCTGTTTTTTCCAGCTCTAAAAATGTTGTATTTTTTCCGAAACTTTGATCAGATTGTAAATTTTCTAAGGATTCAAGAACAAGATTTTCATTTAAACTTCCAATAAATAAACCACCCTCAATGGCATAAGTAAACGATCCTGAATATTGATTAAAAACAAGTTTATTAAGTTGATGACCATTTACATCATTTATAAGCGTGGTGTAATTTTCACCATACATTTGTTCAAAAATTGTTCGGAGCGACTTTCTACTTAAAGAGCCATCTAATTTTGATACGAGTAAAAGATCAATATTATGGTCGTTCGGATGCATGGAAATGATGGCATCCTGCATTTCAAATGAGCTTTTGCTTTTTGTTTTCAGATGCAAGAGAGAATCAAATTTTAAACTTTGTTCTTTGAATTCACTGAACCCCGGAAGGGTAAGTACATTCCCCCAGATGTTATTTTCGTTAATACTGTGATATAATTGATCAAATGTGCTAAATCGGATGAATATGGATGAGGATTCAGGAATGGCATCCAATACATCGTATTTATCTTCATTTATTTTTTCAAAGAGGAATAATAAAAGTCCGGCGATTGTGATGATTGAAGCAATCAGCAGGATGTTCGCCAGACTTTTTTTTTGAATTAACATAATGAATTTCACGGATTCATTTCAAAATTAACACTAAATACAGAACTCTGTATTTGGCGTATTTATTATAATCAACAAAAGGATGTTAATTAAAAATCCAAAGAAAGCGGATCAAAAAGCTTAAAACTTTTTCGGTGATATTGACAAATGCCATATTCCTGAATGGCCGCCCGATGTACTTTTGTTGGATAAGCTTTATTCCTATCCCAATGATATTGAGGAAATTTCAGAGACAATTCCTTCATAAAATCATCACGGTAGGTTTTTGCAAGAATCGAAGCTGCAGCAATAGGTGCATATTTCCCATCTCCCTTAATGATGCAGACATGTTCAATACTTTTGTATGTTTTAAAACGATTTCCATCAATCAATAAAAGTTCAGGTATTTGAATCAGTTTATCTATGGCCCTATGCATTGCCAGAAAGGATGCATTTAAAATATTAATCCGATCAATTTCTTCATGATCAACAATGCCAACTGCCCAAACGATTGCTTCCCTTTCAATTATTTTTCGAAGCAAATAACGATCTTTCTCTTTAATTTGTTTGGAATCATTTAGCAGGTTATTGACAAATGTATCAGGTAAAATTACTGCTGCTGCAAATACAGGCCCTGCCAGGCATCCTCTTCCGGCTTCATCACAACCAGCTTCCAGTTTATTTTCCGAATATTTAAGCTTTAACATAGCTAAACCTGAAAATGCATGTAAATGATAAAGAATACGGTTAAAGAAAAAATAAGGTCAGTCCAGAATAATTTTCGTATATCTGAAAAAAAGATGGATAAGAAAATAGCAACCGGAATATAAATAATTCCCGAATCACTGATAAGGCCATTGTTAACAAACAAAATGATGATTCCCATAAAAAACAGGTTGAACATGATGCTGATCTTTTTTCGAATAACAATTTTCTTTTCATTAATTCTGCCCATAACTCTTAACAATGAAAGGGCCATGAAAAAGGCAAGTATGGTAATGATAATGCTTTCAACTCCTCTTGCACTCTCAAATTTAAATTTCATATCCATAAAATAATTTTGATAATGAAATAGATAATCTAAGGCAGTATCATTCCAAAAATAGTAAGTGAATAGAAAGAGGTAAGGAGTTAGGATTCCAATAATAGGGATTACCCATGTCCTCCAATTGGGGATACGATAAATAAATAAAACTGCCCATATAAATAATAAAAGAACTGCTGACGGGAAATAAAACAAAGATGCCAACCCAATATTGAAACCAGCCCTAAAGCTTAAACGATAGAATTCTGCCTTCAATTCAATATCCAGCAATGCATCAATTGCTATCAATATGAAAATACTTGCGATTAGTGAAGGGTAAAGGTGCTGCAATGCAAGCGAATGACTCATCAACACGAAATAAACAAATGCAGTAAGAAAAGTATTTCTGCTGATTAACTCATGTTTAATCAATATCTGATTCAGATAAATGGCCTGAATAAAAAGGATTATAAAGGAGAGTAAAATAAGAATTAAATGAT
>Ga0268283_1000660_pt1 | contig 20418 bp, 31 predicted proteins | sample saktaG_13_FD_190140 | JGI IMG/M metagenome (GOLD analysis project Ga0268283, IMG submission 190140) | Saline water microbial communities from Sakinaw Lake, British Columbia, Canada - sak_2013_06_06_36m | ecosystem: Environmental > Aquatic > Non-marine Saline and Alkaline > Saline ... | reverse complement strand
TACCTCGGCAAGGGTCTGGTTGACATCAAATTCCTCACTGGTCTCCATGAGTGGCAATCCGAGCCGTGATAATCTTTCCAGCAATGTTTTGTCAGCCATAAAGTTTCTCCTGACGAAGGATTTCGATGAAACGGTCAATATGCACGCCCACTCGAGCTTCTGCAATATCGTAGCTAACCAGTTTACGGTAATGGCCCACCAAAAGCTCTAAATCAATATTCCCAAGACGGGATTTCACCAGCAAAAGGCAATCCTCGAAATCAACCCCGGTTCCGCGAATCAACTTACTGGAGATGAGATCGTATTCATTCAGAATCCCGATATACAATCGGCTGTACTCATTGCAGTTCCACCGCAGGCGATGAGGTGGACTCTCCTTTTCAAAAATCGGTTCCATTGCTCCAAGATTTCCAACAATGCCTTCTTGTCTATCTTGTATTCCATTGATTGTCCTATATTATACATTTAATTGTATATAATTATACAACACATTGTACTAATATGTACAGTTATTATTTAGATAGTTAACCAACCGACGCGAGAAGAGAAAAATCACGCTGACATTGGACGAAAAAGGGGACAGATTTATTGTGCGGCCGGGCAAGGTCGTGTAGTCCAGCGGGTGTGAAGCCCGTCCCGGAAGGCAGGCCAGCCACCGGGTAGCGAGTCCTTGGAGGTTGTATGGTAACATAGAGCTTTAAGCGTAGGACAGCGAGCAGACAGGCCGTAAGCCGCAAGGTTGAAGGGATTGAGCTTCGTAATTGTCGCGATGGGAAGGACGACACTGTAATAAAAGTGGAAGTCAACACAGACATCACCGCTAAGGCAAGGGGATGGCTGCTTCCTCGGAGTCTGAGACCATGGCATGTCTGATATTATGATTACATGGCAACCCGGGAGGCCCTGCGCCTCTCTTGAACAGAGAGTATGCCGGACAACCGAAGAGGGAGGAAGGCAAATGAGGCACAGGGAGTCGGATAGCCTCGTAGTACCAATGAAGGCGGGTAATGCCGCTGGAGGAAAGGAGGCTACACATGGGAGCGCGGGGTGAGGAAACATCGGCCGCCCACAGAGGCGGGGAACCGGTGGCAACGAAACTGCACCGCATAGCAGAGAAGGCCCGTAAGGAGCCGGGATTCAAGTTCACCAGTTTGTATCACCTGCTGAACGAGGAACTGCTCCGGGGCTGCTTTAAGCGGCTGAGGAAGGATGCAGCTGCGGGCATCGACGAAATGACCAAGGATATGTATGCCGAGAATCTGGATGCCAATTTGTCAAACTTGATAGATCGGTTGCACCGGATGGCGTACATACCGCAACCTGTCCGGCGCAAACATATCCCAAAGCCGGGCAGTACCAAACAACGGCCCTTGGGGATACCGTGTTTTGAAGACAAACTTGTCCAGGCGGGACTTGTGCGGATAATGGAATCGGTGTACGAGCAGGATTTCATAGAAGATTCGTATGGTTTTCGCCCAGATCGAAGCTGCCATAATGCACTCAGGGCATTGAGCGAGGCAGTGGAGAACAATCCGACCAACCACATCGTTGAGGCAGATATCAAAGGCTTTTTCGATAATGTGAACCAGGAATGGCTGATGAAATTTCTGGCACACCGGATTGAGGATAAGAGAATTCAGCGCATGGTGAAACGCTTCCTCAGGGCAGGGGTAGCAGAGGATGGGAGTGTCACGGTCAGTGACGAGGGAACTCCACAGGGCGGGGTTATCTCTCCGCTCCTGGCAAACATCTATCTGCACTATGCCCTTGATCTCTGGTTCGAGAAAGTTTACCGCAAGAGTTGTACAGGTTTTGCCCGGCTAATTCGATACGCCGATGACTTTCTCGTTTGCTTCCAATATAAGCCGGATGCAGAACGGTTCCGCGAAGAACTGGGCAAACGGTTGGGCAAGTTTGGGCTTGAGGTGGAAGTGACGAAGACCAAAGTGATGGAGTTTGGAAGATTCGCCGTTCAGAATGCCAAGAGAAGAGGGGGAAGTGCTGCGACGTTTGACTTTCTGGGCCTGACCCACTACTGCGGAACAAGAAAGGACGGCAAAGGGTTTCGGATGAAGCGTGTGACAGCCCGCAAGAAGTTCATTGCCAAGCTGAAGCTTTTCAAAGAATGGCTGAAGAAGGCCAGGATATTAAAGACCAAGGAACTCTGGGAAACAGCCATTGCCAAATTGAAAGGTCATTATAACTACTACAGTGTAACCGACAATCTGCGAGGAATAACGAGGTTTGGCGAAGAAGTGAAGAAGCTGCTGTTTAAGTGGCTGAACCGTAGAGGGAAGAAGAACTGTCTCAATTGGGAAAATTTCAATGAAATGCTGAAGCGGTTTCCGCTACCGAAACCACGGATCAGGGTCAGTATGTTTGGCTTCTCTGTGAATTGACTATGTGAGGAGCCGTGTGCGTAAATAGCGCCAGCACGGTTCTGAGAGGGGCCGGTGACAACGGTGAGAACAAGACAAAACAGCCAGTCACGTAGTAGCCGCGTGCGGCAAGGCGTCATTAAAAGACTCGTTGTTAACGAATTGTTTTTATGGGAGAAGCCGGTCTACTCGACATTTATTTTTCCAAATGGAAAGTATTTCCTTAAGGGTTGTGCATGCCAAGAACAGCATGAATAGTTGTAATGGGTTATCCGCACCACATCATCCAGCGCGGCCAGTTAACCGGTAGTGCTCGATTCGTGGAAGAGATTGATCAAAAAACGAAAGGCGGGTGGAGTTCAGATGGCAGGGAAGGCCAAGAAAATCGAATAAATAAATCTGTCCCCTTTATTGCCCCTTGCAAAAGTAGTGATGACATTATAGAATCTTACCCGTAAGAACAATTCAAAGATCGGGAGCGTCTGATATGCCGAATTTATCCACAACAAAAATGTCTTCAAAAGGCCAGGTCGTTATCCCTGAGGAAATCCGCAAAAGGCTTAATCTGCATTCCGGAATGCAGTTTGTCGTTGTTGGCGAAGATAATGTGGTTATCCTCAAGGCAATAGCCCCCCCATCCATGTCCGAATTTGATGCAATCATTGCAAAAGCGCGAAGCCAGGCAAAATCTGCCGGACTTAAAAAAAGCGATATCAATAAAGCGGTTACTCGGGCACGGAACCGAAAATGAAGATCGTGATAGACACGAACGTCTTTGTTTCAGGGATCTTTTTTACAGGGCCGCCGTATCGTATTCTCAAAGCATGGCGTAACGGCAGACTGCAACCGGCAATCTCCCAAGAAATTGTCGACGAATATCAAAGTATCGTAGATGAGCTTTCCAAACAGTATCCGGCAATAGACACCATACCGATATTGGATTTTGTCTCCAAAAATACGAAAATAATCATGGTTCCGAGCATACTGGAACCGGTCTGTATGGACCCGGATGACTACAAATTCATCGCCTGTGCAATAGCAGCCCATTGCAAAATTATCGTAAGCGGTGACAAGCATCTATTAAAAGTGTCCGGCTATTGCGGGATACAGGTCCTGAAACCTCGAGAATTTGTTGACAAGTTTTTAGCTGCTGCCGCTGCCAAGCGTTCAGCAAACCCGTTTTAAACCCATAAACCAAAACTTTCCTCTCCACTATAATATCTTTCCAGAACCGGAAGCTTATGGGAAGGACGTTTCAAGTCGAGCACGATCAGGAGTAAAAGAGGGACGTTCTTTATATATTTATATTCAACAGCAGATTTTGAATGGATATTGTCTGATCCTGCAAATCATGAAAAAAAGACAACCTGGGTTACTCCCAATCTTCAATTTTGAGGTCTGTGATTCGTCCAAATTCCCGAGTATTCTGTGTAACAAGAATCGCATCATGTACTGACGCTATGGCCGAAATCATCAAATCGTTCGGCCCGATCGGAGTACCCTTCCGAACAAGATCGGAACGTATCTCGCCATATCTTCTGGCTGCGTCATCGTCAAAGGAAAGTGATTCGAAATTGGCAAGAAAGCGAACCTTAACCTGATTCTTTCCTGGATTTAAAAAACGAATCCACACATTGGTATCAGGCAGAAAGATCACAATATTTCCTCACGGATCTCATAGTTTCCCTGATCTTCCCTGACGAGTGGTTCCCCATTCCATGCACCTGCAAACCGATCAAGAGACGACCCTGCCCTTCTGTGATGGATGGGTTTTTTACTATCAAGAGGTAGGAGAATTATCTCTACCAAGCGATTCTTAAGATTTCCAGGAAGTTCAATGATTCCTTCCAGCAGATTACTCTGGATGGTTTGGCGAACAAACGCTGCTTGCGAAAATCGCGATTTGCTTTTCAAAGACTGTGTTGCCATTTGCATCCTCTTTCACGGTAATATTGAAGCAATGCGCAGGTATCGAGATAATAATGTACATACACGCCACCGCTTTATTTTCTTATAAGATAAGGCATTTGGCGTTCGGATTCAATCATTATTTCATGAGGTTTCGCCGGGAAAACGCGACGGTGTGTTTTGGAATTCCGGGAGCACCTTACCTTTCCGCGGAAACGGCGTTGCGGCTTGACCGGAATAGTCCGGACAAGCAGTTCGTTCCGCAGCAGACGCATCCAGCGCGGCCACTTAACCGGTAGCGTGCGATTCGTGGAAGAGATTGAGCAAAAAATCGAAGGTTGGGTGGAGTTCAGAGGGCAGGGAAGGCCGATGAAATCCAACAAATTAATCCGTCCTTTGCGAATTCCTCCGCCAGAAAGCCGCCGCCACAGCCGACGTCCAATACTGTCTTGCCCGGAAGGTGCAGCTCCTGCAGCCTGCGCCAAGGAACTCCTAGTGAAACACGTGGCCCACCGCGACAAACAGCATTATCGCGACGATTACGATGGCACCTACGGCTTCTCTCCCCATTCCCGGAATGGCGTCGTGACCTCGGACGTAGTTGAGCAGTATGCGACGATTGAAAATGGCATGCAAGACAGTTGACACCGTAAAAAGGACGCCAAGTATGGTGTGCACTGACATCCAGGCATGTCGCGAGAAGGAAAATATGGGTTCCATCTGGTGCAGGTGATTGGCCAGGCCGGTGATCGGCAGCGCGAGACCGGTAATGGTAGCTGTGAGGATGACAAATCCCCGCAGGTTGAACAACTTCCTGTCAGTGTTTTTCATTTCTCCGATCACTCCTTTCAATATGAGGCTTCGAGAGCAGCGCGTACGTGAACCAGGACCCGTACTGTGGCGGCCATATCTTCAGCGCTGACGGCGGTGCTGAGTGCTTGCTCGAAAGCGTGTGCCCGCTCGTGCAACTGCTCGAAAATCCTTAGTCCATCGGCCGTCAATTTGACGTAGCTGCGCCGACCATCCCTGGCATCGGCACTACGCTCGACCAGCCGTTCGCTTTCCATAACTTTCACCTGGCGGGTGACCGCTGCCGCATTGATTCCCTGTTGTCGAGCGATCTCCATGATCCCAACGGACTCCGGATGGCGAATCGCAAGGAATCGCATCAGCGCCAACCGCGCTGCCGGCATTCCCACCTGGCGGCTGAACACATTTAGCGCCGCCTGGTGCGTGCGCATGATCTCACGAAGCAGATGCGGCTCATCCCCTGCGTGATGCAAGTCAAGAACTCTGAGTGTCATTTGATTATCCTCCATGCCAATTATAATTGTCTATGTCAATTACATTGTCAAGCATATTTTGCACAACGGCCTGTCTGAGTGGTGTTTTTCAATCTTGAAATGCCCATATTGCCATGGAAATGGACTTGCGATGCCACAACAGGCAGCTCGTGTCTGCATCAACGGAAAATGGCGTTGATCCAGCCAACCCGGAAATGTAATCACAAATTGTAAAATGAATTGACTATTTGTGATATTAATCTTAAAATCCGGTCATGATTGCGCGGACAGCCCACGATACCCTCATGCGTCTGGCCAGGGGATTCCCGATTATCGCCATCACCGGTCCCAGGCAGTCGGGCAAGACGACCCTTGCCAGAAGTGCTTTCCCTGACAAAGCTTACCTGTCTCTGGAAGATCCGGATGTCCGACTCATGGCGGAAACCGATCCGCGCGGGCTTCTTTCCCGGTTTCCGGACGGCGCTATTCTGGATGAAGCTCAGCGGGTTCCGGAACTCTTTTCCTTTCTGCAAACCCGTGTTGACGCGGATGTTCGTCCCGGCTCCTATATATTGACCGGCTCCCAGCAGTTCGGCCTGCTGTCCGGCATTACCCAATCCCTTGCCGGTCGCGTCGGGATGGTGCAGCTTCTTCCCTTTTCCCTCGATGAGCTGCTGAAGGCGGACAAACTCCCGGATGACCTTGACGAAGTGATGTTCCGCGGCCTTTATCCCCCTTTGTATGACCGTGACCTGAGCCCTGGCGACTGGTGCGCCGGCTATGTAAATACATATATTGAGCGTGATGTTCGTCAGCTCATTGCGGTGCGCGATCTGTCCGCATTTCAGCGTTTCTTGAGGATGTGCGCTGCCCGTTCGGGGCAATTGCTGAATCTCTCGTCGCTTGCCTCCGATTGCGGCATTACGCACAACACGGCCGCCGCGTGGCTGTCAGTGCTGGAAGCCAGCTATATCGTTTTTTTGCTCCGTCCCCATTTTCAAAATTACAATAAACGTCTGGTCAAGACTCCCAAACTTTATTTCTGCGATACGGGCCTGGCAGCATGGCTGCTGGGGATTCGTGAATCCGGGCAGCTCACATTCCACGCACAGCGGGGAGCATTGTTCGAGAATCTGGTTGTGACGGAATTTCTCAAGGCGAAGTTCAACCGCGGACTTTCGCCGGATATCTATTTCTGGCGGGACAGCAGGGGGTTGGAGGTCGATCTCCTTTTGGAGAAAGGAGAAGCGTTGTGGCCGGTGGAGATCAAGTCCGGTCAGACCATTGCCTCCGACTTTTTTGCGTCATTGAAAAAATGGAGCGAACTTTCGGGCAGAGAAGATAAGCCCGCATGGCTGGTTTATGGTGGCGATCGGGAGATGCAAAGCGGCAATGTCACAATCGTTCCCTGGCGCACATTGCCGAAATTGGCAGGACAATTGGGAATTTGATCCATGTATCTGTCAGGAATGTGCCTGTAAGTTTCCCAAATGTTCCCGCACCCACATTCTGATTAATGTCGAAACACCAAGGCCCTTTTCGCCGGCAACTTTTTTGAGTTCACCGATCGTTGCCTCATCAAGTCGCAAGGTTACAACCCGCTCTTTCTTAAATACCAAATCGCCAGGAAGTGGTAGAAAGTCTTTTATGCGTTTTGCATGATCCAGATCGACATCGGCTGGCTCATCTGTGTACTGAATTTTCTTTTTCATAAATCTTTTTTCCTTTCCGCCAGTAGGCAGCACCAAAAATTCTGATTTTATCATCCCGGTACGTAAACCGGACGGTCATGATTTCACCATAAAATATTCCCAGACAGAAATAACGTTTTTCAATATCGCTGTGACGGATATCTTCAAGGATAATACGGTTGATGTCCTGAAATGCGTATTGTGCATCAACAAAAGAAACACCATGTTTAATGATATTTTCCTGATTTTTATTTTCGTTCCAGGTGAAATCTGATGTTTTCATGATGCTAATGTAATACAAAAGAAACTTTTTTCCAACGTTTATCTTTCCCGGACGGACCGATGTCAAATTGTAAATTGAATTAACAATTTATGGTATTAGAAAGGGGACAGATTTATTTATTATTTTGCCAAATGGAAATATTTTCTTAAGGGTTGTGCATGCCAAGAACAGCAGGAATAGTTGTAATGGGTTACCCGCTCTTGAGAATTGCGGAAGATTATATCCTGTGGTAAGATCATGATCAAATAATGGAGGTGTGTTATGCACAGCACAAAGGACATCATTCAGGAGGCAGCCGCACCGGATAAACCGGAGATTTTCTCAGTTGCGTGAAAGCAGAATGAGGTAACCATACCATTGCAGAGGAAATGCTACATACTGGCTGGACCCAATGGAGCGGGAAAAACAACTTTCGCAAATGAATTTCTGCCCATTGAAATGGATTGTTTTTGATACCTCTGGTAAGGCGCCGGTTATTATAGATGAATCGGAGTGAATGAGATGAAAATGCATAATAAATATGCCGTAATCGGATTAAGAGCCCTGCAAAGGGCTGCTATAAAAGTCGCTGATGAAGCAAGGAAGAATAATTACAAAATACCAATTTGGAAAAATGGACGCATCGAATATGAGATTCCGGGTATAGTCCCCGAGCAACACGGTGCAGTTGATCAGGACCACAGCGGCTCTTTTGACAAATAGTGCAACCTCGATCGCAGCCAATTTCAGCACTGGATGGAGTTCCGGGGACCTCACTAAAAGGAATTTTTGAAACATGGGTATGACAGCAGAAAAGATTGTATCAGAAGCATTGGGTTTGCCACCTCATGCTCGCGCATTTGTGGCCGAAAAACTTATTGAGAGCCTTGATGCTTCCCCTGGGGAAGAGTTTTCTCCCATCTGGCGCGAGGAGATTCGAAAGCGTTGTCGGGAAGTGGATGCCGGTCTGGTTGAACTTCGAGATGCGGCTGATGTTTTCGCCAAGGCATATGCGGCTCTTACATGAAAACCGTTCGTTTCCATCCCGAAGCCGAAGCTGAGATGATTGACGCGGCGGTTTGGTATGAATCCCAGCAATCAGCGCCGATGAGTATCTTTTGGCCTGCAGTCGATATGTGGAATTAAATCCTGTTCATGCCGGGATTGTAGCCGATCCCGGGGATTATCGCTGATCGAGTTATGGAAGTAAAACCGGCGATAAAAAAGAAGCGTGGCTGGATATTGATCCGTGCTATATGGGACTTTCCGACAACCGGAAGAAGCGTGCGAAGAGATACATGGAATGCGTTATGCAATCTGTAAAGGCAATTGACAAATTGCATAAAACTCTGTTAGTCTGTTGCCATGATTCATCGAAATGCAAAAGAAACAATTGAAAACCTGCTGGGCGGATTTCCCATTGTTACCCTGACAGGACCGCGTCAGTCGGGCAAGACGACCCTTGCCAGGGCGGTTTTTGAAAATCATCCATATGCGTCTTTGGAAGAGCCTGATCTGCGGCAGGCCGCCGATGCAGACCCCCGTTCTTTTCTCGCACGGTTTCCCGACGGCGCGGTTCTGGATGAAGTGCAGCGGTGTCCAGAAATCTTGTCCTATCTTCAAACCCTGGTGGATAAGGATCGCCGAATGGGTCTGTTTATATTGACAGGGTCCCAGCAGTTCGGCCTGATGTCCGGCATTACGCAATCTCTTGCAGGACGAACCGCTTTTGTGGAATTACTCCCTTTTTCCGTTCCGGAATTGACTCTTGCGGACAAGTTACCTATTGCCATTGATGCCATGATGTTGACCGGCTGCTATCCGCCTATCTATGATCGCGGATTGGTGCCCGCAGCCTGGTACAGTGCTTATGTAGCGGCCTATGTGGAACGGGATGTCAGGCAAATGCTCAAAATTCAGGAGCTGGAAACGTTCCAGCGTTTTGTCAGGCTATGTGCGGGCAGGACGGGACAGTTGCTGAATCTGTCTTCCCTGGCAACCGAATGCGGCGTTACCCACAATACCGCAAAATCATGGATATCTGTTCTGGAAGCCAGTTATTTAGTCTTTCTCCTGCGCCCCCATCACGTCAGTTTTAACAAGCGACTGGTAAAGATGCCCAAACTGTATTTCTATGATGTGGGCCTGGTATCTTGGCTTTTGGGAATCCGGACAACCGAACAAATGGTAACCCATCCGTTGCGGGGCAGCATTTTTGAGACCTTTATCATATCGGAGCTGATCAAATCAAAATTGAACCAGGGTGAAAAGCCGGCTTTTTCATTTTGGCGAGACAGCAACGGCAACGAGGTTGATCTCCTTGTTGAGCAGGGAACCCGGCTGATCCCGGTTGAGATCAAGTCGGGCCGCACCCTGACACATGAAGCCTTTGTCGGACTTCATAAATGGTGCGCCCTGGCCGGAGACAAAGCTGGCGCGCCCGCGTTGATCTACGCTGGAGATGAAGCCTATCAGCATAAAGGAATAAATGTGCTGGGGTGGAGGGAGTGCGGGCATTTGCTTGAATGAAAAGACAGAAAACGGCGTTGATCCGGCAAACCTGAAAACGTAATCACAAATTGTAACAGGACATCTATTTCTGTCGGGATAGCAGCGGGGGTGGAGGGAGTGGCAAGGGTATGGTGATGGTGATGGAAAGCAGATATGAAGATAAAATATCAATGATTAGCAACTCGATCCAATTCTTCACGGATTACCTGACGGACAACTGTCTCATCGAGTGGTTTTCCGCTTTTAGAAAGATATTCTCTAAGGGCATCATTGATCATTGTTTGGTAGCCATATCCGGCTTGATCCGCTCGCACACGAAACTCCTCCAGGATTTCCGCATCAAGGTAAATCGTTATTCTGGTTTTTCCTTTCAATGGAAGAACCTGACCTCTTTTGGCATTTTCCAAATTATATTCCTTTCTCATATTGTCTCCTTTCCATTGGCGTCGCTTTTCTGGCCGAAATTAATCGGATCCCAAGTTATGCGCATGATGAAATCATATACATATACATATACATATACTATATGCATCTGTCAACAGTCTTGCTTGGCCTTGGCGGTAATCACATACCCCATGGCCCGGTATCCGCGCCGGCGTTTTTCCCACATACGGGCAAGCTGTGGGTGGTCGTGCTCGACGTAGTCGTAGATGCGCACATTCTTCTTGTCGTCATGTTCCCGGTGCAGGCACAACGGAGAATGAAAATTGCCCATTTTCATATAAACTGTTACACTATATCATATGCAACTTGCGGTGGAAGCCTTATGCCTCCCACTAAAAATCGGCTAAGAGTTTGTCGTCCTATCAGCCTGTACAGTCTTTGGGGCAAAATGCCGTAGATTCAAAAAGGAGATTAATTCGTGACAACTAAAGAAAGCAAAAAAGGGTATATGGAGAGACTGGAGGATCTTATCGCACTCGCCATATCCCGAAATAAAGGTCAATTCGAGGTCAAATTGCGCAAAGAGATTGTGAAGCAGGACACCCTTCCAGGGGAAGCGGACACACAGAAAGCCGGAAAGAACTGGTACCTTCTTATGGCCGATTTTGCGTTGACAGGCTCCGGCGGCGAGATCCGCACGGCGACCAAGGTTTATGCATTCGGGGACATCAATGAAACCGGTGCGGAGGAAGAGGTGATTCGAAGCATCGCCAACGAGCGTCTCAAAATGGACTATCAGCGATTTCGAGACGCCGGAATCGAGTACCTGGAAAAGTTCTTCTAACTCCCATGCCAGGGGCACAACGAGGAATCGAAACGACAACCGCACTCCTGAAAGTCCCTGCTCGGAATGAACCCGGCAGGGACTTCAAACTATAACGTCTGGGTGACGGAAGCAATGGTTACTGCCAATGCCGCCCGTGCCCATTTAAATCTGTCCTTGGTGGCATCAAAATCCGGACCCGAGGTGATAAAGGCCGCCGTGCCCTTGATCAGGAAGCCGGTGCCGGGGCCATTTTTGCCGGCAACCTTGCTGCTGCCCATCGTCATCAATACCTGATCGTTTACGGCGATGTTGGCCTCCGTGAGGTGCATGTAACCGGCTGGAATCAACAAACGCCCATCGTCTGTGATTCGTATGTAACTGTTCCATGTGTTAACCATATGCGGGCCATCTTTGCCCAGGGTGGCAATGGCAACCACCCCATCCTTTTTCAGAACTTCAAGCATTTTTTCCGGAATCATCGTGACTGCCTCCTGTCGTTTGTGTGGTTATGAAATGTGACGCGTAAATGCGCCACCCTTGTTGATGCAAATTTCACAAGTTGCAAGGCGGCAGTTTTTCTTTGACGCCATGCAAAAGTTTTCTTAAACTGCTTTCAAACATGCAAAAGACTACTTGTGATGATCGGGAGTACGATGTTCATTCTAGACAATAATGACCAAAACCCGTTATACAAGCAACTTTATCATCAGATCAGAGAGCACGCTCTGTCAGGAAAGCTGCCTGCCGATTTCAAGCTCCCATCCGTCAGGACCCTGGCTGACGAGCTTTCAACCAGCCGCAACACGGTAGAAAACGCCTATCAGGAATTGTACGCGGAAGGATACATCTACAGCAAACCGCGCAGCGGGTATTTCGTTTCGGCGCTCGACCAGGACGCGGCGCCGTTATCTTTGCCTCAGAAACCACGTAATTGTAACCGGCTGCCTGTGCCCCCGCAGCGCTATGATTATGATTTTCATCCCGCACGGCTCGATCCGGAAAGTTTCCCCGCCCCCTTATGGCGCAAGCTTTTCATGGAAACCCTGCGCGAAAGTTCCAGGCAGCTTGTCCGGTATGGTGATCCCCAGGGAGAAAGGGGGCTTCGCTGCTTCATTCAGCAATATCTGGAACGTTCGCGCGGTGTGGTCTGCGACCCGGAACAAATCGTCGTCTGCTCCGGACTTCAGCACAGCCTCGACATCATCTCGCATTTGGTGAAAGGCAGCCATTCCGTGGTTGCTGTCGAGAATCCCGGCTACCACCTGCCGCGTGCCGTTTTCCGAAACCATGGTTTTGAAATCATCCCCATACCCGTCGGACCCAGCGGACTTGACGTGGATATCCTCAAAACCGGCAGTAGCACCATCGCCTATGTTACCCCCTCTCACCAACTACCCATGGGCTGCGTGATGCCTGTTTCCAGCCGATTGAAATTGATCGATTGGGCCGAATCCAGCGGAAAGCTGATCATCGAAGACGATTACGACAGCGAACTGCGCTACCACGGCAAGCCGATCCCCTCATTACAAGGTCTGCGCCCACATGGGAATATCATCTATTGCGGAACTTTCTCCAAGATCCTGTCTCCGGCGCTGCGCGTCAGTTACATGGTGCTTCCGCATGCACTCCTTGCCGCGTACCGCAAACTTTTCCAGGATTATTTTTCCCCGGTTTCGCTTCTGGAGCAGTGCACCCTTGCAAAATTCATGGAACAGGGGCATTGGGATCGGCATGTCCGACGGATGCGAACGCTCTATAAAAAGAAGCACGATACGCTGCTCCGGGCTGTCGCGCATCATTTCGGCGCTCGGGCCGTTATTATCGGACAGGGAGCCGGGCTCCATGTCGTTTTGCAGTTGTCCATCAATGCGCCCGGGGAAACGGAGATCATCAACCGGGCCCGGAAAAAAGGAATCCGTCTGTTTCCGTTCACCGCAACCCACGCCACCGGAGAGCCCGTCTCAACGATGCTAATGATAGGCTTCGGCGGGACGGCCGCCGGAAAGATCGAGTCGGGTATTGCGCTGCTGTCACAAGTCTGTCTTTGACCGGGCTCTGTTTTCCTTTGCAGGCAGTTTATTTGATTGAAAGTATAGTTATAAATCTGCCGGAGGAAAAGGTGCAGTTTTGAACATAATTATAGGGGCAGATTGGCACGATCAAGGTGCATATCCGGTCATGCGCGGCACATCACACATCGTTGCCCTCAAGAAGGAATTCCTGCCGAAATTCAACAATGGTCGCCAAAGCTGGATCGGTTGGCTTTTTGAGGCCGGGATATGGCTTTCTGTGCTGGCAGTAAGTATGGCTGCTGGGAATTCGTAAATCCGGGCAGCTCGCGTTCCATGCACAGCGGGGAGCATTGTTCGAGAATCTGGTTGTGGCGGGTGGAGTTCAGAGGGCAGGGAAGGCCGAGGAAATCGGATATATAATTCTGCCCCCTTTATTGTCTTTCAAAAAGCACTTGACAACTTTATAACCGTAAATACAATGTAAATATGTCAGAAATACGATTCGAATGGGATCCCGCAAAGGCAGAAGAGAACTTCAGGAAACACGGCGTATCGTTTGAAGAAGCACTGACCGTTTTCTATGACGATTTTGCCATTGAGTTCTACGATGACACACATTCGCAGTGGGAGGACAGATTCCTTCTGCTGGGGTATACTTCCCAGCTTCGGCTCATGATGGTCTGTCATTGCTATCGTGAAAGCGATTCAGTGATCAGAATTATTTCAGCCCGAAAGCCTACGGCGAACGAAGGCAAATATTACAGGAGAAACTGATATGGAAGATGAATATGACCTGTCTAAAATGAAGTCCAGACCCAATCCCTATATCAGGAGGCTTAAAAAACAAGTTACCCTCAGGATGAGCCCGGATGTGGTTGAATACTTCAAAAAAATGGCAGAGGAGACCAATATCCCTTATCAGAGCCTTATCAACCTTTACTTGCGGGATTGCTCTGCCTCCAAACGCAAGCTCGACTTGCGGTGGGTACCGTGATTTTCTCAGATGCGTGCCACTGAGCGGCTCAGCATGGAAACGGCAGCATCAATTTCTACAATTTTGTCGGGTTGCCTGCCTTTTTCCGTAAACAGCCACCTGATGGCCATGTGGCAGAAAATACCCATAAACAGGTTCCTGAATACACGATTACTGATATCGGGCCGGATGCTGCCGTCACGTTTGCCCTCTTCCAGAATCTCAGTGACAGTCTCTAAGTATTGCTTGAAGGGTAGGTAGGCATCAGAGGCATAAAAATGCGGGTTATAAATCGCATCGAATAAGAAAATTTTAACAAAAACCGGTTGTGTCAGGTAGATCGTGAAGTGGTAGCGCATGAATCGCTTCAGTTTGCGAAGCGGCGTCTGGACTTCGAATACTTCGTCCAGGGAATCCAAGTTTTTTTGAAATTGCTGACCAAGGGTCAATGACATTGAATCAGTAATGGTAGCGCAGTTGAGCTATTTGAAAGGCATCATCGGTAATTTTGTAAACGATTCGATGTTCATCATTTATACGGCGGGACCAATATCCGGAGAGTGCATGTTTCAGAGGCTCGGGCTTGCCAATTCCTTCAAATGGGCTACGCTTAATCTCCTTTATCAGGGTATTTATACGGTGGAGGATTTTTTTATCGGCCCTTTGCCAATAAAGGTAGTCCTCCCAGGCATGATCCGAAAAGATTAATTTCACTCGACAAGGTCCCTTTCAGTGCCTTTTTCATCTTCAAGCTGGCTGATGGATTCGATTAAGCGTCTGGCATTTTTTGGCGATCGTAAAAGATAGGCCGTTTCCTCGAGTGCTGTGTAGTCTTCAAGGGACATGATAACCACGGAATCATTGGTTTTTCGCGTTATGATTACCGGGGAATGATCCTCGCAGACCTGTTCCATGGTTTTTGCCAGATTTTGTCGAGCTGTTGTATATGTAATGGCTTTCACGAGTTACCTCCCTGTACATGTACAATAGAGCGTACAGCATGAAAGATGTGTTGTCAATAGGGGGAAAATGGTCTCCCCGTTCTTAAGGGCGGACAAGCGCAACCATCGCCTTGAAATCACACGAGTTAACTAATTGATAAAATAGAAATTGATATGAAAAACAGTCATTGATTCGGCATATAAAGAAAGGCGTATTCATGAAATTGACCCAGATTCAGTATGAAATCGAAAAAGGTGTGGCAACCGTCACCCTGGATCGCCCGGATAGAATGAATGCTTTCACGCAGACCATGCGAAACGAACTGATCGAGGTCTTCAGCGCAGCCGATCAGGATGATTCCGTGCGCGTGGTGGTCGTAACGGGTGCAGGCAAGGCCTTCTGCGCGGGAGCGGATCTTTCCTCCGGCCCTTCCGCATTTGACCGGAGCGTCCAGGATGGCCACGGAGTGCGTATTGCCGAACATCGGGATGGCGGAGGCCAGGTTTCTCTTGCCGTTTTCAGATGCTGCAAGCCGGTGATTGCGGCCATCAACGGGCATGCGGTCGGCATCGGCATTACCATGACCCTGCCCATGGACATGCGAATCGTCTCCGAGGATGCAAAGATCGGATTCCCCTTTACACGCCGAGGCGTTGTCCCGGAAGCCTGCTCATCCTGGTTCCTGCCGAGGATCGTCGGGATCTCCAAGGCCGCTGAGTGGGTATATACGGGGCGAGTCTTTCGCGCCGCTGAAGAGGCGGGTTCCGGCCTTTTCAACCATGTGGTGCCACAGGAACAGGTACTGGGCAAAGCGATGTCCATCGCAAGGGAGATCGTGGATAACACCTCAGCGGTTTCCGTGGCCCTCGGCAAGGCGCTTCTGTGGCACGGGCAGGCGGAGCCTGACCCGCAATCGGTCCATCTGATCGACTCGCGCTGTTTTTTTTGGATGGGCTGCCAAAAGGACTCGCACGAGGGGGTTGAAAGCTTCCTGCAGAAAAGGCCGCCACGGTTTTCCATGAAAGTCTCTTCTGACATGCCTGATTTCTACCCTTGGTGGAAAGAACCTAAATGTTGAGTGCCCCTTGCAAAAGATATTGTAATCGGTCTATTGGAATTTTCATGGTCCCTTAGTACACGTAAGTCGGACGATGTGGGCTATGGCAACGGTGAAAAATGAGGGTTTTTCTTTTTTGAGCGCACAAGTGTTGAAAGACGGCAATGGCGTGTCTGTCCGGCGGGTGCTGTCCCGGACTGAAAGCCTGTGTCCGGCGTGTCTGAAAAGAATTCCGGCCTTTCGGGTGACGGATGGCCGGGATGTGTATCTGGAAAAGCGTTGTGACGTTCACGGGATATTCGATACCGTGATCTGGCGCGGAAATCCGGCGTTTGAAACCTGGACCCGCCCCAAACTGCCGGTCCGGCCTCCCGTGTGTTATGCGGATATTGCAAAAGGCTGTCCCTTTGACTGCGGGCTCTGCGAAGCGCACAGGCAAATCACCTGTACCGCGCTTATGGAAGTCACCGGGCGCTGCAACCTTGCCTGCCCGTATTGTTTTGCGGCAGCCGGAAGTGCCCCCAAACCCGATCCGGCCCTTGATGTCATCCGATTCTGGTTCGACAGGGTGAAGCATGCGGCTCCCGGCTGCAACATTCAGATTTCCGGCGGCGAGCCCACGGTTCGGGACGATCTGCCGCAAATCATCGAAATTGGGCGGCGCAAGGGTTTTGCGTTTATTCAGCTCAATACCAACGGCCTGCGACTGGCACGGGAAAAAAGCTATGCCCAAAGGCTTAAAGACGCGGGGCTCTCATCGGTTTTCCTCCAGTTTGACGGCATCTCCGATGAGGTCTATCTCCGCCTCAGGGGGCGTGGCCTTCTGACTGAAAAACATCTGGCCATCGCACGTTGCGGGGATGCGGGCCTGGGTGTCGTGCTGGTTCCCATGGTGGTTCCAGGTGTCAACGTCGAGGAACTGGGAGCGATTCTGGATTATGGAATCCAGGCATCGCCGGTGGTCCGGGGCATTCACATGCAACCGGTCAGTTATTTCGGACGCCGGCCCGTGCTGCCGCAAAATTGTGACCGCATCACCCTTCCGGAAATTCTGGCAGCCCTTGAAACCCAGAGCCGGGGAAAGGTTCGTGCGCGTGATTTTCACCCTCCGGGATGTGAAAATGCGCTGTGCTCATTTCACGGCAGATTTTTCACTACGGAAGGCGGCGGGCTAAAACCTCTGGTAACCCTGCCGATCGCAAGCACCTGCAGTCCACCCGAAGCGGCGGATGTCGGCGCCAGGCGCGCTGTTTCCGCTGTTGTCAGGCAGTGGGGGGCAGGCCCGGAATTAGGGGGCAGGGACCCGAATGCTTCGGCGCCCGACCAACAAGGGAATAAAGGCAACTCTTGTTGCAGCAGCGGGAACGATATCCCCGGCCCCGACGCATCCGGTCCCATGGACCTTGACAGTTTTCTGGAAGTTACCCGCAACAGGTCCTTCTCCATTTCGGCCATGGCATTTCAGGACGCATGGAACCTGGATCTGGAACGCCTTCGGGATTGCTGCATTCATGTTGTGGCGGAAGATGGCCGGCTGATTCCGTTTTGCGCTTATAATCTCACGGACAGCGGTAATCAGCCCCTGTATCGATGCCGGCTGTGAAGTCTATCCGCCGATATTGGGATTGATGAATTCGATGGCATCCCCTTCCCGGACTGTGACATCCGCGTATTTCTGGGGATAGACGAAACGGCCGTTATGCTCAACGATCAAATCTCCGTCATATTCCTTAAAATGATGGATCAGAAATGAAAGGGTCGCGTTTCCGGGAACGATTTCCTTGTGACCGTTGACAATGATTTCCATGGTTTCGTTCATTTCAGGGCCTTCTTTGATGCCGGAAGATCTTTTGGCGTAAAAAGTCCACTATCCGCGTTGCTGCCGCAAATCGGACAATCCGGATTCTTATCCATTTCAATTTTCCGGAAAGTCATATCCATGCCATTGAAAACCAGCAGATTATTCGTCAGCAGCCCGCCGATTCCCAGAATGAGCTTGATCGCTTCCAGGCTTTGAATGGAGGCGATCACGCCGGGAACGGGGCCGATAATGCCGATGGGTTCGTTATGTCCGTTATCCCGGGAAAAGAGGCATTCCAGGCAGGGGGTCCGGCCGGGGATAAATGTGGTTACCATTCCGGTAAACCCTTCGACCCCTCCGTAAATGAAGGGAATGCCTTTTAAAATGGAGGCCCGATTCAGTACTTTTCGGGTCTTCAGATTGTCCGTGCCATCCAGAATGACCGTGCAGTCTGCCACCATATCCAGGATGGTTTCATCCGAAATGATTTCCTGAATGGGTTCGATATTGCAATCCGGATTGAGGTTTTGAAGTTTTTCCAGGGCGGACAGGGTCTTGGGTCTTCCGATATCGCCGGTTCCATGAAGGATCTGTCGATTCAGGTTCCCGGCTTCCACGCAATCCCTGTCTGCAATCCGGATGGAACCAATCCCGGCGGCAGCCATGTAATAGGCTGAAACAGAGCCAAGCCCCCCGACACCGGCAATCAAAACTCGGGCCTGCTTCAGCTTGATCTGGCCTTGAGTGCCGATTTCCGGCAGGATGAGTTGTCGGTTGTATCGGATGGCTTCTTCGGAAGATATCTGCATTGAGCGACCATGGACTTGGCTTGTTTTTATATTGTCTTGCCTTTTTTCGCTTCCTGGATTGCCAGATATACCCGCTCCGGCGTCATCGGCAGTTCGTGAATCCGCACGCCGATGGCGTCATAAACCGCGTTAAGAATCGCGGGAATGGTGGGCATGATGGCGCCTTCGCCGACTTCCTTGGCGCCAAAAGGCCCGTTGGGCTCATTGCTTTCCACGATTATGGTCTTGACTTGCGGCATATCGAGCATGGTGGGAATCTTGTACTCTGCCAGATCCGCGTTGATCACGTGGCCTTTGTTGTCAAACTTGACTTCTTCGAACAAGGCCTCTCCCAGTCCCATTGAAACCGAGCCTTCCATCTGGCCTTCCACGGATGTGACATTGATGGCCCGGCCGCAGTCATGGGCGTCGGTGATCCGGTCCACCGTGATCTGGCCGGTTTCCTCATCCACCGTTACTTCGGCAATCTGGGCCGAACATCCGTAAGCCGGGGAAGTTCCAACGGTCGCGCCCTTGTATTTGCCGCCAAGCTCGGGCGGTTTGTATTTGCCGGTGCCGACAATGCTGCCTTTGGAAAGATAGGCAATTCTGGATGCTTCCCTGAAGGTAAGCGGGCCTTCCTGGGGATTGTCGCTCCAACCCCGGTGCTCCTTGCTATAGCGAGTCCGAAGCCCTGTGAAATCGACATTCTCCTGCTTGAATTCGATCAAACTGTTTTTAATGTCCATATCCTCAAGCCGAATATTCAGCTCTTTTGCAAGCACTTCAAGAACTTGCCTGCGGGCATCTTCCGCAGCCTCCTTGACGGCATGACCGGTCATCAGCGTCTGTCTGCTGGAGTAAGCCCCGAGATCGACGCCGAAATCGGTGTCCCCGGACTCCAGCCGGACATCTTCCAGGCGGACTCCCAGGGCTTCCGCGGCAATCATGGCAAATGTGGTGTCCGATCCCTGTCCGATCTCTGCGGATGCCGTGTAGACCAGCGCGGTGCCGCCGTCTTCCGTTAGCTTGACAACCACGGTGCCGTGAAAGGTGTCCGAGCGATAGATCGGATATCCGGCGCCGGATACGAAAAACCCGCAGGCCATACCGATGCCTTTGCCCTTGGGCAGTTTGCCTTTTTTGGCGGTCCATTCGGAGCCGTCCTTTACGGCTTCGATGCATTCTTTCATCCCCAGGCTGCTCATATTCAGGTCATTGCAGGTGACGTCTCCGGCGACCATCATGTTTTTGAGCCGCAGTTCGATCGGACTTATTTTCAGCTCTTCGGCGATCATGTCGAGCTGCTGCTCCCAGCAGGCCCGGGCCGCCACCCCGCCATGTCCCCTCATGGCGCCGCAGGCCGGCTTGTTGTTGTATATCCGGTATCCGTCGTATTTCATGTTGGGCAGCTTGTACGGGCCGCCCAGAAGAGAGCCCGCATAATAGACCGTGGCGATACCGAAACTGGAATAGGCGCCGCCGTCCAGATAACAGAGGTGTTTGAGCGCTAAAATGGTTCCGTCTTTTTTGACGCCCGTGGTCATGGTGTGGGTGAACTGATGCCTGGCCCGTCCGTACTGAAAAACCTGTTCCCGGTTG
>Ga0268283_1000659_pt1 | contig 20418 bp, 16 predicted proteins | sample saktaG_13_FD_190140 | JGI IMG/M metagenome (GOLD analysis project Ga0268283, IMG submission 190140) | Saline water microbial communities from Sakinaw Lake, British Columbia, Canada - sak_2013_06_06_36m | ecosystem: Environmental > Aquatic > Non-marine Saline and Alkaline > Saline ... | reverse complement strand
TGCCGTCGAGGAAGCGCTTCGCATCCGCGAAAAACAGGGGGGAACGGTGACCCTGGTTTCCGTCGGAACCGCCAAGGCGGTGGAGGCGATCCGGACGGCGCTGGCCATGGGCGCGGACAAGGGCATTCTGGTGAATGATCCGGCGACAACAGCCTGCGACGGGCTGGGAATCGCCCGGATTCTGTCAGCGGTGATTCAGCCGCTTCCATTCGATTTGATCATTGCCGGTCAGCGGGCTGTCGATGACGAAAACTTCCTGGTCGGCGCGGCGGTTGCCGAGTTTCTCAATATTCCTTTCATGTCTCTGGTGATCAAACAGGAAATCGCTGAAGGAAAAATCAAATGTCACCGGACCATCGAAGGCGGAACGGCGCTGATCGAATCTCCGCTGCCCGCGCTTTTTACAACCCAGCGCGGGCTCAACGAACCCCGCTACGCATCGCTCCCCGGGGTCATGAAAGCCAAAAAGAAGCCGCTTGAAACCAAAACGCTGGCGGATATTGGCATGGAAGCCCCGGCCCCGCTGCTGCGGGTGGTGGCGATGAAGCTGCCTGAAAAACGAAAAGCCGCAAAAATCATCGAAGCGGCAACGCCCCGGGCAAAGGCCGCGGAGCTGGTCAGAATCCTGCATGAAGAAGCCAAGGCGATATAATAAAACGCATGAAACAACAGGAGGGCAAAGGAGGCACCGCCTCTTGCCTGATTTCAAGGAGAGAATCATGTCGCAAGATATACTTGCCGTTGCGGAATACGTGGACGGCGTTTTCCGGAAAGTGTCTTTTGAGGCCCTGAGCCAGGGCAGAAGAATGGCCGATGCCCTGGGGGGAAAACTGGTTGCCGTTGTGTTGGGAGACGGCGTTCAGGACGCGGCCGAACAATTGGCGGCTTTCGGCGCGGACAGAATCCTGGCTGCCGGGCATCCGGACCTGAAACAGTATCTGACGGAAACTTATACCCGTGTGACGGCGGAAATCATCCGGAAAGAAGCCCCTGCCTATGTTCTGATGGGTGCAACCACCCAGGGCAAGGACCTGGCCGCCGCGCTTTCGGCCCGCCTCAATGCGCCGCTGGCAACGGACTGTATTGCCATCCGGTTTGAAAACCAGGGCCTGGTGATTACCCGGCCCATGTACGGCGGCAAGGTTCTGGCGGATGTCGTGATGGAAAGCAGCCCCGGGATCATCACCCTTCGGCCCAACGCCTTTGCATCGGCAGCGGCATCCGGCGCCGGACGGATTGAATCCTGGCCGGTCGTGCCGGATAAGCCCCGGACAGCCTGCCTGGAAAGGCGGATGGAGGCGGCAGGCAGAATCGAATTGACCGAAGCCGACGTGGTGGTCTCCGGCGGCAGGGGAATGGGCGGAAATGATTTTTCGATCCTGGAAACGCTGGCATCCGAAATGGGGGGCGCGGTCGGCGCGTCCCGATCGGCGGTGGATGAAGGATGGCGGCCCGTTTCGGATCAGGTCGGCCAGACCGGAAAAGTCGTCTCTCCCAATGTCTATATCGCCTGCGGCATATCCGGCGCGATTCAGCACTTTGCCGGCATGCAGACCTCAAAGGTCATCGTGGCCATCAACAAGGACCCGGAAGCCCCGATCTTTTCCAAAGCCGACTATGGCATTGTCGGCAATCTCTTTGAAATCGTGCCGGCGATCACGGAAGCAGTCAAAAAACTCAAAAGTGACTGATCCGGAAGATTGACGAACTCGTAAAAAGTCAAAAGAGGATGGCGGATGAGCAGTGAGCACGAATCGATGGAAGTAGATGTTCTTTTTGTCGGCGCCGGGCCGGCATGCCTTGCCGGAGCGATTCGGCTGATGCAGGTCGCCGGGGAAAAGGGATTGAGCCTTGAGGTTGCCGTTATTGAAAAAGGCGCCGAGATCGGCGCCCACAGCCTGAGCGGCGCCATCCTGAATCCGATTGCGCTCCAGGAACTCATTCCGGATTTTCAGGCTCAGGGGTGCCCCATTGAAACAACCGTCAGAGACGATGAAATCTACTTTCTGTCAACAGACAAGGCCTATCGCATTCCGTTTGTCCCGAGCTATCTGGAAAACCAGGGATATCACATCATCAGCCTTTCCCGGTACTGCCGATGGCTGGCGGAGATCGCGGAAGGTCTCGGGGTCAATATCCTGCCGGGATTCGCCGGAAAAGAAGTGCTTTACGATGCCGGCAACGCATCCATTGTCGGGGTCCGGACCGGGGACAAGGGAATCGGCAAGGATGGCCGGCCCAAAAGCAATTATGAACCCGGGGTTGACATTCTGGCCAGGGTCACGGTGTTTGGAGAGGGCGCGCGCGGCAGCCTGATGAAGGAGCTGACCGGCAGACTGGGAATTTCGGGGTCCATGCCGGATGTGTTCGAAACCGGCATCCGGGAAATCATCGCGCTGCCGGAAAATAATTATTTTACTTCCAGCTACGGCAATGATCTGCATTTTTTGGGCTATCCCCTGGGGATGAACACGCCGGGCGGCGGATTCATCTATGAAATGAAGGACAATCAGGTCGCCATCGGTTATCTGACCGCCCTGTCCTATTCGGACCCGCTGATGGATCCTTATGATGCGTTTATCCGCTTCAAGCTGCACCCCTTTGTATCCGGCATCATTCAGGACGGAAAAGTCATTGAACAGGGGGCCAGAACCGTATCCGTCGGCGGCTACCATACCCTGCCGAAACTTTGCGTGGGCGGCGGCCTTTTTGTCGGGGCGGCGGCCGGCATGCACAATGCGCCGGCCTTAAAGGGCATTCATACCGCCATGAAATCGGGCATGCTGGCGGCTGAAGCCATCGGCCATGCCGTTGAGAAAGGGGATTTTTCGGCCGGAACCCTGAAGCGCTATGCCGAGCTGTTTGAAAAAAGCTGGCTGCGGGAAGAGCTGGTGGAAGGCAGAAATTTTTCCGCGGCCCTGAGTAAAAAAGCGCCGGTTAAATTTTTCCACCTGGCTGCGCAATATCTGAATGAAGGCCTGGGATTGCGGGACAGGCTTCCGCTTGAGGAAGACTGCAGGACATTGAAGCCGGTAAAGCCCGGGGCGGCGCCCTTGCCGATCGATGCAAAACATTTTGACGGGGTCCGGGTCGTGGACAAATTAACCGGTGTCTATCTGTCCAAAACACTGCACCGGGAGGATCAGCCCTCACATTTAGTGGTTCATGATCCGGAGATTTGCATCACGCGGTGTGATGAAACGTACCAAAGTCCCTGTACCCGGTTCTGTCCGGGCAATGTCTATGAAATCCGGGTGGATGCAAAAACAGGCCGGAAAGAGCTGAGGCTGAATCCCTCCAACTGCCTTCACTGCAAGACCTGTGATATCAAGGACCCGTTCCGGAACATTACCTGGACCTGTCCCGAAGGCGGGGATGGGCCCGGATACCGGCGGGGGTGATATGATACAAGATCCTATTTCATTGGTTTTTTCCATGCCGTTCTCGATGGATTTGACCCGCATCAGATTTGACGACATGGTCTCTTTTATCGTGGGAGTTTTGATGGCCGTAACGGTCCATGCAGAGGCGCAGGCTTTTGCCGCAACGTTTCTGGGAGATGCCCAGACGGACAATCCCGGGCGGTTTCATTTCAACCCGCTGCTGCACCTGGATATTTCAGGAATTATCTGTTTTCTGGCAGCCGGTTTCGGCTGGCCCAGGCCGATGCGGATGAACTCCGGGCGGTTTTCCCGGCCCCGCCTCTATACGCTGCTGGCTCACCTGGCCGGCCCGGTTGCCAATTTTTTTATGGCCAGTATTGCCGGGAGTGTGATCTGGCTGTTTAAGCACTTCGGCGTGGAAGACCGGGTGTTCGGCATGGTGATGGCCGTGAATCTGACCATGGCCGTCTATCATCTCCTGCCGATTCCGCCGCTGGCGGGCTCCGCCATATGGCCCGCCCTGTTTCCGAAGCTGCTGAAGGCGTGGCCTTCCCGGGTCGGTTCCCGGATCGGGGCAGTCGTTCTGATTCTGTATTTTGGATTTGAACGGGTCAGCGGCCGGCACTTTATCGGCGATATATTCTCCCGGATGGCCGGCAAGCTTTACCGGATATTCATATCCTGAGCGGCTTACACCATCTTGTCTTTGATCAGCAGTGTTGAAGGGTCCAGGTAAAGGTTCGTCTGCCCGGCAGCCGGATTGCCGCCTTTCAGCGCTTTGATCAGAACGTCCTTTCCCTCGGGCTGAAGCTGTATGGCCACGTTGAAGAGTTCGGATATGCCGTCAATCTGGAGCGGCAGACCATCTGCTCCGTTTTCTTCGTGGTGGTGAGTCCGGACCGCCAGCCATACCGGAAGCCGATAATCCGTTGCAAGTAATTTAAGGTCCGTCAGAATCCGGTTTACGGGCTTATCGAATGGCAGGCCGTCCAGAATGATCATCTGGGGAAAAAAGATGCCCTGGGCCGTTAAATCGGTCAGCCGCTCCTTGAGCCTGGGAACGCTGAATCCATCGACCTGAAACGTCATGATGAACCGGTGCGTCAGAATGGTTTCCCAGAGTTCATTCATTTCGTGCAGTTCATAGGAGTGGGTGATATTCCGGAACACTTCTTCATACCACAGGGAGACTTTATGCACCGGCTCGTTCAGGCTGATGTGCAGGACGTTTTTATCCCTGAGCAGGGCGTTTAAGGCAATCTGCACCATCAGCGCGGTTTTTCCGACGCCGGCGCAGGCCAGCACGGCGCCAAAACCGCCGGCAGGCAGGATATCATCGGTATCATGATCCAGAAGTCTCAGGGGATTTTTCAGAATAAGATCCTTTCTCAGCATGGCAACATTCCTTTCCTTAAGATAAATGACTTTGGCGGAACGGGGGAGGGGAACCGCATTCCGCCGGGGATCTGAAGCACCCCTTCGGTTATGCGACATGTTTTTTGGTTTCGGATGCTTTTTTGATCAGTTCTTCAGAAACAGACTGAGGGACCTGTTTATAGGTTGAAAACTCCATCGTAAACTGGGCCTTGCCCTGGGTGGAGGATCTTAACACCGTTGAAAATCCAAACATCTCCGCAAGCGGCACCTGCGCTTCGATCGAACACATCACGCCTTCATCCTGGGCCCCGACGATCATTCCCCGGCGCTGGTTCAACAGCCCCATTGCCGAGCCCTGAAATTCGGTCGGCGTTTCGACCACCACTTTCATGATCGGTTCGTGAATTACGGGTTTGGCCTTGGCATAGCCTTCCAGAAAAGCGCCTCTGGCAGCCGACTGAAACGCCATGTCGGATGAATCCACGGCATGGGACGCGCCGTCGTTGATAACGACTTTAACGCCGGTAACCGGATACCCCAGCTTGGGACCTTTGGGAAGGCAGAGCCGGAAGCCTTTTTCACAGGCCGCGATATACTGGGTGGGGATGGAACCGCCCCGGACTTCATCTACAAACTCAAAGTGCTCTTCAACCGGCTCCATGTATCCGGCCACCCGGCCGTATTGTCCGGAGCCGCCGGTCTGCTTTTTATGCGTGTAATTGAACTCCGCCCTGCGGGTAATGGTTTCCCGGTATGCCACCTGCGGCATGCCGGTGCTGACTTCGGCCTGATATTCCCGCTTCATGCGCTCGACATAGACTTCCAGGTGAAGCTCTCCCATGCCTTCGATGATCGTTTCATTGGTTTCGTCGTTGTAGTGGGATTTGAATGTGGGGTCTTCCTTGGTAAACCGGTTCAGAGCCTTGGACATGTTGATCTGGGATTTGTTGTCTTTGGGCACGATGGCAAGGGAGATGACCGGGGCCGGCACAAACATGGAGGTCAGGGTCAGGCTGAGGCCCGGTGCGACAAACGTGTCACCGGAGGCGCAGTCGATGCCGAACAAGGCGCCGATGTGTCCGGCGGGGATGGCTTCGATATCCTCCATCTGATCCGCATGCATCCGTGCGACCCGCCCGACTTTCACTTTCCGGCCATTCCGGACATTGACAATGGTGGAGCCTTTGGAAATCACCCCCTGATACACCCGGATATAGGTCAGCTGGCCATACTGCCCGTCTTCCAGTTTGAAGGCGAATGCGACGACCGGCTTTTCCGGATCCGTGGTAAGGGAGACGATGGCCTCGTTGTTGTCCATATCCATGGCTTCGTTCTCCACATCCGACGGGCAGGGGAGCAGCCGCGTCACCCCGTCCAGAAGGGGCTGAATTCCTTTGTTCCGGTAGGCGGAGCCCATGAAGACCGGCGTGACTTTTCGCTCCAGGGTGGCTGTCCGCAGAGCGGTCAAAATCAGATCCGACGGGATTTCGCGTTCTTCCAGAATGGCTTCGGTCAGCTCGTCGGAAACCACGGAGACCGCATCCAGCAATTGTTCGCGGTATTCCTTGGCGTCATTCACCAAATGGGCGGGGATTTCCCCGGTCCGGATAATCTCCCCGTTGTCTCCGTCAAAATAAAGGGCTTTCATGGCAACCAGATCCACCAGCCCCTTCAGCTCGGCTTCCAGCCCGATGGGCAGCTGGACGGCAACCGGATTGTGCCCCAGTTTTTCCCGAAGCTGCTGAATCACCCGCGTGGGGTTTGCGCCGCTGCGGTCGCATTTGTTGATGAAGGCAACGCAGGGAACCTTGTAGCGCTTCATCTGCTGATCCACCGTAATGGACTGGGACTGAACCCCGCCGACCGCACACAGCACCAGAATGGCGCCGTCCAGAACGCGCAGGGACCGTTCCACCTCTATGGTAAAATCCACGTGCCCCGGCGTGTCAATGATATTGATCTGGTGGTTTTCCCACTCGCAGAAGGTCGCAGCCGAGGCAATGGTGATGCCGCGTTCTCTTTCCAGATCCATGGAATCCATGGTTGCCCCGACCCCGTCTTTTCCCTTGACGTCATGGATGGTGTGGATGCGTTTGGTGTAGTAAAGGATTCTTTCGGTCAGGGTGGTTTTGCCGGAATCAATGTGAGCGCTGATGCCGATGTTTCTGACTTTTTGGATATTTCTTTCCATAGAGTTATTCCTTAATAAAAAAAGACACGGGGGTATGAAAAAAAAACCCTCATTTGGAAAAGGCATCCAGATGGGGGTTTGAATACTTTTTATATCGAATCTAGATAGAATAAACTATTATTGATTCATTGTCAATAAAAAAATTGAGAAAAAAGGATGCCGGGCGATGATCAGGGTTGTTATTTGCATGGGAATCGTCTATCTTCCATATTTTTATATCCATTTTGGATTATCAACCCACCGACCTTCGGAAATCATCCTATCATGACTGATACATGTATTCAAGACATCTTGCCGCTGGTTGAGATGCCGAGCCAGTATATCGGCTCGGAAGTCAACGCCGTCAAAAAAGACCCGAAAACAGTAGCGCTTTCCATTGCCCTGGCGTTTCCGGATTTATACGCCATCGGCACGTCCCATTTCGGGCTCCAGATTCTTTATCATCTCCTGAACCGTGAGAAAACCATTGCAGCGGAAAGGGTGTATACGCCGGACACGGACATGGAATCCCGGCTGCGAAGCACCGGCCTGCCCCTGGCCTCGCTGGAATCCGCGCGGCCGCTGGCGCAGTTTGACATCATCGGGTTCAGTCTGCTTTACGAGCTGAATTATACCAACATCCTGACGATTCTGGATCTGGCCGGCATTCCGTTTTTTGCAAAGGACCGGGACTTGTCCTTTCCGCTGATTATCGCCGGCGGCCCCTGCACCTGCAATCCCGAGCCTGTGGCCGATTTCTTCGACGCCATGGTCATTGGCGACGGCGAAAACGTCATCCTTGAAATGGCGGACTGCTGGATGGCGTGGAAGCAGGGCGGCGGAAACGATAAAGGCCGGCTTCTGAACTCCTGGCGGGGCATCGAAGGGGTGTATGTTCCGTCTTTTTTTGAACCCGCATACACTGCTGAAGGGTTTCAGACCCTGACTCCCCGATATCCGGACTATCTGCAGGTGCTTCGGACGATTATCCCCGGCCTGGACGATGCGCCGTTTCCGGAGAAGCCGGTTGTGCCCTATGGCCGGCCGGTTCACGACCGGCTGCGGCTGGAAGTATCGAGAGGATGTACGCGGGGATGCCGGTTCTGTCAGGCAGGCATGATCTACCGGCCGGTTCGGGAGCGCTCGGTCCGGACCCTGATGCAGCAGGCGGAAAATGCGCTGGCCGCAACCGGCTATGACGAGCTTTCGCTCCTGTCTCTGAGCACCGGCGATTACGGCTGCATGCCGGAGCTGATGACCCGCCTGATTGACAGGTGTGCGCCGGAGCACATTGCCGTATCGCTGCCGTCGTTTCGGGCCGGAACCCTGACGCCGGAGCTGATGACCCAGATCGGACAGATCCGGAAAACCGGTTTTACCATTGCGCCTGAAGCCGGGAGTCAGCGGCTTCGGAACGTGATCAATAAAAACATCACCCGGGAGGATATCGTATCAACGGTTCGCGACGCCTTTTCCCTGGGATGGCAGGTCATCAAGCTGTATTTCATGATCGGGCTTCCCACGGAAACCGATGAAGACTTAAGCGCCATGGTGGATCTGGTGCTCGATCTTCGAAAGCTGAAACTGAACAAAACCAGGGGAATGAAAGGCCACAAGAATCAGATCAATGTCAGCGTGAACACCTTTATCCCCAAGCCCCACACCCCGTTTCAGTGGGCGCCGCAACTCACTGTTGAAGCATCCCAGAAAAAAATTCACTGGCTGAAAGAAAAGCTGAACTATCCGGATATCCAGTTCAAGTGGCAACACCCCCGGGTCGGCCTTCTGGAGGGGTTGTGGGCCAGAGGAGACCGCAGGCTGGCCGGGCTTCTGGTTGCCGCCTGGCGAAATGGTTGCCGCCTGGATGGGTGGAGCGATCATTTCGACGCGTCAAAATGGGAAAAATCGCTTGAAGAAACCGGCATTGATATTGATTTTTACACGACCCGGGCCCGGGATCTTTCCGAGCCGCTTCCCTGGGACCCGATTCACGTGCGGGTCACCCGGCCCTTTCTGATCTCCGAATGGGAAAAAGCCCTGCAGCAGGAATCCACTCCGGATTGCCGGTCGGGTCATTGCCAGTCCTGCGGGGTCTGCGATTTTCAGACCATTGAACCCCGAGTGTTCGCCGCAACTGAAATCAAGGGTTCGGACACACTCGAATCCCCCGTCCTTCCGCCCGCCGATGCGGTGCGTTATCGCATTTCCTATGCCAAGACCGGGCCGGCACGGGTCTTCGGGCATCTCGAGCTGGCCAATATCATGTTCCGCGCCTTCCGCAGGGCGAAAATTCCGGTGGAATTTTCCTCAGGATTCCATCCCAAACCCAGGATATCCTTTGACGACCCCCTTCCGGTAGGCATGGAAAGCCTTCATGAAACCTGTATGGTGTCTGCAAAACCGGTATTTTCAGCCCGGGAGATGATGGACAGGCTCAATCAAACCCTTCCCGAAGGCCTGGCCGTCACCCGATGGGAAATCTCCCCTTCAAAAAAAGAGGGGGTTGCCTGCCGAAGCATCCGCTATCGGATTCAATTGAAAACAGGGGGTTTTGAAAGAAGCCGGATTGAAGCATTTCTGGCAAGCGAAGCGTTCGTAAAAAGCCGCGTCAACAAAAAAGGGACAATGGCGCTGGTGAATTATAAAGAGCATGTCGAACACCTGGAACTGGACGGAGGCGACTGCCTGGTTCTGGCGATTCGCTCCGGGCAGCCACTGACCTTGAGACCGTCGGAGATTCTGGCCGCCGTGTTCGATATTCCGGATGAGGCCATCAAAACGGCCCGCATTGTCAAGCTGGCGCCGGCCCTAGGAGAATAAGCTCCGGCCTCAGATCCGTACCCGTGATATAAAGCATCATGAGCGAAGGCGGTGCGTTGCGGCGGGGATGGGTTGAGCTGCCGGGGTTCAGAAACCGGACTCCGTTTTGCGTGTCATCGGAAGGCTGGTGGGTATGGCCGTGAATGACCGCATGCATTCCCGCCGCCGAAGGATCCAGATCCAGCCTGCTGACATCGTGCAGCACATACAGAAGGTACGGGCCGATTTCAATGGCTTCGGTTTCGCAAAGATGCGAGGCCCAGCCGCCCCGGTCCATGTTCCCCCGGACCGCAACAACCGGCGCGATCCGGTTCAATTCGTTCAGAACCGCCGGGGTGTCAATGTCGCCGGCATGGATGATCAGATCAACGCCCACCAATATCTTCAAGGCTTCCGGGGCCAGTACGCCATGCGTATCTGAAATAACGCCGGCCGTCAGGCTGTCCGGTTTGCCGTGGCTGTCTTTTCCTGGAATCCGTTTCATCGGTTCAGTCAACCATTTTCCCTTCCCGAATCCAATGCGCTCTTTTCTACGGCGTCATTTCGTTCATGAGCAGCTTCATGTCTTCCCAGACTTCCCGCTTTTTATCCGGATTTCGAAGCAGATACGAGGGGTGAAACGTGGGAAGAAGCCGGATGCCGTTGTAATCATAAAACCGGCCCCTGAGCCTGGATATCGGTTGTGTTGTCTTTAAGAGTGTCTGGGCGGCAAACGTTCCCAGCGCGCAGATGAACTCCGGCTGAATCGAGGCTATCTGGCGGTTCAGGAATGGAGAACAGGCAAGGATTTCATCGGGTTCCGGGTTCCGGTTCCCCGGTGGGCGGCATTTGATGACATTGCAGATATAAACCTGGTCCCGGGTCAGATTGATGGCGTGAATGATCCGGGTCAAAAGCTGTCCGGCCTTGCCCACAAAGGGCATCCCCTGCTGATCTTCGTCAAACCCCGGGGCCTCTCCCACAAACATGAGTCCGGCGCCGGGGCTGCCTTCGCCGAAAACAATGCGGGTCCGGGTCTTTGACAGCTTGCACCGCCGGCAGTCGCCCATATCGGTTTGAATGGATTCAAGGGAGTCTGCAAAAGCGGAAGCGGGCGGATCTGAAGATTCGCACGGGGCGGCAACCGGTGTCAGTTCGGGCGGTTCAGGAAGCGTTGCGGCAGGCTGCGGGCAGCGATCCGTTGCCTGCCGCCTGTCTCCGGCTGTCCGTTTCCAGGAGTTCAACACCGACAGACTGTGCTCTGAACAGTCAAACCCGCGGCTGCCTTTTTCAGCCAAATGCCGCAGTGCATGAAGGGTTTCATCCAGGATGGACGACAAAAATCGCCTCTGGGCCACGGGTTTCCGCCCGGCGATCCGCCGGCTGTCCGGAAGTTGCGGCATCACGCTTTTTGATTCAGGCATTCCGCCACCCGGTCCAGAATGATGCCGGCAATCGTGTCTTTTGGCATCAGTGCAAGGGATTCACTGGCCCCGCTGCTGTAAAACAGGGTGACTTTATTGGTTTCCGAGCCAAACCCCGAGCCTTTTTCTCCAACCAGATTGCCGACGATGATATCCAGGTGTTTTTCCAGAAGTTTTTGCCTGGCATACGTTTGAAGGGACTGTGTTTCTGCTGCAAACCCGACCAGGACCTGATCGTTTTTTCGTTTTCCCAGTTCTTTCAGAATATCCTGGGTTTTTTCAAGGGTCAACGTGAGTTCGTCCGATCCTTTTTTAATTTTGTGATCGGACCGGACCCGGGGCCGGTAGTCGGATACGGCGGCCGTCTTGATGACCGCGTCCGCCTGATCAAAGACCGAAAAAACCGCATCCGCCATTTCCTGCGCCGAAACCACCCGGATAACCTGCACATGACAAGGGTCAGGCAGCTCTGAAGGCCCCGAGACCAGGGTGACCGTTGCCCCGCGCTGAGCCGCGGTCTTTGCGATGGCAAACCCCATTTTCCCGGTCGACGGATTGCTGATGAACCGAACCGGATCCAGATGCTCCCGGGTTGGGCCGGCGGTGATCAGGATGTGTTTGCCGCCAAGGTCCTTTTCCGTCAGCGAAGTGATCAGCGCATCGAGAATTTCAACGGGCTCCGGAAGTCTCCCGGGTCCCGTGGTGCCGCAGGCCAGCTGTCCGGACCCGGGCTCGACAATTTGATATCCTCTGTTTTTGAGCGTGGTGAGATTGTGCTGAACGGCGTCATTCAGATACATGGCGGAGTTCATGGAAGGACAGAGGAGCCGGGTGGTTTTCACGGCCAGCATGAAGGTGCTTAACGCGTCGTCTGCAATGCCGCAGGCCAGCTTCCCGATCATGTTGGCGGTCGCCGGCGCAATAACGACGGCATCGGCTGTTTGCGCCCATTCGATATGCTTGATGGACGTATTCCCGCCTGTTTCAAACAGGCTCTGGCATACGGGCTGGCCGGACAGGGCTTCAAACGTCATGGGCCCGACAAAATGCCCCGCATTCTCCGTCAGGATCACCCGGACGCAAGCCCCGCATCGGGTGATGAGTCTGAGCAGATCCACACTTTTATAGGCGGCTATTCCGCCGCATACGCCCAGAACAACAGACTTGTCTGCTAACGATGACAACATGGCGATGGTCCTTGCGCTATTTCAGCAATCCGGTATCGGCATCCCCCGCTGTGGGTGCAACCCATATTTCCGCATAGGTATAATAAGACCCTTCGGTAATACTGATTGCAGACCACCGGGATTGCTTTCGAAACAGCATGAGGGTTTTGGGAGATTTGAAATAGCTGATCAGTTTCCAGTTGTCCTTGGCCATGTTGTTCTGGAAAAAGAGAATGAGCGAATCGGTTTCCACATGGCCTTTGACGGTCATCACCCCGACTGTCAGCCCGGAGGTGACATAAACAAAAGAGGAATCGGAAACGGTTTCCATTTCGCTGGGAACCAGAACATCCCCGAAATCCCGATATACGGGGGCTGAACCCTGATCTTTCTGAATCGCCGCCTGGGATGTATCTCCGGTTGAGGTATGAGAATCGGTAGTGGCGCAACTCGTCATGAAGAGTGCGAAAACTCCGAACACGATCAAAGTCATGAACCGATGTGTTGTCATCTGTGAATAGCCTCCTTCTGCTGGCTGGTAAATTTAAGTTGAATTGCCGGGTGCAAAGTAAGTTTCATTTATAATTGTCTGATGATAAAAGTCAATTCCAATTCCCAAGAAAAGTGGCATCATTTCCGGAAATCAAACCCGGGACCGTCCGAATGGGTCAATCAATTAATATAAAATATGAATGCCCGGGGAAAAAAACTTTTGACATGGTAAAAGTTCTCGATTAATAACGACAGTATCGATTTAAATATCTTTCTCACATTTTTCTTCCGTAAAACCCTATGGTTCACTCCAGAAAAAAGGAACAGCAGCCTGCATTCACATGCCGATCATGCCTTATTCCATGTTGCATTCAAGATGATACCGAGGCGGCAAGGAGGAGGCGACGCAAGCGTACCGTTCATGATTACGAATTCATCGAGGGAGGCTAGATGGCGGACACAATTAAGTGGGACTGGGAAACCAGAGAAAAGCGCATTCCCATCGGGGATTGGAACAGCCGGTTTGAATGGGTTGAGGAACCCTATGCCAGTCCTGACGGGGAACGGGTTGCGGCGATTGTCAACTCCGCGGAAGGGGAATTCAACGTTTGTGTAAACGGCGAAACCTGGGAAAATCCCTTTGAGAAAATCTGGCATCTGAGATTTACCGCCGATGGCAGGCTGACAGCCCTGGTTTCGGACGCGGGGGAGTGGACCGTTGCCGTGGACGGCGTTCCCTGGGAAAACCGGTTCGCTTACGTATGGAATCCCCTGTTCAGCAAGGATGGGGGTGGCATTGCGGTGTCGTTTCAGCAGGACCGGCAATATGGCATGGCATTAAATGACGTTCCCTGGGAAGAAACTTTCGGAAATCTGACCGATCCGGCCCTGAGTCCGGATGGAAACCACACGGCGGCATCCGTTCAGGTGATTTCGACAGGGGAGGTTGAAATCCATAAATTTCAGGAAGGCACCCTGTCCGCGGCCATGGACGGCACGGCCTGGGATCGTGCTTTCGTGAATGTCTGGAGCAAGGCCATCAGCCTGAACGGAGACCTGGCGGCTGAAGTGCGGCTGACCCTTTATGACTATACGATCGCCGTCAACGGCATTCCCTGGGAGAAGACATTCGGGGGGGTGTGGGAGCCGGTGTTTCATCCGGTCAGCGGCAAGGTTTTTGCGCCGGTCAGGATGAAAGGAAAATGGTATCTGGCCGAAGAGGGCCAACTGGTCTGGACCACGCCGTTTGATCAGCTCTGGCATACGTTGTTCAGCCCGGACGGAAAGCGCCTGGCCGCCATTGTGGCCACCGGGTTCGGCAAATGGACCGCAGCCGTGGACGGCAAAGCCTGGAATCTTCTTTTCAATAATTTTGTGACGGATCTGACATTCAGCCCGGACAGCCGGAAAATCGCTGTGACGGTCAAGGACAACGAGCGCTGGGGCCTGGCGGTTGAGGGGTCGGCATGGACAAACACATTCGACATGGTCTGGAAACCGGTTTTCACCCCGGATGGCGCGCATGTGGCCGCAAAAGTAGAACGCAGCGGGAAATATACGATTGCACTGGACGACCGGCCGTGGCCGCATGACTGCGATGCAGCCTGGGATCCGGTGTTCAGTCCGGATGGAACCCGGCTTCTTTTTAGAACCATCGAAGACGGTGTGTACTGTCGCCGGGTAATCCCCGTCAGTGAATTCGGGTGATAAAAGGAGAAAAGACATGCATGATATCCATCAATTCGTGAGCGGCCCTCTGGCCTGGCTGGCATTTACGGTTTTTATCGCCGGCAGCCTGTACCGGCTGCTTCACATGTTCGTTCTCGTTCATCGGAAAGAAAGATTCATTTTTTCGATCATGAGCTGGAAATACAGCCTGCGATCCATTTTTCACTGGATCACTCCGTTTGCATCGGTCAACATGAAAAAGCACCCGGTCATGACGCTGGTAACCTTTACGTTTCATATCTGTCTGTTGGTGACGCCTGTTTTTCTCCTGTCCCATGCGGTGCTCTGGGATGAATCCTGGAATCTTCAGCTCTGGAGCCTGCCGGACCCGGTTTCCGATGTCATGACGCTGGCGGTTGTCGGCTGCTGCGTGTTTTTCGGGGTCCGCCGGATCCAGCTTCCGGAAGTCCGTTATCTGACCTTCGTCTCGGATTATGTGATCCTGGGGATCGTTGCGGCCCCGTTTGTGACCGGGTTTATCGCCTATCATCAATGGATCGATTATCCATTCTTCATGGTTCTTCATATCCTGTCGGGTGAAATCATGCTGATGGCCATCCCGTTTACCCGGTTGAGCCACATGCTGTTTTCGCCGTTTACCAGAGCCTATATGGGGTCGGAATTCGGAAACATACGGCACGCAAGGGACTGGTGACAGGCGTGTTTAAAGAAAGGGAGGCTTTTTGAATATGAATGAACCGGCAAAACAAGTTGATGAAATCATTCCGGATGAAGGCATTGATTTGGGGCTGGCCAGGCTTACGGAGGAGAGAATCGAGAAGACCATTCTCCGGGTGTTGAATGATGAAGCCGGGGCCCGTCTCAAGGTATATGTGGAAACCTGCATCCATTGCGGGCTGTGTTCAGAAGGCTGTCATTACTATCTGTCCCGTGACAAGGATCCGCGCTATTCGCCTGCCGGAAAAGTCAAGCAGACCCTGTGGGAAATGATCCGGAAGAAAGGCCGGATCGGCAAGGACGGCATGAGACAGGCGGCCGTCATTGCGGCCACCCAGTGCAATTTGTGCAAGCGATGCGCCATGTACTGCCCTTTCGGCATCGATGTGGCCTATCTGATGAGCGTGGTCCGGCGCATCACCCACCTTCTGGGCCTGACGCCCCAGTATATCCAGGCCACGGCGCACAGCCATGCCGTCAGTATGAACCAGATGTGGGTCAAGGAAGATGAATGGCCGGACACGCTCCAGTGGCAGGAAGAAGAGGCCAGAAGCGAGATTCCCAATCTTCGCATTCCCCTTGAAAAAGAAGGCGCCGATATCATGTATTCGGTGATCGGGCCTGAGCCCAAGTTTCAGGCCCAGCTCATTTATCAGATGGCCGTGCTGATGGATGTCGCCGGTATGAACTGGACCATGCCCGCAACACCCGGCTGGGACAACAGCGACATGGCCATGTTTACGGGCGACAATGAACTCATGGGCCGGATCAAGCGCCTGCATTTCGAAACCGCAGCGCGGCTGAAGGTGAAGAAAATCGTGATGGGCGAATGCGGTCATGCCTTCAGGTCGGTCTATGATATGGGGAACCGGTGGCTGGGATGGAAAAATCCGCCCATCCCGATAGTTCATGCCATCGATTTTTATTATGATTTGATCAAGGAAGGCCGGATCAAGATCGCCCGGAAATATACCGAACCCGTCACCCTGCACGATCCCTGCAATGTGGTGCGCGGCGGCGGGCTTCATGAAAAAGCCCGGTTCGTGGTGAACGCGATTTGCGAGACCCTGATCGAAATGCACCCGAACCGCGAACACAATTACTGCTGCTGCGCCGGCGGCGGGGTCATCAATTGCGGGCCTCCCTACAAGATGGTGCGGATCAACGGTAATCGCATCAAGGCGGAGCAGCTCTTCGCCGTAAAAGCCCTGGGCGCCAAAACCCTGATCGCACCCTGTCACAATTGCCATAGCGGCCTTGAGGACATCAACCATTATCACGGCCTGGAAATGAACGTGAAATTCATTGGTGATATTCTGTATCAGGTCATGGAAAAACCGTAAAAAAGTGAAAGGAAAAATCAGGAGATGAAAAAGCGATTTTTGTATCTGCTTGTTTCTGCACTGGTTCCCTTGTGCCACCTGATGGTTGCCGGCGCCCAGGAAAATATGACAGCCGTGGACAACAGCGTTTTTGGAAAACCCGAGCGGTCCCCGGCCGTATTCCGGCATGAATCGCATAATGAAACAGCCAAAATAGACGCCTGTAATGAATGTCACCATGTTTACAAGGATGGGAAACGGCTGGAAGGCGAGTCTTCAGAGGACAGGCGCTGTTCGGACTGTCACGGTCCGGCGAATTCCGGCAGCACACCTTCGCTCAGAAAGGCCTTTCACCTCAATTGCCGGGGATGTCATGAAAAATCCGGCAAGGGGCCGGTGATGTGCGGGGAGTGTCATCTTAAAGAAGGCGATGGGCGATAGGTGAGAGGAGAATGCAATGGCGAAGAAAATCATGGTCATCGACGATGACCCCATCATCGTGAAATACCTGGTCACATTGTTTTCGGACAATGGATATGAAACCTGCAGCGCATCGGACGGGGTTCAGGCCCTGGAAACGGTTAAAACAGAGCGCCCGGACTTGATCACCCTGGACCTGGAGATGCCCCAGGAATGGGGGTCGCGGTTTTATCGAAAGCTTTCCAAAGACGAGGAACTGAAAAAAATACCCGTAATCGTGATCAGCGGCCTGGCGGGCCAGCACGCGGTGAAAGACGCCGTGGCGTTCATCAAGAAGCCCTTTGATTCGGATAAGCTTCTGGGAATCGTGAAAAAAACGATCGGATAGGGCGTCCGGATCTACTTATAAAAAGCCCACCATATATACCATCCCAAAACAGCACAGGATAGAAAAAAGATAATATGTGAAATCCAGTTAAGGGGTTGGGTGGCTCTACCGGTTTTAGGGTCCAATTTTCCCACTTTTTTATTGCAGGAAAAACAATACCTGGCATCAAGCACCAGGTATTGTTCACAATGCGGGCATTTTTTTGAAGGTAACATTATAGATAACCGTTTTCGATGACAATCTTGCCGCTGTTTCGAAGTGACGTCAACAGGTCTTCAAAAACCCGGCGCTGTTTCTGGGTGGTCAGCGTCTCGGTTATCTGCCCTTTTTCATCCGCCAATCCGGCCGGGTCGGCCGCTTTTTTCTCCTTGAACGCAATGACATAATATCCTTTCTGCCCTTTAACCGGCTCATCGGCGTATTTTTTTTCAGATGACAGCCCAAAGGCGGCAGTTGACATTTCGCGCTCATAACCGATATCCGGAATCCGGTCGCTGCGTTTAAAGAAGTCGGTTGATCCGGTTTTGACATTCTTTTTCCCGGCAGCCTCTTTCAGCGATTTGCCGTTTTTCAGATCGGACAGGTACTGCCGGGCGTCTTTTAATGCCTGTTCGTCCTGTTTTTCCTTTGTGGCTTCCGCGCGAACCCGGTCCGAAACCTGTGTGAGTTCGGGGATCGCTTCAGGAATGTCTTCAACAACCTGAAGGATATAGTAGGCATCTCCCGCATCAATGATATCGCTGATGGCATGGAGTGACAGTTCAAAGGCGGCGGCCCCGAATTTGGCCGGATTCTTGACGCCTGCCGGGCCGTTGCGGCCAAAAGGCTCTGTCGTGATCAACTGCTGCTTCAATGTTTCAGCGACCCTGGACAGGGTTTCCGCGTTCAGGGCGACATTGTAGGTTGCGTATGCCTCTTCATTGGCCAAGTTTTTGGCCTTCTCGTCGGTCAGCTTTTTGATGATTTCGGGACGGGCCTGTTCAAAGGTAAGGGTGGCGGCTTCGTTGACCTTTTCGACTTTGATGAGGTGCCATCCGAACTGGGTCCTGACCGGATCACTGATGTCTCCGGGCTTCATGGAAAAGGCTTTTTCACCGAATGCGTCCACCATGTCATTGCGCTTGAACGTGCCCAGGCGCCCGCCATTTTTGCCGCCTGGATCATCCGAATATTGTTTGGCAAGTTCCGCGAAATTCTTTCCTCCCTTTGCCAGTTTCAGAACCTGAAGGGCTTTTTCTCTGGCTTTTTCAACGAGTTCCGCATTGCCGGCGGCGCCCTGATCGACTTTTATCAGGATATGGCTGGCTTCAACGGTTTTGGGCGTATCGAATTCACCGGGGTTGGCTTCGAAATATTCCTTGATCTCTGAATCGGCCAGGGATACCCGGGACTGGTACATTTCGGGGGTGAACTGCAGATAAGCCGCCTTGCGCCTGGGTTCGGTCTTATAGGCGTCTTTATGGGCATCGAAATAGGCTTTGATCTCTTCCTCGGAAAGACGGATGTCGGTGATCAGGGACGGGTCGAACAAGGCATAGTCAATCTTGATCCGGGAATTTTTCCACTGATACGAGTCTTCTATCTCGGCGTCGGATACTTTGACACTGTCCGAAACCAAGGATCTGACTTTATCCATCAGGATAAATTCGCGCTGCTTGACTTCAAAGGATTCCGGTGTCAGACGGTTCTGGGTCAAAACGGCCCGGTATCTCCGGTTGTCAAAATTGCCGTTGTCCTGAAAAGCCGGAATGGCTTTTATGGCGGAAAACAGCTCTTCGTCGCTGATTTGAAAATGCAGCCGTTTCGCCTCGGTCAACAGAAGCCTTTTTTCAATGAGCTGATCCAGGGTCTGTTTTTTAACCTGAAGCATCTTCAGCATTTCATCGTTGAGCCGATTTCCGTATCGCTGCTTCATTTGTTCAACGATACGGTTATAGGTTTCGTGGTATTCTTCGACCATGATCGGATCTCCATTGACCGAAGCGACCCGTCCGGCTTCCCGGTCGCTAAAACTGCCGACCCCCCAGAAGACAAAGACCAGAACGATGGCCCCCAATAGAATTTTAATTACCCAGGTCCCTGCATTTTTCCGCATTAAATTGAGCATTATGTTTCCTCACTCGATTGCATTTGTTTCCAAAGATTTTGAACAGATCAAGATTATAAAAAAGTCATTGTATTTTTCATGGCCATATTTGTCAATAAATTCCCCTGAACCTTCACTGACGATGAACCCGTTCAGACGGCCTTGTTCCCGGCGTTAAAAATGCCGGTTCGCAGCAAGGCGCGCAAATCCTTTTGAAATGAATAAACCCATACTTTCTGAAATCCACCTTGATCTTGAATTTCATTTTATACTATGATGAAAAGAAAAAAGTCATCAATTGGATGATTGGATCCCGTCTTTAAGGAATTTGCGAATGACGTCAAGTATTGAACAGGCCATGGCGGTCCTGAAAATTGAGGCCGAAGGCATTTTGAATCTCATGGACCGGATGGATCACCATTTTGAAGAAATGGTCGATCTCATCTGTCAGGCAACCGGCAGGCTGATCGTCAGCGGTATCGGAAAGTCCGGCATTGTCGGCAGAAAAATTGTCGCCACATTGAACAGTACGGGAACCCGCTCTTTATTTTTGCATCCGGTTGAGGCCATGCACGGAGACCTGGGGATGGTCAGCCCGGATGATGTTTTTCTGGCGCTTTCCAACAGCGGCGAAACGGATGAGCTCAATCTGCTGGTGCCCAGCATTCGAAAAATCGGATGCCGGGTGATCGCCTTTACCGGCAATCTCCATTCCACCCTGGCCGAACACAGCGACATCGTGATCGATGTCAGCGTCGAAAGAGAAGCCTGTCCGCTGGGGCTGGCGCCGACTGCCAGCACCACGGCGCTTCTGGCAATGGGGGATGCCCTGGCTGTCGTTCTCATCAACCGGAAACACTTTAATTCTTCCGATTTCAGGCGGATTCACCCCGGCGGGAATCTGGGCCAGCGTCTGGCCAGCCGGGTTCAGGATATCATGCTGAAAGAAACGCAGGTTCCCCTGGTTTTTGCCGGCGATTCCATG
>Ga0268283_1000658_pt1 | contig 20431 bp, 16 predicted proteins | sample saktaG_13_FD_190140 | JGI IMG/M metagenome (GOLD analysis project Ga0268283, IMG submission 190140) | Saline water microbial communities from Sakinaw Lake, British Columbia, Canada - sak_2013_06_06_36m | ecosystem: Environmental > Aquatic > Non-marine Saline and Alkaline > Saline ... | reverse complement strand
ATTTGAGACGGAAATTCCTCTATCTCGATTCCGTAAAACTGATCCACATCCAGAAGAACAAGATGGCTTATATCCAGAACCAATTGTTTGCTGGTATAAAGCGTCCGTAGCACTTCCAGTTCCAGCAGTCGCAATTCCCGGTAGGCGATAACCAGAAAGTTACCACAACCGCAGGCCGGGTCCAGAAATTTCAAGGAACGGAGTTTGTTATGAAAATCCAGCAACCGGTTCCTGTTCTTTTTGACTTTATTGAACTCTTCCCATAGCACATCCAGAAACAGCGGCTTTATCAGCTTCAGGATGTTTTTCTCGCTGGTATAATGAGCGCCAAGATTACGCCTTGCCTTTTTGTCCATGATCGACTGAAACAAAGAGCCAAATATCGCAGGGGAAATCCGGCCCCAGTCCACGGCGCAGCAATCCAGGAGTGCTTGGCGCCTGGAGCTGTCAAAACCGGCAGCAGGAAGCAATTCTTCAAACAGTTTGCCGTTTACATATGGGAACGCCTCCAGTTGCTCATCCAGATTTTTCAGCCGACTGTTTTCCGGCGTATTCAAGACTTGAAACAGCGTACTGATATGGTGGGCAAGATCAGATCCATCTTCACTTGTGCGTTGTTCTATGTACTCTTGAAACTGCTGGCGTTGAAATATGCCGGTATCATCAGCAAACAGGCAGAACAGCAGTCGCACCAGATACAGTTCCAGTTGATGGCCTTTATAACCAGACTCCTTCATCAGGTCATGCAGCTTGCCCATGCGCTCAGCGGCATAGATATTGACTGGGTCCTGTTCCTGGATTTCGTGCGTCTGATATCCAGCAATGAAACCAAACAGGTGCGCATTATTATGCAAATCCTTCAGCGCAAATTCGTATTCTTTTTTCTTTTCCAGGTCGTAAAGGTGAAATCGCTCAAAATCGGATACCAGAACATATTGCGGCAAATCTCGCTCATTGATGCCAGGGAAATAATCCAACGCCTGTTCGTAAGCCCTGTCGAGGCGCTTGCCACGTGATTTATGCTCTACCAGCAGCATCCCTTTCCAGAACAGGTCAATAAAACCCAATTTGTCACCCAGCTTTTTAACCGGCGCCTCGAAACTTGCAACCCGTCTGCGGGTGATTCCGAAAATATTAAAGAAACCATCCCAGAAGGATTTGGCTTCGGCATCTTCTGAACTTTCACTTTCCCATTGTTTTGAAAATGCTATTGATCGGCTTTTGATTTCATTCCAACTGAGCGGCATGGTGCTTCCCATTTCGGGTTAATGGTTATTGTGCCAGTAATTCCGCATGGTTTCACCGGAAATATACCCGTACTGATGATTTGCCATGTCTCTCAGCTCTATCAGCAGTTCATTGAGCTTGGACATCAGGGCTGCATCCAGCAATCCGCTCGTCAGGCTCGGAATCTGTCGAGTCATGAGTACACGTACCGTCATTTTCCCCCCTTAAATAAACGCGGTTGACCTGTTAGATAATCTTATTATAATCTAAAATCTCCACCTCTGGTGGAGGACCCGAATAGGATCTACCGACCCGGGGTGAAACCATAATTGGTTAGCTGCTGTTGCCCATATGATATGATTTTTTAAAGGAACAAGCTCCGTATGAATTCATTGTGAGATTTTGAACAACAAGTCGGTAACAGTCATGCATTTTTGAGCAAGTGCGTATTGTGTAAGCACTGTCGGCATGGATGAAGAAACCATAAGGAAAGATATCCGAGAACATGAAAATATTGATTAGAACCATTTGAATTGGTATAGAATAAATAACTTACAGCCCCAGCGGGGCTTTCTTTATGCCAATGCCCCCCGCTCTGCGGGTGGAGATTCACTTTATAGCCTATAACAAACATTCGCCGGATCACGCCGCCGGCATTTCAATGATTATGAGCATTTAACGTGAAAATTCAAATTCAGAATTAAAATAGAGGGGTTATATGAAAACCATATGCAAAATCAGACGGATCGCCGTTGCGGGAATTCTTCTCGGCTCCCTGATGGCAGCCGGATGCGGAAAGGAAACCCCGGCGAGCAACCCGCCTGCGGGCGGGCCTCCGGAAGTGGCGGTGGTTTGGGTCAAGCCGGAGCGGGTGACGATCACTATGGAATTATCGGGCCGGACCTCGGCGTACCTGATTGCCGAAGTCCGGCCCCAGGTGGGCGGAATCATCCAGAAACGCCTTTTCACGGAAGGATCGGATGTCAAAGCCGGGCAGGTGCTCTACCAGATTGATCCTGCCACGTATCAGGCTGCCTTTGACAGCGTCAGAGCAGCTCTTGACAGGGCCGGAGCCAATCTCATCCCGGCCAGGCTGAAGGCCGAACGCTATAAGGAACTGGTCGGGATCAAAGCGGTCAGCGCGCAGGACTATGACGATGCATACGCCGCGCTCAAACAGGCCGAAGCTGATATTGCAGTCAACAAGGCAGCGGTTGAAACCGCACGGATCAACCTGGCCTATACTCAGGTGTCCGCGCCGATTTCCGGTCGGATCGGAAAATCATCGGTCACTATCGGAGCGCTGGTCACCGCCAGCCAGAGCGCATCCCTTGCCACGATCCAGCAGCTTGACCCGGTTTACGTGGATGTCACCCAGTCCAGCATCGAGATGTTGCGGCTGAAGCGGGACCTTGCCAGCGGCCATATCATGCGGGATAGCGTTAATCAGGCCAAGGTTGGACTGGTTCTGGAAGACGGGATTACCTATCCTTTGCAGGGGGTTTTTAAATTCTCCGATGTTACCATAGACCAGAGCACCGGCTCGGTCACCCTGCGCACGGTTTTTCCGAACCCGAACCAGATTCTGCTGCCGGGCATGTACGTGCGAGCCGTCCTTGAAGAAGGCGTGATCGAGCAGGCGATCCAGGTGCCTCAACGAGGGGTTACCCGTGATTCGGCGGGCAATGCGACGGCACTGATCGTTGGGACCGGCGACAAGGTTGAGGCAAGAACCCTTACGGTTACCCGCGCCATCGGCGACACCTGGCTGGTCAGCGAGGGGCTGAACCCGGGCGATCGTCTGATTGTGGAAGGACTGCAGAAAGCGCAGCCAGGCACAACCGTTAAACCGGTCGCATTCGGTGTCAAGTCCGGAGAATCGGCTGGATCAGCTTCCGGTCAGCCGGCAGCGGTCCAAAAGTAAAAAGGAGCTGTATCATGGCCCAGTTTTTTATCAATCGCCCGATCTTTGCCTGGGTGATTGCCATTATCATCATGCTGTCAGGCGCTCTGGCGATCAAGGAATTGCCGATTTCCCAGTACCCCGCCATTGCACCGCCGCAGATCTCCATCAATGCATCGTACCCCGGCGCATCGGCGCAGACCGTGGAGGACACGGTCACCCAGGTCATCGAGCAGAAGATGAATGGGATCGACAATATGCGCTACATGTCCTCAACCAGCGATGCGGCCGGCAGTGTCACCATCACGCTGACCTTTGATGCCGGGACAGACCCCAACATCGCCCAGGTCCAGGTGCAGAACAAGCTCCAGCTAGCCACGCCGCTGTTGCCGCAACGGGTTCAGCAGCAGGGAATCCAGGTCGTCAAATCGACGCGAAACTTTCTGCTGATTCTGGGATTTGTATCGGAAGATGATTCCATGAATCAGAACGATCTGTCCGATTATGTCGCCACCAACATTCAGGATATCGTCAGCAGGGTCGAAGGGGTTGGTGAAGTGCTGATGTTCGGCGCCCAGTATGCCATGCGGGTATGGCTTGATCCGGGGAAGCTGAACAACTTCAAGATGACGCCCGGTGATGTGAAGGTGGCGATTCAGGCCCAGAACGTGCAGGTTTCCGCCGGCCAACTGGGAGGGACGCCCTATGCCGATGGCCAGCAACTGAACGCAACGATCACCGCTCAGACGCTTTTGAAAACGCCCGGGCAGTTCGGTGCCATCCTGCTGCGCACCAACAGCGACGGATCATCCGTCTTCCTGCGGGATGTGGCGCGCATTGAAATCGGCAGCGAGAATTACGGGTCGGTGGGGCGCTACAACGGCAAGCCGGCTACCGGCCTTGCGGTCCGGATGGCGGCTGGCGCCAATGCCCTCAATACGGTTGCCGCCATCAAGGCGAAGATGGATGACCTGTCAAAATTCTTCCCTCACGGCATGAAAGTGGTGATACCCTACGACACCGCTCCCTTTGTCAGGCTCTCCATCGAGGAGGTGCTCAAGACCCTGGCCGAGGCGATCGGGCTGGTCTTTCTGGTGATGTTTTTGTTCCTGCAGGACTTTCGCGCGACCCTGATTCCGACCATTGCCGTTCCGGTGGTGCTTCTCGGGACCTTCGGCGTGCTGGCGGCCTGCGGCTTTTCCATCAATACGCTGACCATGTTCGGTGTCGTACTGGCCATCGGTTTGCTGGTTGACGATGCCATTGTCGTGGTGGAAAATGTCGAGCGGGTGATGAGAGAGGAAGGGCTGTTGCCCAAGGAGGCCACCCGAAAATCCATGGGTCAGATTACCGGGGCCCTTGTGGGGATTGCCCTGGTACTGTCCGCGGTGTTTGTGCCGATGGCTTTTTTCGGCGGCTCCACGGGCGTGATCTATCGCCAGTTTTCCATCACCATTGTTTCCTCCATGATTCTTTCGGTGCTGGTGGCCCTGATCCTGACACCCGCGCTTTGCGCAACCCTGCTAAAACCGATCGGCGATGAACACCAGGAGTCCGGTAGCGGTATTTTTGCCGGTTTTTTTCGCTGGTTCAACCGGGTATTCAACCGAAGCAGCAACCGGTATCAAATGGTTGTCGAGAGAATGCTCGACAAGCGCAAGCGTTATATGCTCATCTATCTGGTTATTGTGTCGGCCATGGGCTTTCTCTTCCTGCGCATGCCAACCGCCTTTCTTCCCGATGAAGACCAGGGTTTTCTCTACACCCTGATCCAGTTGCCGGTTGGGGCTACCCAGGAGCGGACCCTCAAGGTGATCGAGCAAGTAGAACGCCACTTCCTGGTGGATCAGAAAGAGGCGGTCGAGGCGATTTTTGCCGTGGCAGGCTTCAGCTTTGCCGGAACCGGACAGAATAACGGCCTGACATTTGTAAGGCTCAGGGACTGGGATCAGCGGAAGCGTCCCGATCTGAAGGTAGGTGCCGTTGTCAGCAAGGCGATGGGGACATTCAAGCATATCCGGGACGGCATCGTGTTCGCCTTTGCGCCTCCGGCCGTTCGGGAACTGGGAAACGCCACCGGATTTGATTTCCAGCTTCAGGATCGCGCCGGACTCGGCCACGTCAAGCTGATGGAAGCCCGCAATCAACTCCTTGGCATGGCCGCCAAAAACCCCAACCTGATGGCGGTCCGGCCCAACGGTCAGGACGATACCCCGCAGTTTAATCTGGACATCGACCCGGAAAAAGCAGGCGCGCTCGGTCTGTCCCTGGCGGACATCAACGATGTGGTGTCAACTGCCTGGGGAAGCGTCTACATCAATGATTTCATCAACAAGGGACGGGTCAAGAAAGTTTATATTCAGGCGGACGCGCCGTACCGGATGCTTCCCGAAGATCTTTACAAGTGGTATGTGCGCAACAAATCCGGGATGATGGTGCCGTTTTCGGCCTTTGCATCGACACACTGGACGTACGGATCACCGCGGCTGGAGCGCTATAACGGCATCCCCTCGATGGAGATCCTTGGGCAGCCGGCCCCCGGCAAGAGCTCAGGAGCCGCCATGCGGGAGATGGAGAATATGGCCGCAAAACTTCCCGCGGGTATCGGTTTTGAATGGACCGGCCTGTCCTACCAGGAGCGGATGTCCGGTTCCCAGGCTCCGGCGCTTTACGCCATATCCCTGCTGGTGGTGTTCCTCTGCCTTGCCGCGCTCTATGAAAGCTGGGTGATTCCCTTCTCGGTCATGCTCGTTGTGCCGCTGGGTGTCATCGGCGCCCTGATGGCGGCGGGTCTGCGCGGGTTGCCAAACGATGTCTATTTTCAGGTCGGTCTGCTCACCACCATCGGTCTTTCGGCCAAGAACGCCATTTTGATCGTGGAATTTGCCAAGGAGCAAATGGAACAGGGCAGGAGTCTGCTTGCCGCCACTCTTGAGGCTGTCCGGCTGCGGCTGCGGCCCATCCTGATGACATCGCTTGCCTTCATCCTGGGCGTGCTGCCGCTGGTCATCAGCAACGGCGCCGGTTCCGGCGCCCAGAACGCCATCGGCACCGGCGTCATGGGAGGCATGATCACGGCCACGGTCCTGGCAATTTTCTTTGTGCCGGTGTTTTTTGTCGTGGTTCAGCGGGTGTTTTCGGCCAGGCTTCCTTTACCGGGGAAAAAAGCCCAGCCCGACCTCACCGTGTATGTGGAGGAAAAAATATGATTCGCGCCCTCTCATTCCTTGCAGCCATGATGGTCTTTCTCGGCGGCTGCGCGACCCTGGTCCCTGAATATTCACGGCCCGAAGCGCCGGTCCCCGGGGCCTGGCCAAACGGTCCGGCATATAAAACCGAGGCGGGTGAATCTGCCGTCATGCCTGCTGCGGACAGTTCCTGGTATGCGTTTTTTGAAAACGAAAATCTGCGCAAGCTGATCACCCTTGCCCTTGAGAACAACCGGGACCTGCGCGTAGCCGCGCTTAATATCGAAAAGTCGCAGGCACAGTACCGGATCCGGCGGGCCGATCTTTTTCCGGCGGTCAATGCCGGCTACAGTGAAACCGAGCAACGGGTTCCGGCAGCGCTTTCCTCAACCGGCGAAGGATCAAGCGTTCATCAATACACCGTTGGCCTCGGCTTCAGCGCTTATGAGCTGGATCTATTCGGGCGTGTGCAAAGCCTTAAAGATCAGGCCCTGGAGCAGTATCTTGCCACCGAACAGGCCCGACAAAGTGTTCAGATCAGCCTGGTGGCCGAAGTTGCCGGCAATTACCTGAACCTGGCTGCGGATCGGGAAAGGCTCAAGCTCGCGCAGGAAACCCTGGCCAGCCGGCAGGCTTCGTACCGTCTCATCAAAAGCCGATTCGATGCCGGGGTCGCCACGGCCCTGGCGCTTCAGCAGGCCCAGACCACCGTGGATTCGGCCCGGGTCGATATTGCCCGGTATATCACTCAGATCGCCCGAGATGAAAACGCATTGGCACTGGTCGTGGGGGCCTCGATTCCGGAAGGACTTTTCCCTGAGGATATGGGTGAAGCGATATCTTCAGTAAAGGATATTCCCGCCGGATTGCCGTCCGATGTCCTGCAGCGCCGGCCCGATATCCTTCAGGCAGAAAACCTGCTCAAAGGGGCCAATGCCAATATCGGTGCGGCCCGGGCCGCATTTTTTCCGCGCATTACCCTGGTCACTTCCATTGGCACGGGCAGCGACCAGCTCTTCGGACTCTTCAAGCCCGGAAGCGACATGTGGAATTTCGCCCCGCGAATCGATCTGCCGATTTTTAACGCCGGCGCCAACCAGGCCAATCTGAAAGTGGCCCAGGTCAATCGGGATATCGCCGTGGCGCAGTACGAAAAGACCATTCAGACCGCCTTTCGGGAAGTGGCCGATGCCCTGGCCCAGCAGGGAACCATCGATGATCAACTGGCCGCGCAGCAGTCTCTGACAGATGCCACGGCGGAAAGTTATCTCCTGTCCGAAGCGCGTTACGACAAAGGAATCGACAGTTACCTGACCGTTCTGGACTCGCAGCGATCCCTCTACAGCGCCCAGCAGAACCTGATCACCACGCGCCTTTCCCGGATGACCAATCTGGTGACGCTCTACAAGGTTCTGGGTGGGGGGATATCGATATGAATGTTCATGATTAGATTGAGTCCGGGAACGAAAATGAACGCTTCCCCCCTTGCCAAAGGGGGGAGTTTTGACTTTAAACTTATTCTACGCCCTCTATCGGATACTTGGCGCCTTTCCAGGCAAAAATGCCCCCGGAGTAGCGAAATACGTTTTTATATCCGAGCTTCTTGGCCCAGACCGCGCCGTTATGGCTGCGAGTGCATTTGACAAAACCGCAGTAAATCACGATGGTTTTTTCGGTGTCGGGCCCCAGCAGGGCCATGTAATCCTCAGTGGTTTTGCCGCCGGTTTCCTTGGGATCCCAGGTGGGCATGTCCGGAATCGGAAACAGGAATTGTTTGGCGCCGGGGACGTGCTCTTTTTTGTAGCTGTCTTCAAAGGGCATGGTGTCGATGACGAGAATGTCCTTTTTTTCATCCAGCATTTTCTTCAATTCCTCGGTGGTCACAATATCGTAACCGCCGCGCTGGACTTCCCGCACTAGCTTGACCGCGCCCTGTTCTTTTTCCAATTCTTCCTCAAACTTGTCTTTGCCAAAGGCATGGGCGAATTGGGCCAGTCCCAGAATCAAGATTCCGATCAACAAATTTCCAAACATTTTTTTCATTCGAATTTCATCTCCTTTTGTATGGTGAAACGGGTGAACAACTCTTTCAACCGACCCGGTCGAACGGATCGGTAATAGCGCCAGGCATACAAATACAGAACGCCGGCCATCAATACGAAATCTCTGTAAAGTGCCGCGTGCAGACCATGAAAGGCTTTGGATTCGGGGTCCTGGGGACCAAAGCAGCCGCAGTCGATATCCAGGCCCATGTGGATGCCATAGGACAAAATGGCAATAAACAGGAACCCCATGCCGGCTATGATTGCAAGGCTTCCGTAAATATCAGGAATCAAACCTGCACCGGCGATGATTTCAAGGGATGAAAGCAGGATTGCCGCCGGCATCACCCAGGTTTTGGGGATCAGGCCATACGCATCGATCAGGACACCGAAAGAAACCGGATCCAGCAGCTTGGTGATTCCGGACCAGAGAAACACAGCGGCAAGAAAGTATCTCACTCCTCGATAAAACAGCATTCCGATACCCCGTAGTTTTCGTTCATATTTCCCTCCTTTGAAAAAGGGGGGGCTTGTAGAATTGTCTTGATAATCTGATGTTATGGGTTATAACAATCACTGGTCAGGGCAAGTCTCCAGCATTTCGAATGAAACCATTCTTTGATACTATTTATTAGAGGCCGTTGAATATGTCAAATTCATATAAGTTATCGTCAGTGCCGGTTTATTACTTTTTGCTATATGGGCGGGGTAATGAAGATGACCCCCAAATGAATACGGACTGACACGGACGTATTCGTATTTATCTGCGTTCATTCGCGGTTTAGAGGTTGTTTTCACGTTTAAAAGGAGAGAAGAAAAATGAAACCCATTAAAATCGTTGTTGTTCTGTTTTTGCTTTTCACACTTGGATGTGCCCCCTTGACGAGTTCGGAACAGCGGATTTCCCGCAGAAGCGCCGACTCGCCCGAAAGCGTTCTGACCCCCGTGGATTATTCCCAGTTCGGCAGACCGCTGATTCCGGCAAAGATTCTTCTCCTGATTCCCGCCGAGTTTGAGCGCTTCGAGCATGTCAGCAACTATGAGGGAAGCCGTATCCGTCACCGCCTCGGCCGGGATGCCGAGCTGGAAATGAGAGATGCCTTCGGGATCGAATTCGCCAAGGTTGAGGTATGGCCGGTGCAAAGTGAAGACAGGGCGATGCAAATGCTTTGGCCCGAGGATCCGGAAAACGCCCAGATGCGGGCCTACGATTATGTGGCAATACCCAGGTTCCTGCGTGTCGATTCTCTGGAAAGCAATGAAAAATATGGATTTGAAATCGATATGCAGGTGGAGTTCAACGCAAAAAACGGCTCAAGCATCACCATCAAAGGGCATGGGGAATGTCTGATCGGAAAATACGCGCAATCGACGCCGGAGAAAGGCGCTGTCCTGACGCTGCAGTATGCGGTGTCCGGCCTTTTGGACGGAATTGAAAAAAGGCGGAATCTTTTTGTGCACTGATGGTTGGGCGTAAGCATTTAGGAGGTGTTCATGTCGGATATTCGTCCCATCCACTACAAGATTTCCCTGGAGCCGGATCTGGAACGGTTCCAGTTTGCCGGAACCGTGGAGATTACGCTTGAAACCGGGTTCGCCATCGAGGAGGTCTCGCTCAATGCCCTAGATCTGAATGTTACGTCGTGCGGGATCAGGCAGGCGGAAACGCTTGCGTCTTGTTTGCTGTCATTGGATTTGAAAAAAGAGGAGCTGAAATTTCGTCTGCCCGATGCCATCCGCGGGCGGTTCACATTGGTCATCGCCTACCAGGGGCAGATCAACGACAGCATGGCCGGATTCTACCGCAGCGGCTATGTGCATCAGGGCAGCAGCCGGTTTATCGCCGTCACCCAGTTTCAGGAAAGCGATGCGCGCCGGGCCTTTCCGTGTCTGGATCATCCATCGCAAAAGGCCACATTCGACATTGAGATCGTCGTGGATCCAGGACTGACCGCTGTTTCCAATGCCGCCATCAAAGAGGTTCAGGCCCTGGATAGCGGCCGGCGGCGCTTCGTGTTCGAGACTACGCCAAAAATGTCCACGTATCTGGTATTTTGGGGCGTGGGTGATTTTAAGCGGGTTCAGAAAGCCGGTGAAAAGCGGGTAAATGTCCTGACCCTTCCGGGAATGGAGCCATATGCCGGTTTTGGTCTGGATTTTGGGTGCGGGGCTTTGGAATTTTGCGAAAAATATTTCGGCAGTGCCTATCCGTTATCCAAGCTGGACCTGATCGCGGTTCCGGACTTTGCTTTCGGTGCCATGGAGAACTGGGGGGCCATCACGTTTCGGGAGAACTTGCTGCTGCGCTATCCGGGCATTACGTCGAAATCCGGGGAGGGCAGAATCTGTGAAATCATCGCGCATGAAATCGTGCACCAGTGGTTCGGCAATCTGGTCACTCCCTCCGACTGGAAATATCTGTGGCTGAATGAAAGCTTTGCCACGTATTTTGCCTATGGTATCGTGGATCATTATCACCCCGACTGGGGCGTCTGGGACCAGTTTCTTTATGGCCAGACCGCGGTCGCCATGTCCCGGGATGCCCTGATTGAAAACTTTCCCATCGAAATCCCCGGCGGAGAGCACGTCGTCATCAATTCCAGCACCGCGCCGATCATCTACAGCAAGGGCGGCAGCATTCTCCGGCAGATTCACGGATATATCGGAGAGGATCATTTCCAAGGCGGCCTGCAGCGATATTTGAAAACGCATGCCTATGCGTGCGCCGCAAGCGATCATCTCTGGCAGGCCCTTGAAACGGCCTCGGAACTGCCGGTAACGCGGATTATGAAAAGCTGGATCGAGCAGCCCGGATTTCCGCTGCTGGAGGTGCGCTGTGAAGGCCGGAAACTGACGATTACACAACATCGGTTCACATACCTTCCGGGCGATTTCGCCCAGACCTGGATCGTACCGGTGACGATTGCGGCATTTTCAAGTTCCGGAGCGTCCATCCGTCTGAACAGGATACTGGATCAACCCCTTCAGACGTTCGATCTGCCGGAAGATACGGCAGCATACAAAGTCAATGCCGGTCAAACCGGCTGTTACCGGGTTAAATATCAGGACCCCGCGAATCTGAAAGCGCTTGGGATCGCTATCCGGAACAAAACCCTTTCGCCGGAAGACCGCTGGGGACTTCACGCGGATCTTTCCGCCCTGCTGATCCGCGGTGATGTGACCCTGAAAGCTTACCTGGACTTTCTGAGCCATTATGATGACGAAGACGCATTCCTGCCGCTTATCAGCATCGCCGATGCGCTCTGCCATCTCTGGCTGATCCTTGAAGACGGTCGCCGGCAAATTCCCGCCGCGGCAATCCCGCGGCTTGAATCCATTCTGAATCGTATCGGCTACGAGGCGCGCCCGGACGAAGCCTATACCCGCGCGATCCTGCGCGATCAGGTTCTGTGGCAAGCGACCTTGATCGGCTCTTTGGCTGCGACCGATTTTGGCCGTTCTCAGTTCGCCCTGCTGAAAGCGGGCAAAGCCGTCAACCCGGATATTTTAAAAAGCGCCATGCAGATCGGTGCGCTGACGGAAGGTCAAGATGCCTTTGACTGGCTGGAAAAGCGATACCGGGAATCCGCCAGTGAGCAGGAGCGGGTGAACGTTCTGATCGCCCTGGGGTGTTTTTCTGAAAAAACAGTCATTGCTCAAGCCCTGGATTATGTCATTCATCAGGTGCCGGCCCGAAATCAGTTTATTCCAATTGTTTCCATGGCGGCCAACCCTGCGGCGATTCCCCTGCTGTGGGACTGGTACACGGCCAATCTGCCAAAAATCGAAACCTTTCATCCGCTCCTGCATGAAAGACTCATCACCGCGATTGTTCCTTCGGCCGGGCTTTACCGGCCGGAGGAAATCCGGGACTATTTCACCGATTATCTGAGCCGGTCGGAAAAAGCCAAAGACGCCATCAAGCTGGCCCTTGAAAAATTGGCAATCAATCTTCAAATAAGAAAACGGCAAATCGGGCTTGTCCCTTGAATCATGGTAATTGCGTCAGCACCTTTTCAGCTTCATGCCGGGCCTGTTCAAAAGAGTCCGGCGAAGCAGTTTTTGTCTTCCGATCGCTGTCGGCCGAAACGATGTAAAAATAAAGGGCCTGCACCAGGATGAAGACACAAAGTCCCAGTGGCCATGCAGCCCTTGAATGGGAGCCGAGGGTTCCCACCAGGGCGATGCCGCCGGCCACGGTGACCAGCTCGGCAATCAGGGTCCGAAGCGGCGTGTCGCCAAAGCAGATGCCGCTTCGCACCCAGCACAGAACACCCAGGGCCAGTGCATAAAATCCGATCCAGGTGTCCGGCCACAAAGCCACTCCCAGCAGCAGCGCCAGGGGAAACAGGATGGGTACCGGGCGGGTGCGGCTCCATCTGGCCAGAAGCAGTGCGTAGACGGCCAAATCCATCCAGAGGACCCATTTAAAGGCGGCCGGATAGCTGCCGAACCTGCTCAATAATTCGCTCAGGGGCAAGGCCAGAGCGCCACTGACCAAAGCAAAGACAACGGTGGTGCAGATGGGTTTGTTCATGCTGCACCTCCCTGTTTTAAGGCCTCTTTTCGTTGCAGCAGCTCAAGCTCGATCTCTTCTTCCGTGGGAGGCAATGAGAAACCGGGTGCGGCCATTTCTTCGGAGGCCTCTGCAAACGGCCGCTGCTCGGTCCAGCGGCCGTATTCGGCAGCCTTTACCTTCAGCTCTCGGTATTGCAGTTGCTGTTGATTCAGGATTTCGGCCAGATGCGCCCCTTCCTCTTCAATGACTTGTAACTGACGCTGCATCCCATCGCAGCCGCTTTGGAGCATGCGTCGCTTTCGAATCTGCATTCTGGCGATATCATCCTTGTCTTTGCGGACGGCCAGCTCCAGCTCCTTTTCCAGTTTTTCCCTCTCCAGATTTTGTTGGGAGAGATCCCGTTGGATCTGCCGGCAGCTCTGGTGCAACTGTGATTGACGCGTCTGCTTTTCCTTCAAGGCGCCCTCCATCTCCCTCAAGTACTGTTTGAGCAGGAGCCCCTTGTCTTCGATCTGATCCATGACACCATGAAGATCGGCCTTACATAGACGAAACATACGTGATAGAATGGTCATGTGATTCTCCTTTTTTATGGCAAAGAAAAGAATTGTTCGCTTCTTATTTCTTGTCACGCCGGATCTGATAACTTTCGTACTGTAACGCCTTGGAATTCAGTTTTTTCTTTTCCGCCACGGCGGCCGGCGGTCCCGCAAAGGTGTCTTCAACACTTTGGCGCAAGGACTGGACATCTGTTTCCAGATTCCCGGCAACGATCGCCGAACCCACGGTTGCATTAATCGCCTCGTTGCGTGTCTCGTACTCCCGAATTTGATCCATGGCCTTGTCCTTTTCACCCTTACCGATAGCGTCGGCTACCCCTTCCTTGAGTTGATTGTAATCTTCCTGTATCACCCGCGCTCCCCAGGCCGGTGCATCAATACTGGCCGTCACTTCCCCGGGATCCGTCACGCAGGTAAGGACCATTTGCCCGGAAGTAGCGATGTCATGGGCCGCGCCGTTGTAATTGAATCGCACCTGAAATCCGCCCAGGATAAATTCCGCCTCCTTGTCGGTGGGCACTTGAAAGGTTAAAAAGAGATTGCGCTGTTGGCCGGAGAGCAGATCTCCGGGACGAATCACGGCCTGGCCGTCATTAATCTGGATGGGATAACCGCCAGCGTTCACCAACCGGATCCCTTTTCCCAGAGGAACCAGAATTTCCACTCCGAAAGCGGCGACGTTGCGCGTGTCTTGAAATTCCTTGTCAAACACCAGCGCAAAATTTTTGGGGTCTTCCAGGAAATAATAGCGGCCGGCGCCATGATCCGCCAAAGTGGTCATGAGTATTTCGTTGAAATCAAAGCCGACGCCCACCGTGCTCACGGCAACGTTCTGCGTCGCGGCGCCGGAGGCCATGTTGCCCAGTTCCAGGGGATCGGTGATCCCCTGGTTGGCCTGACCGTCGGAGATCAGAATCACCCGCCGCTGACGGCCATTGGCAGGGATCTGCATCAGGGTCTGAATGCCGTGCTTCAGTCCAGCGCCGAGGTTGGTGCCGCCATTGGCATTCACCTGCGCCACCACCGTCTTTAATTGATACTGGTGGGCCTCATCCATACCGACCAGGGGCGAGAGCACCTCAACGGCGTTTGAATAGGTGATGATCGCGAGCCTGTCATCGGCGGTCATCCGGTCGATCAATTGCGTCACGGCCAGGCGGGCATCGCTTAGCTTCCGGCCCGCCATAGAGCCGCTGCGGTCCAATACGATCACCAGATCGGCGTGCGCGGCCGACCGGTGATCCGAGCGGGGAATTTTTGCTGTATCCAGAGTCAGAGATACCGCCACCTGACCGTCCGAGCCTTTAAGAACCTTGTCCTGAACCAGATGCGCACGGACGGCCACCAGATCCGTATGGACGGCCACCGGATCTTTGGGGGGGTGATTTGAACTGAAAAGCTGCGCAAAAACCGAATTGCCCGACCCCACGTAGGCCAGCGTCACGCTTGCGGCCACGATCAGGCCGAGAACCGCCAGAAAGCTATTTTTGTACATTTTCATTGGACTTCTCCTTTTTTGTGTTAGGGGTGTGATGGGTGTTTATCCCGGATCGTTTGATTGGATTCTAAGGGAGTTCGAAGAAAAGACAATTCAAAGAAATGCAAAAGGTTAGGTCCGTTTTTTTACATAAGTTTTTCTTTGCATGAAGGGATGAATCGTGTAATACAGGGGGCATCACCTTCACGCCGAGGCCTGGTCCGAAGCGCCGGCGTTTGGTTTCAACCCATGTCAACAAAGAGGTCTGCCATGAAACAGCCCAAAGCCCGAATCCTCGTGGTGGAAGATGATCCGTCCATTTTAAACGGCTTGCTGGATGTGCTGGTATTTAACGGCTATGCGGCGGAGGGCGTGGCCGACGGCGGCCTGGGGCTGGCCGCGGCCCTGGAAAAATCCCATGATTTGCTGCTTCTGGATGTGATGCTGCCCACCCTGGATGGCTTTTCCATTTGCAGACAGGTGCGTAAGCAAAAACCCAATCAGGCCATTGTCATGATCACCGCCAAAGGGTCGGAAGACGATGTGATCACCGGTTTTAAAGCCGGGGCGGACGACTATGTGAGCAAACCCTTTTCGCTCCGGGAGCTCATGGTCCGGGTGGAGGCGGTGCTTCGCCGGAGCGGGAAACAGGTGGGCGGGGAGCAAATCGCGTTTTTCGGTATCCTGTTTGACGGCCGGAACCTTCGGGCGATTCGCGGCGAAGCGGTGCTGGAAATCACACGCCGGGAGATGGATATCATCGTCTATCTCTTTCGCAATCAGCAGCGCATCGTCTCCAAAAAGGAACTGCTGACCGAAGTGTGGCACTATGCCGATGCCAGCATCGAAACCCGCACGGTGGACATCCATATCCAGAAACTCCGCAAAAAGCTCATGACGTTATACCCGGAACGCGCCTTGATCCAAACCATACGGGGGGAAGGCTATCGTCTGGAGCCCGAGCCATGAAGCGCCTGAAACTGCTGATCCTGGTATTCTGTGTCGCCATATCCCTGCCGCTTGCCTATGTGATCCGGCAGTCATTTCAAGGGCTGGCCGAGGAGGAGCGCGCCCAGTTGCGCTTTTTCTGTCAGACCCTCTTCGACGAGATGGAGGGAAAGCTTGCCGAGTGGGTTCAGCAGGAAGAAAATCGCGCCGTCGATGAATACCATCATACCCTGTCCGATGGCCGCGGCGGCAGCCTGTCCCCGCTGGCCCAAGCGCCCCGGGAAGCATACATTCTGGGCTATTTACAGAACAACCATGACGGATCGTTTCAAACGCCTCTGCTGGCCGATCCGGAGCATGTTCCGGAAGAAAAGCGCGAAGTGGTCACCCAGCTTGAAGCCGCGAACAGCATTTTCAATCGGAAGAAGCTCACCCTGGCAATAACGCCGCCCGCGCCTGAACCCAAGAAGGCGGCCGATGCGCCCAAAATGGAAGCCGAGAAAAAAGAAAAGGACGGCTTTGCCGACCGTTATCTGGCCCGACCCCAGGAGCAGGCAACTAAAAGCTATTTGGGACAAAAAACCAAACGAACCGAAGAGATCACCGTCGGTCAGGCCCTGAACCTATCCAGGGAAGATCCGTCCATCCTGGGTTCCGGCGCAGCCCAAGACAAAGGCCAGTCGCCTGTCCTTGCGAAGGCCGGCGACAAAAAAAGCTCGGTTGATACACTGGAATCGAAGAAAAACGAAATGCGCGCGGCTCCGGTACGGCAGTTGAAGGAAGATGCGTCAGCACCCGCTGTCGCAGGGACGATATCGGACCTCAAACGCTTCGAGGTCGAAGTGGCGCCCCTGCAATCGATCTCAATCGGCGACGGTCAATTTTTCATCTTCCGGCGCATTGCCATCAACAATCAAATCTTTCGTCAGGGGTTCGTCCTCAAGATCCGGTCTTTTTTAAGCCATCTGGCGGCCACGCATTTTGAAACCCAGCCCATGGCCCGGTTTACCGGTTTGAGCCTCCAGGTGATGGACAACGGCCGGAAAACCGAGATGGTGCGAGCCGGCGTGCCTGTTTCCGCGACCGGCTTCATGACTCAGCGGACCTTTCCGGCGCCCTTTGATTTTTTAAGCGCCGCGGTCCGGGCCGATGCCCTGCCGGCCTCCCCGGCCCGCCGCACCCTCACGCTGGCCCTGATGGTGCTGGGCATTTTCATGCTCATGGGGCTGTTCGCCATTTACCAAAGCGTCCGCACGGTGGTCGATCTCTCCGAGCGGCGCTCGCAATTCGTCTCTTCGGTCACCCATGAACTCAAAACCCCGCTGACGAACATCCGGATGTATATCGAAATGCTGGAGCAGGGGATCGCCGCGACGCCGGAACGGGAGCAGGACTATTTTCATATCCTGGGTTCGGAAAGCGCCCGCCTCTCGCGGTTGATCAACAATGTGCTGGAACTGGCCAAGCTGGAAAAAAAGCAGCGCCGTTTCGATCTTCAGCCGGGCAATCTCCAGGATGTATTGTCCGAGGTGCGGACGGTGATGGCACATAAACTGGCCCAGGAAGGCTTTACCCTTAAAATCGATGTGCCGGACGATTTGCGGTTTGCCTATGACCGCGAGGTGATGGTTCAGGTGCTGATCAACCTGATCGAAAACAGCATCAAATTCGGCCACTCGTCGCCTGGGCGGACCATCGCCATCGCCGCGGCCTTGCGGGACAGCCGGGTTCACATCGCTGTTTCCGACACCGGACCGGGGATTCCGAAAAAGGCCCTGAAAAAAGTATTCGACGATTTTTACCGGGTCGATAATGCCCTGACCCGCGCCACCGGCGGCACCGGCATTGGTCTGGCCCTGGTGAAAAAATTCATCCTGGCCATGGAGGGACAGGTCCACGCGTCCAATAACCCCGGGCCCGGATGCACGATTACCTTGAGCCTGCCGGTGATCAGGAAGGATGATGGGGCTACATAACCACTTGCTTTTTTCCTGCCATTTCTTCAGCAAACGATCCCTGTATTTCCGTAAAGCGTCTCAAATTATGTTCGCAACTGTAACTGGGGGGTGCATGAATATCATCCAGAAACTGTTATATTCATTTAAATAGAGATCCGGGATTTTCTTGTATAGTATTTATCTTTCATATAGTATATGATTTTAATAAGATAGCGAATTACATGCAGGTAGAAAATAGATCATCTGAGATTGCAGGTACAGCCTGAGAGCGTTCACCTGTTGTGAAGATATACGGAAACACGTAACTACTTGTTAACAAGGCTGAATGTAAGAATCAATAAAGGGAGACGAATCTGATGTATAAGATCAACCATATCAAAATTGGAGGTTTTCGGCGGCTAAAACTCATCGACCTGCCAGTCAGACCTTTCATGGTGCTTATCGGCGCAAATGGCGTTGGAAAGACATCTTTACTCGACGCTTTTTCCTTACTTTCAGCATCAGCCGCAGGAGGATTAAACAACAAGCTTTCTCAATTTGGTGGAGTGGCAAATGTTCTAACCCGGGAAAAAGCTGAGTCTTTATCACTTAAAGTCGACATGGATGTACCTGGATATCGTCCGATCGAATATGATCTCAAACTGACACCAAAGGGTGTTGGATATGCAATTTCCTCTGAGGTGTTATCACAGTCGCGCGAGGGGCATACCGGTGCCTTCACATATATAGACTCACACGATGGCGATATTAAGTACTTCGAAACGGAAGCAATCAGCCGCCTGGTTCGCCCGAACTGGGAGTATAATCCGCTTGAGACATCACTTTTTCAGGTGCCAAAAATGTTTCGAGAGCCGGAGGAACTGCGACGTATTCTTGGTTCGGTGACTCAATATCATGCTTTGGATATCAGTTCACGGGCACCTGTTAAACTGCCACAACAGATGAAACCGGCTGATCTGCCAGGTGCAGATGGCGGAGATTTAATACCTTTCCTGTATTACCTGCGGGAAAGTAACCGCGACCGCTACGAGGCGATTGAAGATACCTTGAAGGCGGCGTTTCCCAGTTTTGAATCACTCAGCTTCCCCCCTGTCGCAGCTGGTATGCTGACGATGACATGGAGAGATAGGAACTATAAGAAACCTTTTTTTATGCAAGAACTTTCTGAAGGCACCCTTCGTTTTATTTGGCTGATTTCTCTGTTACAAAGCCCTGGACTTTCAACTATCACAATGATCGATGAGCCTGAAGTCAGTTTACATCCTGAATTGCTGAGCATTCTTGCTGATCTTATGCGCGAAGCCGCGAAACGAACCCAACTTATCGTAGCCACCCATTCAGACCGCTTTATCCGGTTCCTTGAACCTATGGAAATTGTCGTAATGGATAGTGATGACGATGGTGACACTACTACCGCATGGGGGGATACTTTAGATATAGATGAGTGGCTTAAAGAATACAGTCTTGATGAAGTCTGGCGGATGGGGCGGATGGGAGGACGATCATGAAAATAGCCTTGATCGTTGAAGGAAAAACCGAAAAGGCATTTTTGCCTTATCTTAGAAAATTCCTTGAAGCCCGATTGCCGAATAAAATGCCACGACTTGATGTCAATCCTTACGATGGTCGAATACCGACTGGAGATAAATTAAAACGCGTTGTTCAGAGATTGTTGTGTGGTCAGTTTTCATCTGATCATGTTATTGCTTTGACGGATGTTTATACTGGTAGCCAGCCTCCGGAGTTCAAAAATGCTTTAGATACCAAAGAAAAAATGCGATTATGGGTGGGACAAGAACCCAGATTCCATCCTCATGTTGCGCTTCACGATTTTGAGGCGTGGCTCCTGCCTTATTGGGCTTCTATTCAGAAGTTGGCGGGGCATAATAAGTGTGCTCCAGCTGGCAACCCTGAAACTATCAACCATAATAATCCACCTGCATATCGTATAAAGGAAATCTTCGAGATTGGAAAGAGTAGGGACAGCTATGTAAAGCCGCGTGATGCAGGACGTATCTTGAGTAAAAATGATTTGGCTGTGGCAGTAGCTGAGTGTCCTGAGTTAAAGGCCTTCATGAATACCATAATTTCTGTGTGCGGTGGCGTAATCATATCATGACGAAAAACATCTCAGTGGTATAGTGACCAGAGCTAAGGATTGTAATCAAATAGCTACCAAGCTAATCAATCGCTCAACCCGGCAAACAGGTTGCCTCGTTGTTCGCTTGTTTCAAATCAACGCTCATCAGATAGAGTAGTAGGTATCGGAGGATAAAAAATGAAAGAATTTAGTGTAATAATAGAAAAAGATGAGGATGACTATTTTGTTGCCTCTGTACCAGCACTCCGCGGTTGTCATACGCAGGCAAAATCTCTTGATACATTAATGAAGAGAATTAAAGAGGCTATTGAGCTTTGCCTTGAGGTAGAAAAGCCTATTTCTAATGAATTTATTGGTATTCAAAAAGTGGCGGTTAACGCATGCTTGGAAGCTAATAAAAACTGACCCACCTGTGCTCAAATAAATTGACCCAGGCGATGCACAGTTGTTTGTCAATTTTGAGAATGAAAATGAAAATCTGGCTTCTAACGCACTGACAGAGAAGACA
>Ga0268283_1000657_pt1 | contig 20470 bp, 15 predicted proteins | sample saktaG_13_FD_190140 | JGI IMG/M metagenome (GOLD analysis project Ga0268283, IMG submission 190140) | Saline water microbial communities from Sakinaw Lake, British Columbia, Canada - sak_2013_06_06_36m | ecosystem: Environmental > Aquatic > Non-marine Saline and Alkaline > Saline ... | reverse complement strand
TGACTGGCACAACTGCTTCCGCAAGCGACGGAAGATGAGGCGTAGGCGGTGACACTTGTTCCGCTGGCGATTGAACCGCCCCAGGGGAGTGAGCAAGAAAGCCCAGGGCAAGTTACCTGAGTGCTCACAACCTTACTCCAATCGCTCAGCGGGTGAAGCCAGACGTTGAAAGTTCTGCCCCAAATTTGAGGAGTAGATTGATAGCGAGGAGTCGAATAACTACAAGTATTATTATCACAACGAGAATATTCAAACATCAATTCAAAATCAGGCTCCTTATGATTACCTGTTGTCGCTTGATCATCCACTCTTAATGAATAATAGGCATCATAATCGCTGCAACCGGGAAAAGATGTCTTGGGCCAAGTAACATTAATATTATATCCTCCACTGCTGCAAACGGCACTAATCCACGATGGAAGATTTCCGGTTGAACATCCACCCCCACCCCCACTACTACAATTGTTACAACCGTAGGGACAATTATCTGTACACACTCCCCCTGCGCAGACACCACTCGAACACGTGCTAAACGCGCAAAAGGGATCGTAACAACTACACGATTCGCCACAAGCAAAAGCGTTATCAGCTTTAAAAATCAAAAATACCAAAAAAATTATCAAAAAAATTAAGTTTGCACTCCAATTCTTTTTCATTAAATTTATATTAAAAAGTTATTTTAACAATTTTATTATTTCAACCAATTAACTTGGAAAAGGGCTCTGGCATAAATTTGGTCACTTTTTATTGGTCCGAAAATTCGTGAATCAAAATTACTTTCACTATTTTCATTCAAAACAAAGTATTGATCTTCTTCTAGTGTCAAAAGAGCTGAATCAGGCATCTTTATTTCTCTCTCTGATTGATTATTAACAAATAACCTTTCATTTTTAATTTCAATTTTATCTCCAGGCACGCCAATAATTTTTCTTGCCATTGGAATTTTTCTGTCGCTAGGAACGGAGTGAATCACCACATCCCCTTTGGAATATCCACCAATCAATATTTTATTCAGCTGACAGAAAACTAAATCCCCTTTACTGTAAATTGGCTCCATGCCAGTATCATTGATTAAAAATGGATAAAAAAGAGAAAAATTAGTACTCAAAAAAAGTATGGCAAAAAAAAGCAAAAGTCCCCAAGAAATAGTGGCTATTTTTTCAACTTTATACCAATCTTTTTGAAAAAAGAAAGTGATTGCAACTGATAACAAAGCAAAAGCAAGAAGCATCAAGAAAGCCAACGCTTTTTGGGGGAAAGAATTAGAAAGGCTGGCAGTAATGAAATAGACTGACAAAAAGACTGCCAGCGCCGTTAGAAGCAACACTTTGCAATAGACCCACCATCCTCGCCCGCTTCCTGAGATTTTTCTTGCCCAAAAGCAAAACAAAATCCCCGCGGGAAAAAGCGTGATAATAATAGTGAGGAGTGAAAAAATAAACAGAATTTTCATTTTATTTTTTGTTTATAATTTATTTTACCAATCACTTATTTTTGCGTTGTCTTGAGTTGCACAATAAAAATCACTTGGGCATTTTTGGTGCTTTCGTCATAATTCACCTGAACCGCGTCTCCCACTTTCAGCTCAGCAAGCTGACTGGCAATAGGTGGCTTTTTGCCATCGGCAATCCGCACCGGAGTGGCACTATTGATATTTAAGACGCTTGATTCATTATTGTCTTTTTTGACAGTCAATGTCTTTCCGTCAATAGCTATGACGCTACCCGAAATGCCGATGGAGGTTTTTTCACCCTTCTTAATTGCCTCCGCCAACAGATCGGCTGATTTGTTTTTTTCACTGGCAGTTGTTGTTTGTTTGTGGTTTATATTTTTATCCTCGATAATCTTGACCATAAAAAAAATCCCGGCAAAAAGCACTGTCAGTGCAAAGATGATAATAACAATTTTTTTTCTATCCATATTTTTCTTCGTCACGCCGTAGCTCTTTGACCCGCCGTAGCTTTAGCGGAGGAGGTTTAGCAAAGGCGGGTTGTTTTTTTAATTATTATTTACGGCGCCACTTCTTTCCAAGTTCCGCTATTACAAGGACCGCAGTCGGTTTTTTCGTTACACCAAGCATCAGAAGCACATTTGAGATCACCTGAACATTCTTCATGACAGCCCGGCAAATTTGATTGTTTCCCGCATAGTCCGTCACAAACATCGGCAATGTCGTGCAAGCAACTGCCTTCTTTGGTGCCGGTGCATTGTCCGCAATTATTGAGACTGGTATAGGGTTCGTCTTTGCAAACATTATCAGCATTGGAGCAATCAGGAGTGCAAGTTATCGCAGTGACTGTGGTGTGGTCATTTTTGGAAATACCGGTTTTTTGCGCTATCATCATAATCCGAGGATTATAAATTCCGGCGGAAGTATATGTGCAAGTAAAGCCCGAGCTACTGACATTTTCCGGAGCCACCATTCCCGCACCACAATGAGGAACAGGCATATAATTTTCTCCCGCGTATGCATTGTTGATCTGCACGGTCAAATTTGAAACGAGAGGTGTATTGCCATAATCGGGATTAGCCGAAAGTGAAACTGACCAATCGGTAGTGGCCGTGCAAGTCGAATCGGTTGGATCGTTGGGAAGTCTGCAAACTCCCGTATCACCATTTTGAACCAGTCGCGGATAACAGATAAGACCGGATTTGCAAATATAATCATACTCATTGCAATATTGATTGCATCCGACATACTCGGGTGGATAATATGGACAACAAGTATTTCCTCCGCAACTATCAATGCAACTTACCGAACCGCAAATTGGCGAACAGCCACTCGGCTTGGCGCCAGGAATCCATTCGCACCCATCCCAGCAAGAACTTCCTGCATAAGTATTTGCAGCGCAGTTAGAATCGGTTGGAATGCATCTGCTACAAAAACAATTATCGGCACAAGTTTCTCCTGAAGGGCAAGGAGGATAACTGCCACCACTAAAGGCATTGCTATTGGTACATTCGCAACCAAGCTGGCAAGTTCCATTAATACAGTTTTGCCCCTGCGGACAAGTACAATTTACATTAGGACCGTAACAGCCATCCGGATAAGAACCACAGGCTGACAAAGAACAATTAGCTTGAGTGAAGCTTGGCTTACAAACACAATTTTTAGTACCTGGAATATCTATGCAACCATTATTACACGTCTCTCCTCTGCAAGTATTTGTGGCACAGCCAGGATTGGTTGGAACACAACAACCAAGCGTCCTCGTACCATAGCAACTTGCCCCACAACCATCATCACCACACTCAGTGCCCGCACAGGTGAAAGCACAAACAGCTGAACAGGAAGGAGAACATGTGGGAGCAGTAGGCGCTGTACAATAATAATTGACGCAAGTATCTGAACCTGAGCACGAGCAAGTCACAGTATCACCACAACTATTCACAGCACTTCCGCAAAGATTGCCACAATCAGCTGAAGTGAAATTAGGAATGCAACAAGCACCATCCGTTTTTGTGCCGGGGACAACATCAAAACAGCCATCACTACAAAGCGATCCTGCGCAAGTATCGGCAGCGCAACTATAATCCGGGGTGTAATTATCACAACCGTGCGGTCCGGCACTACCAGCGCCACCGCCTCCATCGCCACCTCCGTCACCGCCATCTCCACCGCCATCTCCACCGCCATCTCCACCGCCATCACTCGCATAAACCATACTTGACCAATCTAATATTCCGGCATTTTTTTCCCCAAAGAATTCCAAATAAGCGGTAAATCTAATAATCAAAAGAAAGGAATAAACAAGCAAGAGACCAAGAGAAATCTTTACTAATTTATTTTTTTTCACCAGACCATTTTTTATTTTCATTTCAAATTTATTACAAATTATATTTACCTACTTTTATTCTATCACAAATCTAAACTAAAATCCACCCCGCGAGTTAATATTTAGTATCTGCTATTTAATATCTTTCTTCTTTCTTCTTGCCTCGCCACGCCGTAGCTTTAGCGAAGGAGGGCTTCTTTCTCTCTTACGGCGCCACTTCCCTCCAAGTCCCACTATTGCAAGGACCACAATTCTTTTCACCGGAGCAAACTACGCCTGTGCAATCTCCTCCGCAATAAGACAGACATTCATAGGGTTTCTTGCCACAGAAATCACTGCCACAGATTGGTTCGACGCAACTGGTACTGGGAGAACAATTGAGGGAAACGGTGACACTTTTTTGACCGGTGGGGGTGGGTGGGACGGCGCCGTTCCAACATTCCAAATAATAGGCTTTACTGGTTGGCAGTGGTCCGGTTGATTCTGAACCGCCCAGTGGTGATTTCCAGCCAGTCCAGGCTCCACTGGCCCAGCAAGAGCTAACGTTAGTTACGCTCCAAGTCAGAGTGGAAGAAGCGTTGTAATCAACTGTGGTAGGACTGGCGGTAAAAGAGAGGGTGGGCAAAGGACAAACAATCGGAGAGGGCAACGCGACTGATGCTCCGCAACTAAGCGCATCGCAAGCATGGACCCAAGCGTTATAGGAATGTCCGGGGATGCCGGTATAGGTATAGCTAGTGGTGAGGACGTTGTCATTGAGCAAATCTGTTGGAGCGGTGTACCAAGGATTGGCTTGATCATCGATGCGCAAAAGATATCTCACTGCGCCGGTAACGGGAGTCCAGGCTAGGGTGATAATTCCATTGGCGTCGGAACTGCCGTTGATACTGGCGGGAGCGGGAATGGTGGCAACATAAACAATGATAGTTTTGATTCCGGTGGAAAATCCCGCGCTGTTCCAGCATTCCAGGTAGTAGGTCTGGTTGGCAGTGAGTGCTCCGGTGGCTTCCGATCCGCCGGTGTTAGTTTTCCAACCGGACCAGGCTCCGCTCGCCCAGCAAGAACTGGTGTTGGTGGTGGACCAAGTGAGAGTGGTTGCCGCGCCATAAGCCAACGGGGAAGCGGGAGAAGTGAAAAAGGAGGAAAATGTTAGTGTCGGGGCGGCAGCGACGGAAATAGTAACTGTTTTGGTTCCGGTGGAAACACTGGCGCTGTTGTAGCAGGTGAGGTTGTAGCTGTGGTTGGCGGTGAGGGCACCGGTGGAAACTGAACCGCTGGTGGCAACCCAGCCGGACCAATCCGCCCAGCAAGAACTGGCGTTAGTGGTGGACCAGGTGAGAGTGGAAGCAGCGTTGTAGGCAATGGAGGTGGGAGAAGCGGAGAGGGTGGCGGTGGGGGCGGGAAGAACTGTAAAATTAGTGGTTGACCAGCCGGAACCGATCCAATCAGCGTTATAGCAATAAGCCCAAGCGCTATGGGTGCCGGGGGAAATCAATGCTCCGGGAGAATAGGTGCCGGAGGTGAAATAGCCGGTAGCTTGCCAGTCCCAGACTCCGTCCATAATGACATGGCAATAAATTGCGTTGGTGGAAGAAAGGGTGAAACTGGGACTACCACCATAAGCCAGTGGATTGGGAGAAACCGAAACGGAAGCAGTGGCAAGAGGACAAGCCGAGACACTGCAAGCAGAGGCGGTATATGTTCCGCTCAGGACTCCATTGGTGCAAGTTCTAGTTTGACTGGCACAACTGCTTCCGCAAGCGACGGAAGATGAGGCGTAGGCGGTGACACTTGTTCCGCTGGCGATTGAACCGCCCCAGGGGAGTGAGCAAGAATTTGCCGTGCACATTGATCCATTCCAGGTAAACCCGGAATTGCACTGAAAGCAAGATGTTCCTCCACAACAAACACCCGACGCTACGGAACCATTCGTGAGCGATGACCGACAACCCGGTCCCGTCGCACAAGTTTGACTGCAACAATTGTTGACACTATACCCAATATAACCATAGCCAATCTTAGTATAACTCGTCACCACATTACTCGTACATTGATGATTAAAGGCATAATAAAATGCTGAATTATAATATCCACAAGCCCAGCCACTAGTATTGAAACTATATGAGCCACTATAAGTTACTCCATCAGCACTAGTACAAAACGAGCTAAGCACCCAATCTAACTCACTGTCATTTCTGGGACTGACCGCGATTCCCGCCGTTATTCCATTATTACAAACATTGACTCCAGTCGCGCTACCACTAGCTGTAATTGTTGCACCCTGATTTACTGAAGTACTACTCAGACCATAAGAAAAAGAAACGATATCTTGATAACAGCTGTAGATGCCACTCCATGCGCTATACCAAAAAAGTCTATCAGAAAATTTGCAATAAGCTGTCGTCCAATAATTCCAAGGACACTGTGGCAAGTAAACGGGATCTAAACCACAGACAGTGAGAGGAAGAATATTCGCTCCCCACACATAGGCGTCTCTCACCTGTATCCACTGGGGATCACCATAAAGCGTTGCGGTAGCTGCGCGAGAAGGAGATGCCATTAAAAATGAAGCGCCGAGAATGAGCAGAAAAATACTAATTTTAATAATATTTTTACCAACTTTGTTTTTTCGATAAACCAAAACCGCGATTATTAAAATCAAACTCAAAAATAAAATTGAAACTATTGGCAAGGACAACTGTCCTCGCGATTTTGGTTGCTTGTTCAAAACCGCCTCTTTTTTCTCCGGCTCGGTGACAATATTTTTTTCATACAATACTTGTCCGTCATCGACAAATTTAATTTTAACTTGAGGATACTGGCATTCTTTTTCCAACGTAATATTCAAAATAGTCTTGAAATCTCCTACCGCGTATATTCCTTCTGCGCTACAAACCATCCCGTTTTTATCTCGAAATTCCACCTCAAACTTTGGCTCATGCAAAGAGCTTCCCCCGGCTCGCGAACCCAAGAATGTATCCGCCGGTCCCGCCCACAGCACCGTAAGCTGAGCCGATTCTCCCTTTTGATAAATATTTTTATCCAAACTGGCATTAATGATGGTTCCGCTTTTTCCCGAAACAACAAAGTGCGCAACAATAGGATTGGAGACAACCTTTTCTTCTTTTACCAAGACAATTTTAGCATCATAAGCTTGCGGATTTTCCGGTAGCGGAATAGCAATTTGGGTCAATTTTTCTTCGTCTTTGCCGAAAGTGATGGCTTCACTTTGAGTAGCCTGATATTCTCCAGTCTTTTTGCCATAAAAGTCTCTTTGATAAAATTCAATAGCCGGTAAGACGGTAGCGTTTTCTCCAGTAAGATTTTTAGTTTGACATTCTAGAAAAAGTTTTTCTTCCTTTTTGAGATCCACTCCTTGTAAAAGATTGTATTTTATGTTTTTTTCTCCCTCGATCGTCAAATAGCATGGATTGCCTTGTTCGACAAATTTTCCATTTCCGCCTAAATTAACCTTGAAAGATTGGAGTGCTAAAAGCAATCCACTCTCGTCTTTGACTTTAAGCCAAAGATCATAATCCCCTTCCAAGTATGCCGGCGCTTGATACTCAATTTCTCGATGAACCGATCCGCTTTTTTCCATAGTTATTCGATCGGCTGAAAATATTTTCACATCGGAAAGAATGCTTTTCCCTGCTCCCTGATTTTTGACTAATTCCAAGCCATAAATCAGACTGGATTGAAGATCCATGGAATTTTCCACGTCAAAAACTAATTTGAGTTGACCCTTCTTGACTTCACTGATCTCAGCATTACGGATATTAACATCAGCAATCACTTCCATTCTGCCCTTAACATTCTCCCCGCCAGTTTTGATTAAGTCTTCCAGCGTTACCCCCTCTATTGCACTAGTTTTAGTTTTATTTCCCTCGAGTGCCGCCTTAATTTTTTCCGCCACCAAATCATCCGCCGCCTGGACATTTTTTCCACAACAAAGAAAGAGAATTACCGCAAAGATTAGGAGAACTGTTTTTTTCTTCATTTTATTTTTTGTTTGAAACATTTTGATATCCATATTCTACCACAAACAGGACAGATCTCAAAGTCCCGCTTTTCGTTTATTTGCCAAATGCTCCTCGATTGTTTTGGCGAATAACAAATTATTATTTCCATCGCTCAAAAAATAATTGTAATCAGTTTTTGTCGGATAGATCGCCGCTTGAATAGCCAAAATTCCCGGATTGGAAATCGGGCCGGGCGGAAGATTTTTATTCAGATAGGTGTTATAGGGAGAATCCACTCGAGTATCATCGAAAGAATACTGCGCTTTTGGCTTGGGATCTTTGAAAATAAATGCCAGTGTGGCGCAACTTTGAAGCGCCTGGCCATTTTTGATCCGATTCCAAAAAAGTCCGGCAATAATTTTCGCATTTTGATCATCCAGCCCTTTTTTATAATCAATTAACGCTTCTTTTTCCACAATCGAAGCCATCGTCACAATCTCAAAAATTGTTTTTTGCTGATTAGCTATTTCTTGACGCAGATTATTGTTCAATTTCTTGTCAAAATTATCCAAAAATTTTCGTATCATACTTTCCGGCGTATCTTTTTGCGAGAAAAAATAGGTATCGGGAAAAAGATAACCTTCCAGATTTTTCACCTTGTCTGTTTTCAGAAAATCATACTGCTCCGCCAAATCGCCCGGCTTCTCAATAAGCGCCAAAAAACCCGCCCCATCAAACCCCTTTTCGCTTAGCTTTTTGGCCATTTCATCGCTCCGCAATCCTTCTTGAAATGTGATAGAAATAAAATCTTTTTTCTCCTGCGTAATCATCAAGGCGATCTCCGGAATGGTCATCGCGCCGGACAGTGCATATTCTCCCGGCAAGATTTTGTTTAGTAAATTTTTGGACCGCACATAATAATAGAAATAAATTTTTCCCGCGATTAACTTTTGGTCCAACAGTTTTTGCGCCACCTTAGTATTACCATCACCCTTTTCTATTTTGAAAACGACCACTTCCTTGCCATCTCCATGAGAATAATTCACAAGCTTTTGAAAATAAAAAAAGCCACCAAAAAGGAGGACTAATACACTTATCCAAAAAATTATTTTTTTATTCATCTGTTTAGCTTATAATTAAAGGCACGAAAGAAAAACCGGGATATTCTTCTTTGACAAATTCTTCCTCATTTTTTTTCTCCAGGTATATGAGATTATTTCTGACCGGAATTACCAGTTTGCCACCAAGTTTTAGTTGCTCCTTCAATTCTTCCGGAATGGTTTCCGCAGTAGCAGAAACCAAGATACAATCAAAAGGCGCTTCCGCCGGAAAACCCTTGCTGCCATCTCCCAGGAAAAACTGCGCTCGCCCTTCTTTGACATATTTAAACTTATCCACATTATACTCGCCTATTTCCTTCAAGCTTTCTTTTCTCTCTATTGCGATGACTTTTCCTTTTTCCCCAACAATATAGGCAAAAAGTGCCGTCGTCCAACCGGAACCGGAACCGACATCCAAGATCTTATCCCCCTCTTTCGGAGCAAGCAGTTCAAACATTAAAGCTACTGCCGAAGGCTGAGAAATTGTTTGACCGTGACCAATCGGCAGTGCCACATCAACATCAGCTTGCCCGGCAAACTCTTCCGGCAAAAATTCAATGCGACTGATTTCCGAAAAAGCATCAACCGTCCGTCCGGTTCGCAGACAGCCTTTTTTTATTAAATCATTTACTAATTTACTCATACTCAACCCGCCCCCATATTCGTAAATTTAGCCCTAAAGACCCATTACTTGAATAATTATCTCTCTCGTTCTCGCCCCATCCATCTCTGCCACAAAAATGTTTTGTTTTGAAGTGAGAAGCATGTGGCCTTTTTCAAGCGGTATTGTTTCACTGATCCCCAGAAGCATCACCTTGCAATGCGAGTGACCATTGCTCCGCCCGTCAGATTTGTTTTTCTTGGCCAGTTCAAAAAGATCATGCGAATAGCGCTCGTCAACCGGCGCCAAACGATAAAGCACGCGAGTGAAATCCTGGAGTAGCATCGGCTCGTTGTGATTGACAAAAATTCCCGCCGAAGTATGCGGGGAATAAACCAAAACTGTCCCCTCCCGCACTCCAGATTGACTGATGATTTCCGCCACCTTGTCCGTTATGTCAATAAGTTCAATACTGCTAGTACTTTTTATTTCTATTTTTTTTCTGTAGACCTTCATATTTTTTACCCAGTTAAATTCCGTACTCGGACAATTTAACAGGGGTTGTTTTATTTTTTAAAGACTGCCGCTACTTTTTTCACCACATTTCTATCTAATGCTCTTGGGATTATTTTATCACGTGTTGGCTTTTTTATCAAACCGGCAATGACATAGGCAACTTTAATTTTATGTTCTTCAGTGATTATTTTTATGTGATTGTCGAGCACGCCACGAAAGATTCCCGGAAAAACCAAGATATTATTAATCTGATTGGCAAAGTCTGAGCGTCCCGTCGCCACAATCCAGGCGCCTCCCGCCCTCGCTCTTTCTGGCATAATTTCCGGAGTGGGATTGGCCATCGCAAACACAATTGAATTTTTATTCATCTGTCGAATATCCTCTTCTGTGAGAATATTTGGCGCCGAAACGCCAATGAAAACATCCGCGCCGGAAAGCGCATCACGCACATTGCCTTTGACATTTTCCGGATTGGTAATTTTGGCAATTTCCATTTTCGAGCCATTAAAACCGCCTGTTCTTTCTCGATAAATTATCCCCATCCGATCCAGCATAATAATCTGTTTCGCTCCCGCTTTCAAAAGCAACTTAGCAATCGCCACTCCCGCCGCGCCTGTCCCGGAAATGACGATTTTTATTTTCGCCAAATCTTTTTTGACGACTTTCAAAGCATTGATGAGTCCAGCGAGAACCACGATCGCTGTCCCATGTTGGTCGTCATGAAAAACCGGAATGTCTAATTCTTTTTTTAGTCGTTCCTCAATTTCGAAACAACGCGGCGCACAAATATCTTCCAGATTTATTCCACCAAAAGTTGGCGCTAAATATTTTATGGTTTTTATAATCTCCTCCGTATCTTGCGTCGCAAGCACAATCGGAATCGCATCCACTCCACCAAGTTCTTTGAAAAGAAGAGCCTTGCCTTCCATAACTGGCAGCGCCGCTTCCGGGCCAATATTTCCCAACCCCAAAACCGCCGAGCCATCAGAAATGACAGCCACCGTATTTTTGCGCATTGTGTAACTAAAAGATAATTTTTTGTCCTTGGCAATCGCTTTCGACACTTCCGCCACCCCCGGAGTATACAAAAACGCCAGATTTCTTTCTGTCAGTTTAACTTTACTACAAATTTCAATTTTCCCACCGATTTTTTTGGAAAGTTTAATTGATGGGCAATCCCTACTTTTCATAAGGTTTATTTTAATTTTAGCATCTTATACGCCCCATTAGCCGCCACCGCCCCTTCGGATGCTGCCGTGAGAATTTGGCGGAATTTGTTCGATCCGGTTGTAATGTCGCCTGCCGCAAATAGTCCAGGAATATTGGTACTCATATCAGGATTGACTTTAACAAAACCCTGTTCATCCGTTTCTACGCCCAGCCTCTGCGCCAGCTCAACACCTGGATTTGATCCGATTTCCACAAACACACCCTCAACATCCAAATGATTTTCGTCATTATGCGCCTTATCGAGAATAACTTTTTCTACTTTTTGCTCACCCTTGATTTCGATAATATTAGTATTCCTAATTACTTCAATTTTTGAGTTCGCTGCCACCTTGTCTAGCCACACGGGTTCTGCCGGTAAACGATCTCCGCGATAAATCAGATAAACTTTTGACGCAAAGTCTGTGAGTCCCAGCGCTGAAGTCACGGCGGCATTTCCGCCACCAACAACACAAATGATTTTTTCTCGAAAAAACATCGCGTCACACGTCGCGCAATAGGAAACGCCTTTGCCGGTCAATTCTTTTTCGCCAGGAATATTCAATTTGCGATATTCACTGCCCATTGCCATAATAATAGCGCGTGTCTGGTGCGCATTTCCCCCGGTCACCACCTCAAACAGATTTTCCGCATTCTTCTTCACGGACACAACTGATTCTGCTTGTGCCGTAACACCTAGGCTTTTGGCATGTTCCACAAATCGCGAAATCAAATCAAAACCAGTCACAGAAATATCCCCTGGCCAATTTTCCAGATTGCGAATTTCATTAATCTGTCCACCAATCTCCGCACCCAAAAGTAAATGATTAAGCTTATAGCGTGAAGCATAAATCGAAGCCGCGAGACCCGCTGGTCCTGCGCCGATGATAATTAGGTCATATATTTCTTGCATAGGTTTTGTCCGCCTCGCAGGAACGGGTTTGCAACCCGTTCCTTTCAGTTTACAAGTTAAATAATTTTACGAGTTTAGCTTTGCAATGCAACTTCTGAATTCATACATCTGTAAACTCTGCAAAACGGGTTACAAACCCGTTCCTGCAATACGCAATTTTTACGCTTTCTCCAACGCACTCTTTAAAGTTTCCTTCGCCTGCATTCCCACAAATTCTTGGATGACCTTTCCGCCTTTGAAAATCTTGAGCGCTGGGATAGACATAATGGCAAAATCCTGTGCTGTCTTGGAATTTTCATCAACATTAATTTTTCCCACCTTAGCTTTGCCATCAAATTCTTTGGCTAATTCTTCGATAATTGGTCCCATCGCGATACAGGGTCCACACCAAGGCGCCCAAAAGTCTACCAAGACGACTTTATCGCTTTTCAACACCTCCTGATCAAAATTTTGATCCGTTAAAACTAGTTCCATAGAAATATATAACTTATTAATTACAGCTAATGCTGTAAAGAATAAATGTGAATTAAAAAATTATCTCCATAAATTTCAAAATTCTAATCTCAAATTTCCAATCAAATCCAAAGCTCAAAACCCAAAATATTTTTGACATTTTAATTTTGAACTTGGTTTGACATTGGAAATTTGAGCTTTGAAATTATCTTAAATTTAATAAGTAAGAATGATAGCATTTCTTACGCCCCGAACCGTCTCTGTCTCCTCGCATATTCCACCAACGCTTCTTCGTATTTCTCTGTAGTGAAATCAGGAAATTTTTCAGGTGAAAAGAATAGTTGCGCATCGGAAGCGTCCCACATCATAAACCCGGCGCTATTATGTGGCTCTCCTCCAGTTCTGATCATATAGTCCACAGCAGGAAGTTTGGCCGTCATTAAGTTTTCCTTAATCAGCTCGGCTGTAATCTTAACACCTTTTCCACAATTAGCATTAATTTTTTCCATTGCACTAATCATCTCGTCCGTTCCTCCATAGGCTAGCATAAAATTCAAAATTCTTTTTTGATAATGCTTGGTTTTTTCAATCACCGCATAGATTATCTGCTTTAATGAATCAGGAAATTGCTCCTCCCAGCGTCCGATAAAATTCACCTGCACTTCGTTTTCGTGAATTTCTTGTCCTTCTAGCATTTTGGTGAAATATTTTTTGTAAATATCGAGAAGGGCTTTTTTCTCTTCCAGCGGCCTTTTCGTCAGATTATCAATCGATGATCCCCAAATCGACAAGCATTTGATGCCTTTTTTCAGGGAATAACTGATTATTTTTTCAAAATTTTCCGCTCCTACTTCATGCCCCTTCCAAGGCGGAAGTCCTCGCTCACGCGCCCAGCGCCGGTTAGCATCAGGAATAATTGCCACATGTTCAGGTAAATTTTCTACACTTTTTTCCATACTCTAAAAATTATTTTACACCTCTCTTTTTATAATATATTCCGCAATCCCTTCCAGAAAATTTTGCGCTTCCTTGTTTTTAAAATCAACTTTTTTGAGAGCTGCTAGTGATTCAGCGACTAATCTTTCGGCCATTTTTTGAGAATATTCCAATGATCCCGTTGCCTTAATTATTTCACGAAAATCTCCAGCCTCTTTTTCCGATAAATCTCGCTTACCAAGTAGTTCTTTGATTCTCCCTATCTGCTCCTTACTACCATTTTTTAAAGCCTTCAAAACTAGAAATGTTTGCTTCCCCTCTATTATATCAGCTCCCACGGATTTGCCTAGTTTTTTTTCATTACCAAAAACACCCAAAATATCATCCCGAATTTGAAACGCTTTTCCGACTGGCAAAGAATAGCCAGAAAGCGCCTCTAGCAATTTTACATTTTTTTTCTGCCCGGCCAGGACTGTCCCGAGATGTAACGGCCCCTCAAAGGTATAGCGAGCAGTTTTTCCTTCATGCATTCGAGTTATCTCCTCTTCTGTTGCCGAACCCTGCGCCCCCATTAGAATATCAATCATTTCCCCAGGAATAGTTCGAGAAACAATCACTTGAATCTCTCGCAGGGCATCGAGAATTATCTCCGATCCAAAATCAATATCATAAAGCACTTCGTTGGCCATAGCATGCGCGTAGTCTCCCGTTGTTATTGCCATAGAATTGCCAAAATGCAACGCTTCACCTTCCGCAAGACCTAGCCGTCGCCCCCAAACCCGATATGTCTCATGAACAGTTTCAATTCCATGACGCGTATCATCACGATCAATAATGTCATCGTGAATCAAAAGAAAGGCATGCGCAAGTTCGACTGACATTGAGGCTTTGATTATTTTCTCGCTATCCCGCCCTCCCGCAGCCAAATATCCATAATAGACCAGTGCCGGACGAATTCTTTTTCCTGCCGAAAGCACAAATCTTTCGATTATCTTGATCGTTTTTACCGACAATGGGTCAACCTTTTTGGCCTGAATTATTTTTGCCGAAAAATAATCCTTCAAATAAGGATCTAGTCGCTTTTTATACGCTTTTAGCATTTCAATAGCTAACAGGTTGTTTTCCATTCGCTTATCTATTAGGATTTATTTTCAACTTTCATCTCTATAATATACTAAAAAATCAACCACTTGTCGAGAAGATAAATTTCTTTGAGACTCAACCTTCATTGTGGAGGTTGAGCCTCCGTTGCTCTATATTTTTTCAGCCCAAATAATGTTCTAGCGTATAAATCCAATTTTCATCATTATTTTCCTCCTGATCGCGCGCCCGAATTTTTTCATTCAAAAGCCATTGCAGATAACCCCGATCTCGCTGAGCAATATCAGAAACATTCGTTCCAATGTATTTTCCAAAATTAAATTTTTTAATCAATACTGGACGTGCTGATACGGCAAGCATTTCCTCGAGTACGACCGCCTCTTCTTTCCCCTCGGTAAGCATTTTTTGAAAATAAAAATCAAACAGTTTTTCCAGAACGCGAATATCCCCTAGCGCATCATGCGCCGGCGCATCAGTCACATCCAAATCGTGATAATAACGCAGATACTGCAAAGCATATTTGGGAATTTCTCCTTCCGTATCAAGATATTGAGCCAATTTGAAAGTGTCGATCGATTGTTTCGGCTCTAATTTTTCACGTTTGAGCATTTCCACATCAAACCCGGCATTATGCGCCACCAAAATATGCTCACCGGAAAAAATTTCCGCTAAATTTTTATGCATCGCGCTATCTAAGAAAACTTCTTTGTCCGCCACCATTTTATTGGTAATATGCGCCACTGCCATCGCATCAATCCCAATTGGCACCGGCGGCTTGAAAAGTGCTTCTCTTTCTGTTCCTTGAAATTTATACGCCACCTGACATAAACGATCCTCCGAGCCGATTCCGGTAGTTTCCGTATCCAGAAATATTAAGCGTGAGTTGTCCATTTTTTTGAAAGTTATTATTTATCTCAATAACTTCATTATGGCATATTATTTTCCGCCAGTAAAATCCAAATCCAAAAAACCGTCCTTCGATAGAGGACGGTTCTTGAAATGTAGCCCCAAGGAGAGTCGGACTCCTCTTTCCAGGATGAGAACCTGACGTCCTAACCGATAGACGATGGGGCCAAAATATCCAAAATTTAGCTTATCAGCAAATGAGAAAAATATCAACACCCCGTAGAGACGAGTCCGCCGGCCGGCGGACTCGTCTCTACCAATTCTCTACCGAACCGACATCACATAAAAAATATATTTATTATCATTGAATGTATATTTATCTGTCGCAAGCCCCGAACATTTCGCGCGATATTGATCACGGATCCATTGATCGGACTCTTGAAAAACAAGTTGAACATCGTCGCAATTAATACTATTTAATCCATCTATTGGCCGGGTAAATAAATAATTTTTGATTTTCGGATAGGCGCTATATTCCGTTGTTTTGAGGCTAGATGTTTTTCCATTTTGATATATTGCCGTGTTATAGGCGGTAATGACATAGTTATTTTTATGCACATCCAGCTCACTGATTAATCTTCCCATCAGATACAATTTTCTTTCAAATCCTCCCGCCGTACGCAGGTCATTAGCCCAAAGACCAAAATAGACATAGACTTGAAAAAAACCACTGACCACGATCACCACCACAAGTCCAAGCATAAATGTCAAGGTCAAATTAGTTCCCTTTATTTGCAAGACCGCGTCACTCGAATCGCGCATCTTGCGATAAATTTTCAAAATATATTCCATCGGAAATGTGCAAAAAAGTAACACGCCGGGAATCATTCCGATAATGCGCAAGGAATGTGGAATACCTTCGATACTGAGCACTCCCGGCACAAGCATCACCCAAAAAATACTTTGCGCAAGCACTGCTGGATAAAACAATCCCGAAAAACGAAATATTTCCTCGCTATCCTCTTTGAGATTTTTTTTAAACTTCCTCTTTTGCCAAGTATTTTCAATGATTTCTTTTATACTGATGATGAAGCCCAATACAAAAAAGGCGACCCAGCCAGCTGGAATCAACGGTTGACTATTATAGTTATGTCGCGAATTATTATCTCCGTGCACAAAAAAAGCTTGCAGATGAATCCAAAGACTCCTGCCAAGCGCTTGACTGGTTGTCATCTTGGCTGAACTGAAAATAGAAACGGCCTGACTTCTTGCCCAAAACTCTCCGATGTGAGCAGAGAAAAAAATGAGAATCGGGAGAGCAATAAGCAACGTGGCAGAAATAAAAATTAAAATTGTTTTCCCGTTTTTTGAAAAGCCCTTTTTTTCATTCGCCAAATAAACCAGACCGAAGATAATAAAAATCAAAGGCGCGATACGAAAGGAAATATAGGAATAAAACCCAAGACCCAAAAATATTCCCGCTAAAATAAATAACCAATATTTTTTCTGGTTATTCAATCCGCGCACAAAAAAATAGAGTGCCCAGACAAGACACAGCGGAACCAGTATTGCCCGAAAAGCGGTGCGCGAAAAATCCAAATGCCAAAAAGAAAAAGAAAGCATAAATATCCCCAAAAGCACAGAGAGTCGGGAAAGTTTCAGTTCGCGAAGCAAAAAATAAAATCCGATGAGCGTAAGTGAACCCCAAAGCGCATTAGCTAAACGCAAAGATAAGCTGCTCACGCCGAAAAGCTTAATAAAGACAGCGATAACATTGATATGCAATCCTTCTCGTCCGGTATTTTCCGGATAAAATAATTTGTAATCCCCTGTTTCATTGGCACGGATCGCGTCCAGTCCATTATAAGCTTCGTCATATTGAATGCCCGGTGGAAGCACATCTAGCTTATAGAAACGCAAAAAAATTCCCGCAGCGAGAATTAGGATGACTAAAAAATAAAATATTTTTGTGTCTTTTTTGGGCATAATATAAAATATTGTCATCCTGAGCGGAGTCCGTACCCGGACGTAGTCGAAGGATCTACTATCTATTACCGCAAGTTTTCTATGATATAAGCAAAGATTAGGATAACCCATAGCAGATTCTTCGACTCCGCTACGCTACGCTCAGAATGACATTAAGTTTTTTGTTTTTAGAAAATAAGTGGGTCTGGAGTTTACTGAATTATCTTTCCACCCTTCCCAACCTGATCAATCTTCACTGAAAGTAGCTTCGACATACCATCCTCTCCCATCGTCACGCCATAAAGCAATGCTGCCTGGCGCATTGTTTCGCGATTGTGCGTAATGATCACGAATTGGGTTGAGTTGGAAAGCTCTTGAATGATCCGACCAAAGCGCTTGGAATTGGCTTCATCGAGCGCCGCTTCCACTTCGTCAAGAATGGAAAATGGTGGTGGATTGTGGGAAATTATGGCAAAAAGCAAAGCTAGCGATGTGAGCGAGCGCTCTCCACCGGAAAGCATCGCCAGGCTCGCAATTTTTTTGCCAGCGGGACATGCGAAGATGTCAATACCCACTTCATCTTTATCGTCTTCATTTTCTTCGACCGGTTCTTTTTCAATTTCGCTATCAGCTGACTGAGGAGCTCCATCTTCCCCTTCAAGCGAATTGTCCTTCCCGCGCCGTGATTTTATTTTTACTTTAGTTAAATGCGCATCTCCGCCACCGAAAATAATCCGAAAATATTTGGAAAATTCCTTATTAATCTCATCAAAAGTTTCGTGAAATTTTTCATCCACTTTTTTCTCCATCTCACGAATCACTTCACGCAAAGAAACAAGCGCATTTTCCAAATCGGCCGATTCTGTTGTTAAAAATTGAAAACGCTTTTCGGTCTCGTTATATTCCGTCATAACCAAAGGATCAATTCCGCCAATCTGTTCCATTTGAAATTTTAATTTCGCAATTTCTCTTTCCAGGGAAAATTGATCAACTGTTTCCAATTTCTTATCCAAAAGTTCGGCATCCATTTTCAACTCTTCCAAGATCCGTGAGCGCAAATCCTCTTCCCGCACCTCAATCTTTGCCAGGGTTATTTTGAAATCATTATATTTATCCTTGAAAGAATTAGTCTCGTCTTGCTTCAAGCGCAACTCACGCTCCAACATGAAAAACTGCTGGCGTTTGCTGCGATCCAGCGTTATCTCCGCCTGAATTTCCTGAGAAATTTTTTGCAAATCCTCTTCAATTGCTTTAATTTCTTCGCGCGCTTTTTGCGATTTAGCCCTCAGTTCAATAATCAGCTGGGAATCAACTGGCGCGACGACTTCGACTGATTCTTGCTCGCCTTTTTTTTGCGAGGCGGGTATTTCCCTTTTTCCCTTTTCAATATCTCCTTTCAACTCTGCTAACTTCTGCTGAATTTTGTGTGCCAATTCTCGCACTGCTTCGATGTCTTTGAGATCTTTTGCCACGTTTAGTTTTTGCACCAACATCTCTTGATCACGCCTGATTTCATCCAAATTTCCTTTGACATAACTCAAATCCACCGGTTGACTTTGAATTTTGATTTCCTCAATAATTTGAATGCTTTTTTGCTTTTCTTTTTCTAATTCGATCCTTCCCTCCGAAATAATCAACTCTCGCTCTAAATCATTCAAGTACGTGCGTTTTTCTCTTTGGATTTTTTCCAGTTCTTGCAAGGTTTCATTCGTTTTTTCTTCTTTGGATCGCCGATTTACCTCATCCACAAGCTTGTCAGCTTCTCGCTGAATATTGTTCATCTTTGCTCCCAGCGCATCTTTTTCTTCATTTAAAGTTATCTTATCCCCATTAAATTTATTCCAAAGATAAGTATAGAGTTTGGTCTGTTTCTCTTTTAATTCTTTTGCCACAATTTCACTTTGCGCCGCTTTTTCCGCTTGACGTTTAAGAACTCTCAGATGTGGTCGAATTTCTTCAATCAATTCTCCTACGCGTACTAAATTTGTTTTGGTCGTTTCCAGCTTGCGGAGTGATCGTTCTTTTTTTATTTGATATTGTTTCACGCCCGCCGCTTCTTCAATCACAAACCGACGCTCAAGCGGCGTGGCACTAAGAATTGAATCGGCCATGCCTTGGTTGATAATGGCGTGGCTTTCTTTTCCCACGCCCGCTTTGGCCAAGATATCGACAATATCTTGCAGTCGCACTCGGGAATTATTGACCAAATATTCGCTTTCACCGCTACGGAAAATTTTGCGACAAATCGCCACCTCAGAAAAATCCAACGGCAATCTTTTTTCACTGTTATCGAAATACAGCGTCACCGAAGCACCGCCCAGCTTGGCTTTTTTTCCTGATCCGGCAAAAATAATATCTTCCGCTTTTTTACTCCGCAAATTTTTCATTGATTGCTCGCCAATTACCCAGCGCATCGCATCAGCAATATTCGATTTTCCGCTGCCATTTGGTCCGACAATCGCAGTTATTCCATGCTCGTCATTCGCCTCCACAGACGCCCCGTCTGCATCGCTATGCGAAGCATTGCGGGCAGACGAAAAATCAAGCACCGTTTTCGCTGCAAAAGATTTGAAACCGTTAATTTCCAGTTTTTTTAAAAACATCCGTTCACGAAATATGTAACATGCAACAAAAAAACTTGCGACTTGTATTTGTCCTCTGTTACATGTTTTATGCTATATTTTATATGTATTTTTATTCTACTACACTTTTTTGAAAAAATAAAATCCTCCTGATTTCGTCCCCGAATCATTTGCAACGCTATATGTAGTATTATAATTTAATAGCTGTAATTTAGCCACCTACCGGCAAGTAAAGATTTTAGAAATTAGAAATTTATACTACTCTCTCCCCTTGCAATCTTTTGAACCTTGTTGATAATTGCAACCATCAAAACATCTCACATCTTTGCAGGTGGATTTGGCGCAAGCCGGGTCATCCGGTTGGCAAGGAGTTGGGCTGTTTTTGTTTTCAGCGGTGCACTGGCAATTTTCACAAGTTTTTCCAGTGGGACATGGGACATAGTTGGTTAGTCCTAAGCTTGGGTTGTAGTCACATTCTTCTTGGCCTTCGACGATGCTGTTGCCACAGATGGG